>ENA-OQEX01000205-OQEX01000205.1-human-gut-metagenome-genome-assembly--contig:-NODE-205-length-34429-cov-2.222174_pt1 | contig 34429 bp, 48 predicted proteins | sample MGYA00242802_ERZ504649 | MGnify/ENA primary metagenome ERZ504649 (study PRJEB26092, sample SAMD00036194) | human gut metagenome | host: Homo sapiens | study: EMG produced TPA metagenomics assembly of...
CAGATGACCGAATCCAACGTGAAAAACCGCCTGTATCGCACGCTCTCCGAGCTGCGTGCGAAATATCAGCCTTAAAAAACGCTACAGCCGTACAATCCCCGGCATACAAAGAAAGGAAGGATGACTCTCATGCAAGAACGAGATTTGCTTCGGCAGGCAATCGCGCCCTGCCTGCCCGACCCAGAGCAGGTCCGGCAGAACATCCTGCGCGAGTGCGCGCCAAAGGCGCGCCGAAAAAGCCTTCGCACCTATTTACCAGCCGCCGCATGCATCGCGCTGCTGCTCACAGCGGCCGTGCTGTTCTCCCAGCGGAGCCCGCTCCCAAATCACCCCGCCGCGGCCGAAACGCAACCCCCTACGCTCGCTGCGGCGGCGCCGGAGACGCAGCCCCCAACGCCTGCCGCTGCGCCCAAAGCGCATTTTAATGAGCTCGGCGCAGCAATTTCCGCAAGCAGACGCTACTACGACCCGAAAGAGACCTTTGAAAAGCAGCTGACCTTTGCGCAGGTGGTGGAATATTTAGGCCGGGACGTTCGCCCCACATTTCTTCCGTCTGATTTGCACGCCATTGATGTAAAGGATATGTCCTTTACAATGATATACAAAAACGACGGCACCATTTTGTACGATTCTATCGGCTTTTATTATCAGGAAACACCTGGAAACCCAGATTATAATCCGCTCGAACGGAAGTTGGTCATATCGGTCTCCAAAATGCAATTATGGAGCGACTGCATCTATGTCTGGCCGGACGATATGCAAAAACCGATCTCAACGGCCATGCGGTGCTGTTCGGCAAACGTAAAATGGACTACGGTCCGTACACAGTCGTTGAGGACGGCCCCAACACGCCCGCTGGCTATTACGACTTGTTGATCGCTCAGTTTCAGTTTGCGGGGTTGGATTATGAGGTCGTAGCGGATAACCTGACAGAGGAGGAATTCGTCAAAATCATTTCCTCCATGCTCCCCGCCTAAAACGGTTGAAGCCGCCCGACCGCAGGCTTCTACGGTGATCACCGGGGCGCTGCCTGTAAACAACGCATCAGCGGCCCCTTACAAAAGGGGCGGTGCAGGGGGATTTCCCCTGCACCGCCTTTTCATTATATATAGGCTCAAACCTTATTGCACCTGCTGCTGCGGCGCGGGCTGCCGGTAGTCGATCTCCCCGGCCAGGGGCTTGCTCATCTGCCCAAAGGATTCCGCCGCATATACCTCCACGCGATAGCTGCCTCCCGGCACGGACGGATCAATTGCAATCTTCACCGTATCCGCCATGCTTTTTTCGCCTTTATAAAAATCGGAATAGACCGTATATTCATATTGCGCGCCCGTCTGCGTATTCGTCAGGCGCAGGAAATAGCTGTGCACCAGATCCGCATGCCGCGCAGCGGGGAATGAGATACCGGGGAGCGATTTGACCGCTCCATCCGGGTTCCAATTCGAAATCGCGGATTCATAGGCAATTGCCGCGCCTGTGGGAACACCGGCGCAGCCCTCCCGATCTGCCTGTCGTTCATGCGATAGGTAAAATGCGCCAGGTCAAGCGGATAGGCAAGTGTCCAGCGGCTGTCCGCCTTTTCCTCGCATTTTTCGAGCACATTCCATCGCTCGATCTCTGTTTTTTCCTGCCCGACATTCATAATTAGGCACATCGGCACATGCGTATCGTCCGGTGGGCAGCTGATATAGCCCTTCAGCGTGCTGTAAGCGTTCGTTTCCGCGTCATAAGCGCGGAAGGCGTCGAATTTATCGCGCTCCATCTCCAGATAGGCGATGGACTGGGTTGTAAAGGCCGTGAACTTGTCCTGATAAATAGAACGCTCGTCGAGAATTGAGAAATGGCTATGGCCGGAGATCGACACCGCCTGCGGATATTTGTCGAGCAGGCTCTTCAAGCTCTGGTCGCCCCACTCCCCACTGCCGTAAACCGTGGCGCTGGGGTTCTGGTGCGTGATGACGAAAATAGGCTTGCCGTCCTTTTCCGCGTCCTTCTCTGCTAGCGCAATTTGCTCATCCAGCCAGTTAAGCGCGCGGCCCGTGTAGGCACGGCTAGAGTCGCCTGAATCCGGGCTAGCGGCGATAAAATGAAAACCGTTGAGGATTAGGTGCGTCCAGGGCGACTGCTCTAAATTCTTTTCAAACAGGTTTTGCTTATAGCCCGGGTAACCGTGGCTGCCCTCCGTCCAAAAATCATGGTTGCCCATGATATACTGGGTCACCGGGCGGCTGGCCGCGTCCGAATATACTTCATTGAATACGGATAAATAGGTTTGATAGCCGAAATCGCTCGCCACCTCGCAGAAATCGCCAACGTGGATGAGTAAATCGACCTTCTGCTCCTTCATCAGTTCGAGCGCCGCCTTCAGGTTCGCCTTGTAGACGCCTTTGTTGGCCTGTTCCTCCTCTTCGCTGCCGGGCAGCTGCGTATCGCCAAGGATACCCACGCGCAGGTTTTTCCGTCATGGACGCTGCCAGATCTTTTGTTTCGGCAATTTTGGGCGCTAAAAAGAAATGAAGGCACACCGCCGTAGTCACAGCCGCCGCCACAACCAGCACAACGGCCGCCGCAATGACAATTTTCCAAATTTTTTTCATCTGCTTTCTCCTTCAGATAGGCCGGGCGAAGGCCGCCGCCCGGCCGTTTTCTATGTTATTTCTGAATTTCGAGCTGCGGCTGCGTGTAATCAATCTCCGCCGTTAGTGGCTCGCTGCGCTTACCAAAGGATTCATAGGCATAAACCCTTACCGTATATCTGCCGCTGGGCAGCGTCGGATCGATCGCCCAATCCACCTGCTTTGCCATGGAGCCGAGGCCCAGATAATAATCGGAATAGGTCTTATAAACATATGTCTTGCCCGTCTGCGCATTGGTCAGCTCATAGAGATAGAGGTTGACCAAATCCGGATTTGTTGCCGCGGGGAAGCTGACGCCCGGCAGAGTAGGCGTTTTTCCAGCCACTTCGCGCGTTGAAGGGATGGACGAATTATAGGTTATAGAAGCGTTCTTAGGAAATTCCGGCGCAACGCTTTTCGCTGCGCGCGCATCATAGCGGTATTGGAAATTGCCGCGCTCCATCGGGTAGGTGAGCTTCCAGCGGCTGTCAGCCTTCTCCTCAACCTGGTCGATAATATTCCATCGCTCGACTACCGTGCTTTGATCCGTGATATTCATGATCAGGCACATCGGCTTTTCATCATCTCGCGCGGGCGCGCTGGCGTAGCTGGAGGAGGGGTTATATTTGAGCGTCCCTTCGTCGTCATAGAGCCTTTAAAGGCGTTGAACATATTGCGTTCCATATCCACATAGGCGAGCGACTGCGTGGTGAAGGCAGTGAGCTGGTTCTGGTCGATCGAGCGTTCATCCAATATGGAGAAATGGCTGTGGCCGGAAATCGAGACAACCTGCTCAAAATCGGTGGCCGCCTGGCGCACCTGCTCCGCGCCCCAGTCGCTGCCGCCGTAGACAGTATCCGGAATGTTATGGTGCGTGATCAAGAAGATCGGGTTGCCCGTCTTTGTCTGCTCCTTCGCAACCGCAAGGCGCTCCTTCATCCAATCGCGCATTGTCTGGGAATAGCCGTCCGCGTTTCCAGTGTTGTCAGGGCTTGCGCAGATAAAGTGGAAGCCGTTGATGGAAAGATGGCGGTTCGGGTTCTCTTTGAACACGCTCTGGTAAAGCTTGTGCTTGGCGGGCGTGGTGCTCCAATCGGTATCGAACCAGGTATCATGATTGCCATGATGCGGAACTCATAGGGACGCGTGTTTTCGTCCGGGAATACCTCGTGAAACACATTGAGATACGTTTCATACGCATACCTGCTGCACATATCGCCAATATCCCCCACGTGGAGAATTGCGTCGACGTTCTGCGTTTTCAGCAGCTCAAACGCTTTTTTTAGGTTTTCGCGGTAAAGGCCCTCCTGCGCCTCTTCCAGCTTTTTATTCGGTGGCAGCTGGGTGTCGCTGATGACCCCCATGCGCAGTGTGCCAGCGGTTTTGGTGTCGATCTTCACCTGCTCCACTTCGTTGGAGGGCTTAACCGGCACCTTCTTGTGGATAAGATACCCGCTCGTGCCGGCAATTGCGGCGACGAGCACGACGGCTACCGTGCTGATGATGGCCGTCCTGGCTTTTTTACTGAGCTTCTTCATAGCTTGCTGTTTCAGAAAGCGGCGGCAGGATACTCCGTCGCTTTCTTTACTCCTCCCTTATATAATATTGTAAAAAGGCCGCAGAACAAGAGCCTACAGCCTTTTTTACACGTTCCTTACCGTTTTTTTTTCCGCTACCTCCAGCAACGCGCGCGCCAAAAAATCATCAACGGCCATCGCACCGATATCGCCTTCCCCGCGCATACGGACGGATACTGTCCCGCTCTCCGCCTCCTTGTCGCCGACGACGAGCATATACGGGATTTTCTGAAGCTGCGCCTCGCGTATCTTATAGCCGATCTTCTCGCTGCGTTCATCCAGCTCCACGCGGAGGCCCGCGCCGCACAGCTTCTCATAAACCGCGCGCGCCGTGTCATGGTGCCGCTCGGAGATCGGCAGGATGCGCGCCTGCTCCGGCGCAAGCCACAGCGGGAATGCCCCCGCGTATTTCTCGATGAGCAGCGCAAGCGTGCGCTCGTAGCAGCCGATGGAGGTGCGGTGGATGATATAGGGGTTCTTTTTTGCGCCGTCCTTGTCCGTATACTCCATGCCGAATTTTTCCGCGAGCATCTGATCGATCTGGATGGTGATGAGCGTATCCTCTTTGCCGTGGACATTCTTGATCTGGATATCAAGCTTCGGCCCGTAGAAAGCTGCTTCGCCCACGCCCACGGCATAATCCAGCCCCAGATGGTCGAGGATTTTCTGCATCACGCCCTGCGCCTCGGCCCACTGCTCGGGTGTGCCGATATATTTTTCACGGTCGTCTGGATCCCACTGAGAGAAGCGATAGGATACATCCTCATACAGCCCCACCGTTTTCAACATAAAGATGGCGAGCTCCAGGCAGCCCTTAAATTCATCCTCCAACTGTTCGGGCGTGCACATCAGATGGCCTCGGAAATTGTGAATTGCCGCACACGGATCAATCCGTGCATCTCGCCGGAGGCCTCGTTGCGGAACAGCGTGGAGGTCTCGTTATAGCGCAGCGGCAGGTCGCGGTAGGAGCGGGATTTGTTGAGATACGCCTGATATTGGAACGGGCAGGTCATCGGGCGCAGGGCGAACACCTCGTCATCCTTCTCCTCATCGCCCAGCACGAACATGCCGTCTTTATAATGATCCCAATGGCCGGAAATTTTGTAGAGATCGCTCTTCGCCATAAACGGCGTTTTCGTCAGCAGCCAGCCGCGCTTCTGCTCCTCATCCTCCACAAAGCGTTGCAAAATCTGAACAATACGCGCGCCCTTGGGCAGCAGGATCGGCAGCCCCTGGCCGATCACGTCGGAAGTCGTAAAGAGCTCCAGCTCGCGGCCAAGCTTATTGTGATCGCGTTTTTTGGCCTCCTCCAGCTGCGTTAGATGCGCATCCAGCTCGGATTGCTTCGGAAACGCGGTGCCGTAAATGCGCTGGAGCATCTTGTTCTTTGCGTCGCCGCGCCAATAAGCGCCCGTGCAGCTTGTCAGCTTGAATGCCTTGACCCGGCCTGTATCCGGCAAATGCGGGCCGGCGCACAGCTCCGTGAATTCCCCCTGTTTGTAGAAGGAAATCGGCTCGCCCTTCTCCGCATGCTCGCGGATGAGCTCCACCTTATAGGCTCGTCTTTCTCCTCCATAATCTTAACCGCATCATCAGGCGCAAGCTCAAACCGCTCCAGCGGCAGCGCTTCCTTCACGATTTTTTTCATTTCGGCTTCAATTTTGGCGAGCGACTCCGGGGTGAACGGCTCTTCCGCGTCGAAATCGTAGTAAAAGCCGTTGTCAACTGCCGGGCCGATCGTGAGCTTCGCCTGTGGATACAGCCGCTTGACCGCCTGCGCCATAATATGGGAGGCCGTGTGCCAGAAGGTGCGCTTGCCCTCCGCATCGTCAAAGGTGAGAATTGAAAGCGCGCAGTCCCCAGGCAGCGCGGTGCGCAGATCGCACAGGGCTCCGTCAATTTTACATGCACACGCAGCTTTATAAAGCCCGGCGCCTAAAGATTTGGCAACATCCATCGCCGTGGCCCCATCCTCATACTGGCGGACGACGCCGCCTTTTAATGTTACATGAATCATATTGAATCTCCCTTTATCAGTTCATTTGTTTCGCTGTGATTTCCGCAAGCGCGGTGGCAAGAAACGCCTCTGTTTTCACCGCACCAAGGTCGCCTTCGCCACGGCGGCGGACGGATACCGTTCCGCTCTCCGCCTCCTTGTCGCCGATGATGAGCATATACGGAATTTTTTGCAACTGCGCCTCACGGATCTTGTAGCCGATTTTTTCGCTGCGCTCGTCGATTTCAACTCGCATCCCCGCGTCAAAGAGCTGCTGGTATATCTCCCGCGCCTTTTCGTGGTGGCGCTCGGAGATTGGCAGGATGCGCACCTGCTCCGGCGCAAGCCATAGCGGGAATGCGCCCGCGAAATGCTCGATCAGAATGCCGATGAAGCGCTCAATGCTGCCGAACACCACGCGATGGATCATGATTGGGCGGTGCTTTTGGCCGTCCGCGCCCGTATATTCGAGCTCGAAGCGCTCAGGCAGCTGAAAATCGAGCTGGATCGTGCCGCACTGCCAAGTTCTGCCTAGGCAATCCTGCAAATGGAAATCGAGCTTTGGGCCATAGAAGGCGCCGTCGCCTTCGTTGACTCATACGCATAGCCGAGCTCAGTGATGGCGCCACGCAGGGCATCCGTTGCGCGTTCCCAGTCCGCAAGCTCGCCCATATGGTCCTCCGGCATGGTGGATAGCTCAATCTTGTAAGGAAAGCCAAATGTGCCGTACACCTTGTCGATCAGCGCCACCACGCCCTTGATTTCCTCCTTGATTTGATCCGGAGTCATGAAGATATGCGCATCATCCTGCGTAAAGCAGCGCACACGCATCAGCCCGTGCAGCGCGCCGGAGAGCTCATGGCGGTGCACCAGCCCCAATTCGCCCACCCGCAGGGAAGATCGCGGTAGGAACGCGGCTTCGTTTTATACACCAGCATCCCGCCTGGGCAGTTCATCGGCTTGATCGCATAATCTTCCTCATCGATCACAGTGGTATACATGTTTTCTTTATAATGCGCCCAATGGCCGCTGCGCTCCCAGAGAGAGCGGCTAAGGATCATTGGCGTGGAAATTTCCTGATAGCCTGCCTCGCGGTGGATCTCGCGCCAATAGTCGATCAGCAGATTTTTGAGAACCATCCTTTGGGCAGGAAAAACGGGAAGCCGGGGCCCTCCTCCATGATGGTAAACAGTTCCAGCTCTTTTCCAAGTTTCCTATGATCGCGCTTCTTGGCCTCTTCCATGCGGGCCAGATATTCGTCCAGCGCGGCCTGCTTTGGGAACGCCGTGCCATAAATGCGCTGAAGCATCTGATTTTTTGCGTCACCGCGCCAATAAGCGCCTGTGCAACTGGTGAGCTTAAAGGCCTTGACCCGGCCCGTATCCGGCAGATGCGGCCCGGCGCAGAGCTCCGTGAATTCACCCTGCCGGTAAAAGGAAATCGGCTCGCCCTTGCCCGCGTGCTCGCCGATTAGCTCCACCTTATAGGGCTCGTTTTTCGCCTCCATAAGCTTGACCGCTTCGTTTGGGGAAAGCTCAAACCGCTCAAGCGGCAGCGCCTCCTTGACGATCTGTTTCATCTCGGCCTCAATTTTCTCCAGTGTCTCGGGTGTAAGCGGCTCGCCAGCGTCAAAATCATAGTAGAAGCCGTTCTCGATCGCCGGGCCGATGGTAAGCTTCACATCCGGATACAGCCGTTTAACGGCCTGCGCCATGATGTGCGAAGCAGTATGCCAGAAAGCATGTTTCCCCTCCGCATCGTCAAAGGTGAGAATGGCAAGCTCACAACCATCCGGCAACGCGGTGCGCAAATCGCATGGCTCCCCGTTGATTTTGCATGCACAGGCAGCCTTGTAGAGCCCTGATCCAAGGGCTTTGGCAACATCCAAAGCCGTTGTGCCAGCTTCATACTGACGGATTTCGCCGCCCTTTAAGGTAACGTTTATCATGAGATAGCCTCCTATTTCTTTTTCGGATTACCGGCCTTTTTTGCGCGGGGAACCTCCCCTCCGCCGCGATAATCAGAGGGCGTTAGGCCGTATTCCTTTTTAAAATCTCGACTGAACTGAAATTGGGAATAATACCCGACCGCTTCCGATATTTCGCTGATGCTCTGCTCTCCGGCCCGCAGCAGATCCTTAGCGTGTTCCAGCCGCGCCTTCTGCAAATATGCCTTGGGAGAAACCCCGATCGACGCGTGAAGCACTTGCGAAAATTCCGCTCAGAGAGGTGCAGCCCCTTGGCCAGCTCCGACATCTGGATTTTTTCATCCAGATGTGCCCGCATATAGGATACTGCCTCATGGATTTCCGCTTCATAGGCGGATACGGTTGGCTTTCGTTCTCTATTTTCTGCCGCCCCTCGCCACTCGTATAGCAAAAGCGCAAACTGTAGGCTGAGCTGGTTGCACGCAAGAGGCTCTGCGGGTTCGTCTACCGCCGATAGGACTGTGTAAAGCGCCTCCTGTACCGGCCCATGAGCCACTTGATTCACCCGGCCAACCCGTAGCGGAGGCTTGCCTTTTCACACCGGAAGCGGAACGCGGCAACCCGTGCCCCCGCCTGCGCCTCCACTGAAACAGCCTGCTTGCCATCCAGCAGCAGCGCGCATCCGGCTTGCAACGAATATTCTTTCTGGCGGCAGGCGATACGCAGCCCACCCGTGATGCAATGAAAGAGCAAATAATCCGCCTTTGGGCGGCCCAAGTGCCATGCGGTATCCTTTTCTTCCGGCAGCGCCGCTCCATGATACAGCCCCACCTCCAACAAATGGGGGAGAAACACCGGCGCCTCGCTTTGAAATATCAGCAAACGGTTCCCTGCCACTAGCCATCCTCCCTCTTCTTCCTGCCGGAAAGTATATAAAGCATACCGGTTTCTGCATGGATAAATCAGCAAAACAGTGTAAACTGAAAGCACAGAGCAGATGAGAGGACGCACCCTCTCCTGCACCATGCGAATCATCGACAAACTGGAGGTATCACATATGATGAAACAACCCATCCGTTGGTTTTTCAACCGCCTTGGCCTAGGGCTCGCCTTAACGACCGGAAGCGCTCATCCCCCATTCTCCCACAGCCATCTGGCCTACCGGTGTCTACAGGATGAATTCATCTACCAGTATCTTGGCACAGAGCATATCCATGAAATAGAGCAGTAAGCAAGCCTGCAACAAAAAGCTTCATCTCAACAAATGAGGGATGAAGCTTTTTGCTCCACGGTTCCACCCTGCTTGCGGCACAAAGCCGCCACTCAAAACGCCTTAACGCAGCGCCTACGGCGTATCTTAACGCGATCATACCGCTTTTCGATACACGCTCCGGAGCGGTATGCCTTCCAAACCAATGCGCCCGATTCCAGCACGCTTCGGGCACTCTCTGAAAAAGGTATTACTTGGAAAAAGCACTCTCCATCACAGCTTTTTTAGATTGGTTTTATCGTATCACCGCCGGGCGCCTTTGTCAACCGCCCTGAAATGGAAATTTTTCGCCTCTGAACCCATCGCGGAGCCTTCGGCCCCGTGTAGGAAAATGCCGTGTGAGGGCGTAACTTTGTTTTTCCCGCTGAAAATTGCCGCGTGGGAATACAATTTTCTTGACAGTTTCCCCTGTTCGGGGTAAAATACTAGATGGTGTATCATTATGCGAACTCATACATCGTTTTGCGCATTTTCTCTGAAATAAATGGCAAACATGCTTCAGGGCATATAGATGATCCTTTTCCGCAACTGCAATGGCAAGCGGGAGAGCTCTTTTTCCTTGTGTGCCCTGCCGCAGGCAAATCTGCTGCGATTCTTTTGATGATGAACAAAAACAAAACATCTTGTAATGAGGGAAGGTGCTACTTTATTTCATGACGGACATTATAAAATCATAATTGCCGTGGTCGCCAGCGCCGTGGTATTTGGCATTGTGGGCTTTTTGCTTGGCCAAATGCACCGCAAGCGCGTTGCAGAAGCAGAGATTGGCTCTGCCACGCAAGAGGCGACCCGGATCGTTAACAACGCTCTTGCAGAGGCGGAAACCAAAAAAAAGGAAGCCATCATTGAGGCAAAGGACGAAATTCACAAACAGCGCAACGAGTTGGAACGCGAGCTGCGGGAACGCCGCTCAGAAGTTCAGCGCCAGGAACGCCGGATCATCCAAAAGGAGGAGACGCTCGACCGCAAGATTGAAAATCTCGAAAAAAAGGATGAAACGCTCAACAAAAAACTGAAAGATGCTCAAACGCGTCTGGATGAAGTAGAGAGCATCAAAAGAAGCCAGTTTGAAATGCTTGAGCGGATCTCCGGGTTTACTCAAGAGCAGGCAAAAGAATATCTGCTCAAAAACCTGGAGGACGATCTCACCCATGAGAAGGCCGTCAAAATCATGGAATTCGAACAGAAAACCAAAGATGAGGCGGATACGCTCGCAAGGGAGATTGTTGCCACTGCCATTCAGCGCTGTGCAGCCGACCATGCGGCGGAAGCGACTGTTTCCGTTGTTTCGCTGCCGAACGATGAGATGAAAGGCCGCATTATCGGCCGCGAGGGCCGTAATATCCGTGCGCTTGAAACAATCACGGGCGTTGACCTCATCATTGACGACACGCCCGAAGCCATCACACTTTCCAGCTTTGATCCGGTACGCCGTGAAATTGCGCGCGTATCTTTGGAAAAGCTTATTACAGACGGGCGCATCCATCCGGCCCGCATTGAGGAAACCGTTGACAAAGCGCGCCGTGAGGTAGAGGCTACTATCAAACAGGCGGGCGAGCGCGCCGTAGTAGATGCCGGCGTCAACGGCGTGCATCCGGAGCTTGTGAAACTCCTCGGCAAGCTCAAGTACCGTACAAGCTACGGTCAGAACGTGCTCAACCACTCCCTGGAGGTTTCCTACATCGCGGGGCTCATGGCTTCCGAAATCGGCGCGGATATCAAAACCGCCCGCCGGGCAGGCCTTTTGCACGATATCGGAAAGGCGCTTGACCACGAGTTCGACGGCTCTCATGTGGAGCTTGGCGTGGAATACGCCAAGCGGTTCCGCGAAAACGAAGCCGTGGTTCATGCAATTCAGGCACATCATGGTGATGTAGAGCCCAAAACGATCGTCGCCTGCCTTGTTCAGGCAGCGGACGCTATTTCAGCCGCCCGCCCCGGCGCACGGCGTGAAAACGTCCAGAATTATATCAAACGGTTGGAAAAGCTCGAGGAAATTGCAAATTCCTTTGAGGGCGTTGACCGTTCCTTCGCCATTCAGGCGGGGCGCGAGGTGCGCATCATGGTGAAGCCTGAGGTCATCACGGACGATAAGATGACGCTCATCGCGCGAGAAATCGTGAAAAAGATTGAGAGCGAGCTCGAATATCCCGGGCAGATCAAGGTTAACATAATCCGTGAAAACCGTGCTGTTGATTACGCAAAATAATTTTTTTGACATGTTGGGAGGGTATGCAGGGATGTATACCCTCCTTTTGCATTCGCTTTTCCCTGCATGCACAGAAAAGCGGGCAGCGTTTGCCGATTACCGGCACAGAAAGGCATGATCGCATGAATATTCTTGCAATTGGGGATGTGGTAGGCGCAGGCGGCTGCGACTTCTGCGCGCGCACCTTCCCTCCTTTAAGAAGCTCAATCAAATCGATGTTTGTATTGTCAACGGTGAAAACGCCGCGCCGGGCAACGGCATTACGCCTGCGGCAGCGCAGGACCTATTCACCAGCGGAGCGGATTTAATCACCACAGGCAACCACGTTTATCGCCGCCGTGAGATATATACCTACCTCGATGAAACAGAATATCTTATCCGCCCCGCCAACTACCGCGCGGGCAGCCCAGGCGCGGGTATCAGATTATCGATAAGGGGCGCGTCCAAATTGCTGTGATCAATTTGCTGGGTGTTGTTTTCCTCGATCCGCTGGAAAATCCGTTTGATTGTGTTGACCGCCTGCTTCGACAGGAGGAATTAAAAAGCTGCCGGATCAAAATTGTGGATTTTCACGCGGAAGCCACGGCGGAAAAGCGAGCGCTCGGCTTTTATCTGGACGGTCGCGTTTCTGCCCTGTTCGGCACGCACACGCATGTGCAGACGGCCGACGAGCAAATTTTGCCGCAAGGCACAGGTATTTGACCGACCTTGGCATGACCGGAGAGATCCAATCCGTGTTGGGCGTCCGCCCGGAACTGGCAATCGAAAAAATGCGCACTGGAATGCCTGTCCGCTTTGAAAACGGGGACGGTCCCTGCATGATGTGCGGCTGCATCTTTGAAATTGATGAGCACAGCGGCAAAACAACCCAAATTCAACGCGTTTGCATTCAATAAATCCCGTTCTAAAAGCAGTAAGCGCACGCTTGGCGTGCTTTCCTCCGAAAACGACGCAAGAAAGGAATGGTCATCATAATGAAGCCTTCAGCTTTTGCCCGGTGGATTGCCCTGATGTTATGCCTGTCCGTCTGCTTCGTGTCACTTGCCTCCTGCGGGAAGGAGCCTCCTGCGGAGGATTCCACCGCCGCCTCTGGAGAGGAAACAGCCATTTCAGAAAGCCTGCAAAACACGGGCGGCACTGGGAGGCTCTCCCTGCCGTATGTAAAAGGCGATTCTCTCAATCCGTTTTCAGCGAAAAGCCTGCCGAACCAGCTGCTCTCCACTGTGCTTTACGATTCCCTCTACTCGGTTGACGCGGCGCTTTCACCGCAGCCTTTCTCGCCACCTCCGGCAGCGTCAGCGGCACGCAGGTGCGCGTTGCCCTCAAAAGCGGCCTTGTCTTTTCCGACGGATCTTCCCTCTCCGCTTCAGATGTTGTCTATTCCTTTGAAAAGGCAGCGGTATCCCCGCATTATCGGGCGCAGCTCTCCAATTTCAGCGGCGCAAAAGTGCAAAACGGCGAAATTGTGTTCACTTTGAAAGAAGCCGATCCCTATGCGCTGGCTTGCCTTGACTTTGCCGTAATCAAGCGCGGGAGCGACTCCTCTGAAACGGCGATTCCGGTTGGCAGCGGGCGCTATACGGCAGTGCGAGGCGACAGCTCCGTCACCCTGAAGGCCAATAAGGCCTGGTCAGGGGCGACGAAATGAATTTCACCTCGATCACCCTTGTCGATGTGCCGGATAGCGATTCGGTGATTCACAGCTTGGAGATTGGCAACGTCAATTTTATTTTCAATGATTTAAGCGGCGGCGTCTATCAGCGAATCAACGCCAACACAGAAGAATTCTTGATGAATAACCTTGTTTTTCTCGGCGTTCAATCCAAAAACGAACTTTTGCAGAATCAGAAAGTGCTACAGGCGATGAGCCTTGCGCTTGCACGGGAGGAGATCGCCTCCTCCGCCTATCAGGCCATGCCTCAGCCAGCGCCATCCCGTTTCGCCCGGATTGGCATGCGCTGAAAGGGCTGACGTGTGCAGACGTCAAGCAGAATAAGGAAGCTGCCGTTCAGCTGCTGCAAGAAGCCGGTTTCGACAAAACCAATGCCTCCGGCGCGCGCACCGGGAATGGGAAGGCGCTGACATTCACACTGATCGTCAATCAAGGGAATCCCTTCCGCCTTTCCGCAGCCAATTTAATCGCCACCCAACTTTCTGCCGTAGGCATAAAGATAACGGTTTCCCAGCTCGCATGGGCGGATTACACGAAGGCGGTGCAGGGCGGCAGCTTTGATCTATATCTTGGGGAAGTAAAGCTCTACCAACAACATGAGCCTCCTTCCATTTTTTGAGGAATCTGGATCGACCAAGCCGGGGTGAACTTGGAGGGCGCATTGGCGGCCGCTTATCATCAAATGCTCACAGGCGCTGTTTCCCTTCAGGATTTTCTCAATTCCTTCCAGGAGAGCCCCGCCTTCCTTCCCATCTGCTTGCGTAAAGGAGTTGCGGCCCGCAGCAGGGATGTGCAAGGGAAGCTTATAAGCTACTCTGGCGATGTGTATGCGAATTTGCAGGATTGGCACTTTTAACGCGGATCAGATAGACCGGCCCCGCACAGGTTCGAAAAGCCTGTGCGGGGCCGTTTTTTCATTGTGGTTTAATCCAGCTGTGCGCTGAAATAGGTGTTTCCGCCTATCGTATGGAAGATAAACGTAACCGCCGGGCAGGTGCGCAGCGCCTTGGAAGCGTCGAAGCCCTCCGCATACGAGAGGATGGAAAACCCGTTCTCCCGCTTTTCCAGGCGGTAGACGTTCATTGATTCATAGATTGATAGAATGATTCCGGCGACTCTTCCATCCGGTACAGCACGCCCGGAGTGAACGTATCCTTCGATACCTCGTTGAAGGGAACCTGCGCCTCCTGCGCGAGCAGATGGTAGGGCAATAGGATCATTGCGCCTGTAACCGGCGTTTGCACATCGCCGCCCTGCTGCGGCGTCCATTCCTCCTCAAACCAGGTATCTCGATCCACAATCTTAGCCTCCATATTGGAGAGCAGGTACCACCGCCCGCGCTTTGTGCTCTCCCGCGTGGCGGCCAGCCAGTAATACCGCGCACCGCTGCCGCCGGTTTGCTCGATGAGCAGGCCTGCCGGATAAGGCGTTACCCGCAGCCCTTTCTCCGCCTCCAGCGCTTTATAGGCCTGATATAGATCCCGCGGCGTCTGTTTCGTCCGGAAGTAGGCGGAGGTACCGGCAAGCTGGCCATAACCCTTTTGGATGGGCAGCGTGATTTCACTTTCATCCAGCGGGCTGTCCACACGCAGGGTATCCAGCGGCCCACAGCCATCGCACGCGCTCAAGAGGAACAGGCAGAGGAGCAGCAACCCTGAAATCTGAAGAATCTGTCTTGCCCGCATTCAAAAGACCTCCCTTTTCGCATTTCAAAACGCCGTCCGCCGACCCTGCCCCGACGCTCCGTCAAGGCAACTGCAACCGTGTCAGGCCGCGCCCCCAAGCAGGGCTGTAACCTGCCTGAGCATTGCATACTCCCGGTAATCCATCAGCAAAAAGAAGCCTGTGACAAGAACCAGCAAAATCGAAAGAGATAGAATCCGCCTCTGACCCGCCTTGCGGGATTGGCGCCCCTCCTCCACGAGGACGGCCACGCCAAATATCCCAAAGGCCGCAAAAGCCGCGAGAAAAAAGCAATCCATCCCGCCGCCGGGCTGCCGGACGAAAAAACGCACGGCTTTCACAACGATCAGGAAAAACAGTGCAAAAACCGCATAGCCGGAAAGCCGTTTCCCCACATGATCTCCCTCCTTACAAGTCAAGTTGATCCTTGTAAAACGTTGGTTTAAACTCCTCCCAAGGAGAATTCGTTACATAGCTTGTATTCCATGCAGAATAAATATTAACCGGCCATCCATTCGATCAATCAAGCCTTCCCTTCTAGATATCCACTCAATCAATGGGATGAATCGCCTACCTATGATAAAATGTAGATTGCATCACGCCATTCTATTTCATTCAATTTTATTTTAGCATACTGCCTATATATTGTAAATAATTGAAAATTTTATTGTATATATAAATAATATTATGTCGAATTATTGTATATATGCCCAGTATTCTCCTTTTTACATCCCAAGTAACCATGCACAATCGTAAACAATCCATTAAGTTATCCCCCCATCCATTGCTGTTTTTCGAATTATCGTGTATAATGATTGGCTGTAATGCTATGGTTTCGGCTTTCCCATGGCACACGCAGCATCGAGAGGGAGGTCTGCGCAAATGATCCGGATGGAAAACCATCTTGGCACAATCGAGATTTCAGAATCCTATTTCTCCAGCCTGGTGGGCAACGCCGCCTCATCCTGCTTTGGCGTTGTCGGCATGGCCAACAGCAACGCCCGGCAAGGCATCCGCTCCTTTTTCAACCGCCGCCGCAGCTTCCCCGACCAGGGAGTCGCTGTGCGTAAAGAGGGCGACGGCCTTGCCATTGACCTACACATTATCGTAACTTATGGGCTCAATATCTCTGCCATTGTTAAAAGCATCGTCAATAAGGTGCGCTATACGGTGGAAGAGGCGACCGGCTTTGAAGTGCGCAAGGTCAATGTGTTTGTGGATGGGATGAAATCCTAACAGCGCCGCCGAACGCCTCGCTGAAGGCAAGGCTGGCTTGCGCCCTGTGCCAGGTAGAATGAACCGTAAGGAGTGCTTATACAGTGATAACCGGCAGTATGCTTCGGGACGCGGTGGTCTCCGCTTCTCACCATATCAATAATCATCGCGGCGATGTTGACGCGCTCAATGTTTTCCCCGTGCCGATGGCGACACGGGCACGAATATGTCCATGACCATTGGCGCTGCCGCGCGGGAGGTTTCCCGCATGGAAAACGCGGGCGCGGGCGAAGTTGCCGCGGCGGTTGCCTCCGCGCTTCTGCGCGGAGCAAGGGGCAATTCCGGGGTGATTCTATCCTTGATCTTTCGTGGGGTCTCCAAAGGATTAAAAGGTTGCCGGGAGGTGGATGGCGTCGCCCTTGCGAATGCGCTTCAAATTGGTGTAGAGATGGCCTACGGCGCCGTGATGAAGCCACAGAGCACAATCCTTACCGTGGCCCGCCTTGCTTCAGAAAGCGCCAAGCGCACGGCGAACACTGGCGCGGATGCGATTGCTGTTTTCAACGCCGCCTGTGAAAGCGCGGCAAAGGCGCTTGCCACCACACCGGAGCTTCTTCCCGTCCTTAAAAAAGCTGGCGTAGTAGATGCAGGTGGCCAAGGCTTTGTGCTGATTCTGGAGGGAATGCGCAGCGTTTTTAACGGTAGCGGCATCATCGACAGCACCGCGGGTGAGGCTTCCCCCATCACTGCCCAGCATCACGGCGAGCGGAAGGAAATCGTTGCCAACGCGGATGGAGAGATCGAATTCGGATATTGTTCTGAATTTTTGATCCATAAGGATCCGCACTCCACACGGGATCCTGTCCGTCTGCGCGCCTATCTCGAATCCATTGGGGATTGTGTGGTTGTGGTGGATGATGACACGATCATCAAAGTCCACGTCCACTCCAATGAGCCGGGCAATGTCATCCAGGAAGCTCTGAAATATGGCCCCCTGGTCAATATCAAAATTGATAATATGCGCCAGCAGCATACGAACGCCGCCTTTGACTCCCCCAATGAGCCCGAAACGCAACCGGAAGCGCCTGCCGTGCAGGAGCCGGCCAAGCCCTTTGGTTTTGTGGCGGTCGCTGCTGGGCAAGGCTCAAGGAGTTGTTTTTAGAGCTTGGAGCCGATCAAGTGGTCAGCGGCGGGCAAACCATGAACCCAAGCACGGAGGATATTCTCGACGCGATCATGGCCACCCCTGCGGAGCATGTTTTCGTTTTACCCAATAATAAAAATATTATTATGGCTGCTGAGCAGACGATCCCGCTCGCAGATCGCGGCGTCAGCGTATTACAAACGCGCACCATTCCGCAGGGTGTGACTGCAATGCTCAATTTCGACGAATCGCTCGGTGCGGAGGAAAACCACGTCAACATGATGAAAGCAGCGCAGCATGTGGGCACCGGCCTCGTCACCTTTGCCGCGCGCGACAGCTCCATTGACGGGGAGAGTATTCAAAAAGGCCAGATCCTCGGCATGGAAAATGGTAAAATTACAGTGGTCGAGCAGGATCTCCTGCATGTTGCCTATCGCGTGACCAAGCACCTTTTCAACAAACGGGATTGTTCGCTCATCACCATTTTTTACGGCGCGGATGCCACCGAGGAGCAGGCGCTGGAGCTCCAGAATATGCTCACCGCCAAATATGGCTCGAATGTTGATATCTCCATCGTCAACGGCGGCCAGCCGGTGTATTATTTCATCATCTCGGTGGAATAAGTGCGAAACGGGAGATTTTACGCATGCAAAACCAGCTACATACGGATATCCGTTATCTCAAGGGCGTGGGGGAAAAACGCGCCGAGCTGTTCCAGCGGCTCGGCGTGGATTCCATCGACGCCCTGCTTCATTTTTACCCGCGTGCCTACGAGGATTGGAGCACAACGGTTTCCATTGCAGGCGCGCCGTTCGGCGAAACCTGCTGTGTGAAAGCGATCGTATCCCGCACACCATCCAAGCACCTGATCCGTAAGGGCCTTACCCTCTATAAAACAACCGTGACCGATGGCGTGAGCCTGATGCAGGTCACGTTTTTCAACAATCCTTATGCCGCTGAAAAGCTCGAAGTGGGGGAAGAATATCTCTTCTTCGGTCGGGTCGGCGGGCAGTTTGGCCGCCGCGAGATGGCCTCCCCTCTCGTGGAACCGGCACAGACAGGTGGGCGAATCCGGCCGATCTATCCGCAAACGCAGGGGCTTTCCACCCGCGTGATTGAAGGCTGCGTCGCCAGCGCTCTGGCTATGCGGCGCAGCCTGCTTGAAGACCCCCTGCCGGATGTGCTTCGCCAGGAGCAAAGCCTTTGCCATGTGCGCTTCGCCCTGGAAAACATCCACTTTCCAGCAGATGAGCAAGCGCTTTTGCAGGCGCGCAGGCGGCTGGTATTTGAGGAACTGCTCACCCTGCAAATTGGCCTGCTACGCTTGAAGGCCCGCGCCAGAACACAGACGGCGGCACAGATGAATCAGGATGACAGCGAAGCTTTTTTCGCGCTGCTTCCCTTTTCCCCCACCGGTGCACAACGGCGCGCTGTTTCAGAATGCCTGCGTGATATGCGTTCTAAAACACCGATGAGCCGGCTGCTGCAAGGGGATGTCGGCTCTGGTAAAACAGCGGTGGCGGCGGCACTCATCCATACCGCGGCCAAAAATGGCTTTCAATGCGCCTTGATGGCGCCCACAGGCATTTTAGCTGAGCAGCACTATCACACGCTGAAGGGCCTTCTCAGCCCGGCAGGCATCCATTGTGCCCTTTTGACCGGCGCTACCGGCGCAGCGGAGAAGGAGATCAAGGCGATGCTAAACGTGGTGAAATCGACTTGGCCGTGGGCACACATGCGCTGATTCAAAAGGACGTTGCCTTTCGCCGCCTTGGCCTAGTTATCACGGATGAACAGCACCGTTTTGGCGTAGGCCAGCGCGCCGCGCTGGCCGATAAGGGCGGCAGCCCCATTTGCTTGTAATGTCCGCCACGCCGATTCCACGCACGCTTGCACTGATGATTTATGGCGATCTGGATATTTCCATCCTTGACGAGCTCCCACCCGGGCGGCAAAAGATAAAGACCTATGCCGTGGGCAGCCGGCTGCACCAACGTGTTTACAACTATATTAAAAAGCATCTCGATCAGAGCCTTCAGGCTTATATTGTCTGTCCCCTCGTGGAGGAAGGCGAATCAGAGTTGGCCGCCGCGCAGGAATATGCGGAGAAGCTTCAAAAAGGCCCCTTTCTAGGCTATCGCCTCGGCCTGCTGCATGGGCGTATGAAACCGAGGGATAAGGAAGAAACCATGCGCCGCTTTGCAGCCAATGAAATCCAGCTCCTGGTTTCCACAACGGTCGTGGAGGTCGGGTAGATGTGCCCAACGCAGTGGTGATGGTCATTGAAAACGCCGAGCGTTTTGGCTTATCACAGCTCCATCAGCTGCGCGGGCGCGTGGGGAGAGGCCGGCGCCCCTCCACTTGCATCCTCATCTCCGACGCGCAGAATGAACAGGCGAAGCAGCGGCTGCAAACCATGTGCGATACAACCGATGGCTTTCAAATTGCGGACGCCGACTTGAAGATGCGCGGCCCGGGCGATTTTTGGTGCGCGCCAGCACGGACTGCCTGCCCTAAAAATCGCCAATATGGTCACGGATTTGGAAGAATTGAAGCAGGCACAACAGGCGGCCAGGGAGATTTTAAAAGCCGACCCCAGCCTGCAAAAAGCGGAGCATAAAGGCCTGCGGGACGCTGTGGATCAGCTGTTTCAGACAGTAGGCGAAACCGGGCTGAACTAAGCAAAGGGAATGCGCGGGGAACCGGATAAAATTCCGATTCCCCGCGCATTTGGCGTCCTTTTATTTCTATGATTCTCTGATCGCGCTTTCTCATTCCTTTTTCAAAGCCTTTGCCGTGATTGTATGCACGGTAAGCCGTAAAACAACCGTGTGCTGGAGCAAAACCGCATCAAATTCATAAGGCTTCTCCCCACAATAATGCGCCATCACGCGGGCAAGGCCCCGCTCCTTCTCCGGCCCAACGCAGGTTTCCAACAGGCCGTTTCCGCATACGCTCTCATACTCCATGGTGGTATCGCAGGCAAGATCGCCCGTCACCAGCTGATGAGCACAATCCATCTCAAAGCTGACCCTACGATCCCTCTGCATCAAATCCAGCTTTTTCCCCTGCGCCGCGCAATGGAAATAGAGCGTGAGCGGTTCCCCTTTCCCTATACCAAAATTCAATGGAACAATATAGGGATACTCGGCGTCATGGAAGGCGACACGGCATACGCCGCAGCGCTGCATAATCCGCCAAATCTGCTCTTTGTTTATGATCTCCCGATCTTTTCTTCGCATGGCACATGCCCCCTTTCGCTTTTCTTATCCTACTCCATTCCCTGCAAGGATGCAAGCGCCTGTTTCGGCCGCTATTGTATGAATAACGATGCAACACAAGAATTAGGCTGAGGAGGCGGTAGAAAAAGCGGCTACGGCGAATTTGCCGCAGCCGCTTTCATTTAGATTGTAATTAATAATTCTCCGCGCGAAGCTCAAAATATGCCTGCGGGTGCTTGCACACCGGGCAAACAGACGGGGCATTCTTACCCACATGGATATGCCCGCAGTTGCGGCAGATCCACACAACCTCATTCGAACGCTCAAAGACAATGCCCTTTTCCAGGTTTTCAATCAGCTTGCGGTAGCGCTCCTCATGCTCCTTCTCGATATCGCCCACCATCTGAAACAGCGCCGCGATCTCATTGAAACCCTCGGCCTTTGCTTCTTCTGCAAAGCCCTTGTACATATCCGTCCACTCATAGTGCTCGCCGGCTGCACCGTCAAGCAGGTTTTCCATGGTGCCGGGGATTTTGCCGCCGTGAAGCTGCTTAAACCAGATCTTGGCATGTTCCTTCTCATTGTCCGCCGTCATTTGGAAGATATTTGCAATCTGCTCATAGCCGTCCTTTTTCGCCTGGGAAGCGTAGTAAGTGTATTTATTGCGCGCCTGAGATTCACCTGCGAACGCTGCCATCAGGTTCGCCTCTGTCTTGCTGCCTTTAAATTCCATCGTGATGCCTCCTTAAAATAATGAAAATGATATCGTCTTTATTATACCAATTCTTCTCAAAAAATCAACGAATTCGAAGTGCCCGTCCGATTTATTTGCCATTCACCGGTACATTGCCGCCAATATCCGCTCAAAGGCACGCGCAGGAATGATTTTCCGCAGGGCCATCACGCCCTGATACATGGCGCCAACGGTCACACGTACTGGCGGATTTTCCCGCTCCGCCAGGCGGAAAGCCGCCTGCGCGGCTTTGCCGCGGGCACGCCCGTCTCCTCATCGTGCGCCATGCGGGCAATTGCGCCCTCACAAGCCTTCCGATAGGGGGAGTCCTCCGGCATCGCCATCCGGCGCGCCGCCGTGAATCCGGTTTTCGTATCACCCGGTTCAATGAGGGCTGCACGGATCCCAAACGGCCGCGCTTCCATACGCAGCGCCTCTACATAGGCATCCAGTGCATATTTTGAAGAGCTGTAGTGGCTTTGGTAGGGAATCGGCACGCGCCCCGCAACGGAGCTCATTACAAGCACCAGCTTTCCTTGCGCGCGGAAATAGGGCAACACCATCCGGTTAACCCGCAGCGTGCCAAAATAATTGACCTCAAACTGCGCGCGGACGGCCTCTTCAAACGTATCCTCCGCCGGGCCGGCAATGCCCATGCCTGCACAGTTGAGCACAATCCCCAACCCGCCTTCGCTCACCGCCCGCTCTACTGCGCGGCGAGTGGAATCCTCATTACACACATCCATTTGAAGCGAGCGGATTTCCCCGCCGCCCTGCCGTTTCTCAACGCTCTCTTCACAATGGCGCGAGCCGCCCAAACCGTATAGCCCGCATCGGCAAACAGCTCTGCCGCCGCACGCCCGATCCCAGAGGATGCGCCGGTGATTAAAATCGCTTTCCCATACGGATATCGCATCAATATCGCCCTCCATCATCCTTATATTACTAGGCCATAACATGCAGGCCTTTCTATGCCTTTCTATGCTTTCAAATTGCAAAAATGGGAACTGTATGGCCCATTTAAAGCCATGATATCGTAATTCCATTGCACAAAGCGCGCCCTTTGCAACAACCTGTTTGACACTGTGATCTTCTTCTGCGAAAAATGGCGTTGCCGCTCTGCGGCAGGAGGCGTTTCACGCCGGCAGGCATTTTTCAATGCGTTAAACGACCCATTTGACGCTATTATATCATAGCGATGCAAGCGGAACAACCATCGGCAGGTTTTCCTTCCACAGCGTTTCCTGCCCGATCAGGCCCTGACTGTTCATCGCTTGACCCCCCGTCCCGCAGCGGTATAATGCAAGTAAGAAGAGTTCTTTTCAAATGGAGGAATAGCATGCGCAGGCAATATTTAGAGCTCGGGCAAATCGTCGGCACGCATGGTGTGCGCGGTGAAATGCGCGTTCAGCCTGGTGTGACGGTCCCGGTTTTTTCAGCAATTTCACACCCTATATTTTAGCGGGGAGGGCAAGGGAGCTTCCCGCGTCCTTTCCAGCCGCCCACACGGCAACGTGATGCTCCTAAAGCTAGAAGGAATCAACACGGTGGAAGACGCCTCCGCCCTGCGCGGGCGCGTGCTCTTTATGAACCGGGATGACGCGAAGATCCCGGATGGCGATTACTTCATCCAGGACTTGATCGGCTGCCGCGTGGTAGATGCGGATGACGGCAGGCCTTACGGCACGCTCACAGAGGTAAGCGCAACCGGCGCAAACGACGTATGGCATGTGCAGGACGATGCGGGGAGGGAATACCTGCTGCCCGCCATCCCGCCTGTTGTAATTGAAACGGATGTGGAGAGGGAAATCATCCGAATTCGCCCGCTTAAGGGAATTTTTGATGAGGCAGGCACAGAAAGCGATGGAACCAGCATTTGATCAAACAACAGAAAGGATCGATTCAAAGCCAATGCGTATCGATATTTTAACCCTATTCCCCGAAATGTGCGACACGGTGCTGCGCGAAAGTATCATCGGCCGTGCGCGGGAACGCGGGCTGGTCGAACTTAATTGCCGCAATATCCGGGATTACACGCTGGATAAGCACAACCGCGTGGACGACACGCCCTACGGCGGCGGCATGGGGATGGTCATGCAAACCCAGCCGATTTATGACTGCTTTCAGGCTTATGGGGGAAGTTGGGCGTAAGCCGCATTTTATCTATCTTTCCCCACAGGGGAAAGTTCTCACGCAAAACCGAGTGCGCGAGCTTGCAGAATATGAAAATCTCGCGCTGCTCTGCGGCCATTACGAGGGGGTAGATGAACGCGTGATCGAAGAGCTGGTGGATGAGGAGATTTCGATTGGCGACTATGTGCTCACCGGCGGCGAACTGCCTGCGCTCGTACTGGTGGATGCGGTCTGCCGCATGCTGCCGGGCGTATTAGCCAACGACGAAGCCTTTCAGGAGGAAAGCCATTTCCACTCCCTTTGGAATACCCGCAATATACCCGACCCTATGAATGGCACGGAGAAGCGGTGCCCGATGTGCTACTCTCCGGCACCATGCCAACATCATGCGCTGGCGCAGGGAGCGTGCGCTCGAGCGCACCTTTTACCGGCGGCCCGACTTATTGGAAAAGGCGGAGCTCGATCAAAATGACCGTGCTTTTTTGGCCGGCCTGACAGCCTGACGGGCGGTCAGGATTGACCTCAACACTGGAAGGAGGGCGCCCTATGAACTGCCTTCATCTGAATCGTTGCCAGCCCCTCACAGGGGACGATTACGCCCTGCTGCGGCAAAATCCAGACCGTGGCTTCCGCTTGGAGGCCTATCTGCGCCTCGGAAGCGGCAGCGCCGTTTTCCACCCCGGCTTTTTAGCCGGGGCTTATCTGGAAAAACAACTCGTTTTCTACCGGGAGGAAGATTGCAAGCTCGTTCAGCTTTACGTCTATCTCTCGGAATACCTTGACCGGCCGCTTGATGCACATGCCTTTTCCCAACTGGAGACGTATCTAGAAACATTGCGCCAGAAGCGCCTGCGGGCCTTACTGCGCTTCGCCTATGAGGAGGAAGCCGACCGAAAAAACGGCCCCGTGACCGCTCAAATCCTTGCGCATGCCGGCCAAATTAGCGTGTGGATGGAACAGCACGAAGCGCTTGTATACGAAACCGTTGCCGCCCTTCAGGCAGGCTTCAACGGTGCATGGGGCGAATGGCATACTGCAAAGCACCATCACAGCGGCAAAAAACTGATGGAAGCCATCTGCCAAATGGCGCCTGCACAGCTCCCCATCCAGGTGCGCACTCTTCCGATTTGGGAAAAAGCCCCCCATCAAGAGCAAGGGCGAATCGGCTTCCACGATGATTATCTCGTGGGCGCGCATTTTAAATGGAACAGCGACCGCGGCCGCTTCTGGAACAGGCGAGAGCGCACGTTCCGCGCACTTTCCCGCCTACGTTTCAACGATGGGGAAATGCCCTGGGGCAAGGATACTGTCTATCAGAACGGTCGGATCGACGGCTTGCAGATGCTTGCCTGCTGCGCAAACCATAGCCTCTCAACCCTGAGCATATCACACAATTACCGGGAGGGAGGCGGCAGCTTCAACATGCTCCGCTGGCAAGGAGAAGCCCTTGCCCCTGAGCAGCTGGATTTTTATCAATGCCCATACCACCCGGCCTATTTTACGAATCATGCCGGACAGCCGATTAGACGGACCATATTTGACTATCTATGCGATCATTTGGGATATCAGATTCATCTGCTCGATTGCGGTGCGCACGAGATATAAAGAATGAAAACTTTACACATGAAATTTGTTTTACACTTCTGAACAAAGGCTTTGCCCTGCCCTACACGCTATCCAGACTCACCGTTTCCATCTCGAATCGGGAGGGAAAGGTAGTGGATTATGAAGCTTCTTACTTGCCGGAGCAACTCGCCAGCGGGGAAAAGGCGAGCTTTATTGTGCCTGTGCGTGCCGAAATGGAGAGCAAAATCGGCATCCGACTATGCCATCCGTCCGCGCCGGCGTTCTCCGCCCGTTTCGCCAATGCGATTCCCTTTGAAGACGGCTGCAATATGGTAGGGAGCTTATGAAAGAATCGCTCATAGCCGCCTGTTCTAATAAAAGGGGCGTATATCTCATTCTGTTGTGCGATTATGGCAGGCGTTGCTTTGTAATAAAAAGGCGAAGAGCCGCTGAAAAAATGAGAGGCTGTTGCAAAGGATTTTGCAACAGCCTCTTTTTTAGTATTGATCAAGCCTTATATTGCTAAGCGCCCCTCTCTCCCATCTGCCTGTCCATCCCACAGTAAGGGAAAAAGCCCTTGCCAGATAGATAACGGCTTTGTTTTCGACTCTGTTGTGCTCTCTTGATCCACTTTGGTCACGGTGAAATAATCCGTTTCCAAACCATCCTCTTCCGACCCCTCCCGCAGATATTCCCGCAACCGCTCAATCCATTCCACAATCTTAAAGCGCGGTTCATATTTGGGGGAGCTGCGCACAATTTTCTCTTCTTTTCCATCCAACACGCCGTCAAGATCTACGCCGCCCTGCGCGGCCGGAAGGCACATCGGCGGAAACATCACGCACCACCAGTTATGCCCCTCCCCACTGCCAATGATCACGCGCACCGCCCGATAGCGTCCGGCTGGGAGCGTCACCTCATCCTCATAAGTACGGGTATCAAAATATTCCTCACTGACGGTAATATGAACCTCATACGTATAGCCCCGTTTCATTACTTCGCTGCGCGCAGCCCGCTCCAGCTGTGGGAGCGCCTGTTCGATGGCCTGCTCTGCCTCACCCGCCGTCAGGGAACCGTCAAAAATATGCGCACCTTCTTCCAGCACCGCATCCCGCACCTGTAGCTTCAGCGCCTGGTCCGCATCGCTGTCGGAATTGGCCAAACATGAAGGCGCAGCACGCTCTCCCGGATTTGTGCACAGGAAGAGGCAAAACTCGTCACACTGCAAAGGGATGCCACCAGCACGGCGCATAAAAGCGCGGCCTCAATTCGTTTCAGCTTCATAAAAATCCCGTCCTCTCTTTGAGTACCAAGAGTATGGACGGGATTTTTTACCATTATGCAGGAAATCTTCTGTTTTTCAATTTCACCGCGTTGCCTCTTCTGTGACAACACAGCCTTCCTCTACCGGGCGGCAAATAAATACATCCGGCACAACTGACCTGAGATGTTCTGCGCAGCTCTGCGCAGCCTGATGCGTATCAAACAAACCAAATACTGTAGGCCCGCTGCCACTCATGCAGCAGCCGAGCGTGCCGTATTCCCGCATGAGCGCCTTAATTCTCACCCGCTCCGGCACATCAATCACCTGCTCAAAGACATTCCCTGCCAGCCTGCCAATGCTTTCTAAATCCTCTGACAGCAGGCGCCCAGCATACCAAACCTATCCGGCGCGCGCAGATTCGGCGCGGTATCGCATAAATGATACGCCTGCGCGGTAGAAACCCCCTGCGCGGGCTTCGCCAGCACGATAAAACAATCCGGCAGCTCCGGCACGGGTGTTAGCAACTCCCCGATATGCTGCGCCAGCATCGTGCCCCCCTGTAAACAAAACGGAACATCCGCGCCAAGCGTTAAGCCGATTTTGTTAAGCGTGCGCATTTTAAGCCGCGTGCCATACAGCCTATCCAACGCCAGAAGCTTGCCGCGGCATCCGCGCTGCCTCCGGCAAGCCCGGCGGCAAACGGAATCGCCTTATTGATTGTAATCGAAATGCCGTCGTTTGCCGCTTTCGTCGCCTCAAAAAATGTGCGCGCGGCTTTAAAGGCCAAATTCGTCTCATCCGTGGGGAGGCGGTCGTCCGAACAGGTAAGGCGGATTCCCCCCCTGCTCCTGTCCGCTCCACTGCGACTGTATCATATAGGTCAACAGACTGCATCACCATCCACAGGTTATGGTAGCCGTTTTCGAGCCGCCCGACGATATCGAGCATCAAATTGATTTTTGCCGCTGCTTTTACTGTAACGCGCATGAAACCGCCGCCTTTCCAAATTCAGAAGCTTTTCTTTTATTTTACGATACCCGTAAAACGATCATAAACTCTAAAATTTTCCGCTTTAAGCTGTAAATTTACCATACTCGCAAAACTCCTCCATATAAAAAATGGCGTTGCCGCACCGCGGCAGGAGGCGTTTTACGCCGACAGGCATTTTTCCAATGCTTCAAACTTTGTTTGAAGCTTTCATACTATTCCTCTACGAAAAATGGCGTTGCCGCACCGCGGCAGGAGCGTTTCACGCCGACAGGCATTTTTCCAATGCTTCAAACTTTGTTTGAAGCTATTTTACCATGAAAAGCCCGAACGGGGAAGTTAGTTTGAGAAATTCCTCTTTTGAAAGATTGTCAAGCGCCATTTTCAGTGGTAAAATAAAATAACTTTTGTGCAGGATCTTATGAGAAGCATGTGAAGGCACCCAAAGTGCTTAAAACGCGATTCGGGAGGATGATTGATTGGAACGGATCTATATTCTTTTATCGGAGGAAAAGCTGCTTTCCTCTTGGCAAGCGGCCTGCCAGGTGCTCGGCCTCGAGTGTGCGGCCGCCGTTGCGGGTGAAAATAGAAAAGATGACTTACAGGCAGCTTTGCGCAGCAGGGCAGACTATATCCTTTTGCCCCACCAGAGCTATTCCCCTGCGGAATTTGCAAAAGCATGGGCGCAGCGGCAGAATGCGACTGTTTAGCCGGAACACACGGTACGGGCTTTTCCGCTTGGCTCTCTAAAATGCTGCTCTCCTATTTTACGATGCGCTGGCTGCCCTCCGGCGCACCGGCCTTTGTGCTGATTCAAGCGGACAAGCTCACTCCTCTGCTCGACTGCATACCGGAAAAGGGGCCGAGTGCAGGCGCCTTTCTCGCGGCGGCGGCGGAATATGCCGGGCTATCCGTCAAGTGGGTCCCTTGCGCCTCCGGTGAAGCTGCGGGGGCTGCATTCACTTGGTTTTTGCTGCATATCTTCACTGCCTATGGCTCCTATCTCCATGTGAGCGAGCATATGCGCGCACTGGAAGCCTCCACTGAGGAAAAGCCGGATCACGGCTACCACACAGCCTTTGACAAGCTGTTGGGCCTCGTTAACCATGAGATCATTAGCTATGTATTCTTCGGCTTACTGACGACCGTCGTTTCCATGGTTTCCTTTTATCTCTTCAATGAGCTCTTGGGCAAGGATCGATTTTTAGGAGATAAAAACTATCTGATCGCCAATGCGCTCTCCTGGATTGCGGCGGTGCTCTTTGCATTTGTCACCAATAAACGCTTTGTTTTTAACAGTCGGAGTTGGAAGGCCGCCGTCGTGTGGAAGGAATTTGCCGGTTTTCTCTCCGCACGGCTGTTTTCCCTTCTGGTGGATATGGGGCTGATGTATCTATTCGTCAGCGCGATGGGGATGCGTGAAATGATCGCAAAATTCATCGTGCAGATTGTGATTGTCATCATCAACTATGTATTTAGTAAATTATTTATCTTCCGTAAACAGAAAAAATAGCACAACTTCCGCACATGGAGATAGACAGCGCACTCTGCTCATGCTATAATCGCAGCGTATCTTTTATCATCCTATATTTACTGTGGGGATAAAATTCCCATGGAGCAATTGAGGTTTCTTGCATGTTTAAAAAAATTGCTACTTATTTTATGGTCACCCTGATGGCCTTATCTTTCTATTGGATATCCTAACCGTGGCGTTATATAATCACTATGAAAAACGCTATGCCGTCACGCCGGAGCCTACAGTAACAGTAAAAACAGCCGGAGCGGATCGAATCCATTTTTTAAACACCGGCAATTCCGACGCCATTCTGCTGGAGAGCGACGGCCATTTCGCCTGATCGACGCGGGCGATTCCTCCGACAACTACCGCCGCAAGCACGGCGCGGTTGGCTATGAGCAGATTGTGCTGGATTATGTTAAAAGACGGCTATCAATGCGGAGGGCAAGATCGTGCTTGATTTTATCCTGCCGACCCATTGCCATTACGACCATATCGGCGGCTTTCGCTGGATCATTAACGACCCGGATATCACGATTCAAAAAGCTTATCTGAAGCCTTTTAACCCGGAAATTCTCAAAAACATGGAAAAAAACAAGTGGGGGCTTGATATTGTTTACAAAGAAACGGTAGCGGCGCTTGAAAAACAAAATATCCCCATCGTTTCCGACCTGCCGGATGAGCCTTTTACCTTCGGCAGCTTTACCTTGCAGTTTTTTAATACTGTGACCGACCTGTCGAAGCCCCATGCAGGCGAAAACGTCAGCTCCGTCGGCGTGAAGGTCACCAAAGGTAAACGCACCGCCTTCCTCGCAGCCGATATCTCTGCGGAAGGCGGGCTGGAAAACAGAATGGCGCCGCTGGTCGGCAAAGTGGACCTACTCAAAGTAGGCCATCACGCTACACAACGGCAACCAATCCTTTTTTCATCCGCACGCTCCATCCAGAAATTGCAATTGTTACAAACCAGCTGGGTAAAATTTATCCCAATGTTAAATGGAACCTAGTGATGATTGCGCATGCTTCCGTGTATGCTACGGTCAACCACAACGGAATCATCGCTACCTTTACGGACGATGGGCGAATCCAATTGACGGATCAGATTCACGATGGCAGCGCTAAAATTACCATTAGAGAATGAATAACATATGGAAGAGAAAAGAAGGGCTCGGAAACATTATGAATCCCCCATGATTGAAATATAAAAGAAAGGAAGGCGGGCATTTTTATTGCCTGCCTTCCTTGGGTTTTTGATCAAAAATGCGCTCCGCAAGGACATTCATTACCCCATCAATCATGCGAAGCAAAAAGGCGCCCCCTGTTTCAGGAAGCACGCAGGTGAAACGCCTTGTTTTCAGAGAAACGTAGGGGCATGCGGTCGAAAACGGTCGAAGATCGTTACGAACCGCAGGGAGTAACAAAGCAAAGCCAATTGGCCCTGTGGAATCAAAGAGATGCAGACGGCCTGCCCAAATAACACGGGTTCAAGAGTACCATCTGTTCACGGGAACAGTTCGTTACCGGCTACTTTTATCGATCATGATTCACTACAATTTCTCCCCTGGCGATCACCATCCGGATTTCCATATCCCGATCCAACACAAGAAGATCCGCGCGCTTGCCCTGCACAATGCTGCCCGTCTCCTTATCCGCGTGGATCACGCGGGCCGGATTAATCGTGCAGGATTTGAGCGCCTGACGGAATGGGATGCCAAACCGCAGCACGTTGCGGAATTCATCATAGAGATTCGTCGTGCTTGCCGCAATCGTTCCATCTGCAAGCAGGGCTTTTCCATCGCGCACATAAACCTTCTGCCCGCCCAACTCAAAGTCGCCATCCGCAAGCCCAGAGGCCATCATTGCATCGCTTACGATTACACTGCGGTCTTCCCCAAGGAGCTGAAACGCAATGCGCAGGGTGGCCGGCGCGATATGGAAACCATCGCAGATCAGCTCTGCTGTGACCGAATCGCTGTCAAACACTGCGCCGACCACGCCGGGCGTGCGGGAACCCAGCTGCGTCATCGCGTTAAACAAATGCGTCGCATGGGAGAACCCGGCTTCAAAAGCTTTTTCGGCTGTTTCATAATCGGAATTTGTGTGCGCAGCGGATACCGTGCAGTATGCCTTGGCCCGCGCGGCAAAGGCATTGGAGCCCTCTGCCTCCGGCGCCACATCCACCAAACACACGGGGCAAATCTCATGCAGCTTTAAAAACTCCTCAAAATCAGGCTTTCGAATAAAATCTCCGCATTGGGCGCCCTTCTTGGCGGCAGAGATATAGGGGCCTTCCATGTTGATGCCCTGTATGTAAGCGCCGCACTCATGGCCGCGATAATCACGGGCGATCCGCAGGCTTTCCGCAAGCTGCTCAAAGGGAAGCGTCATCGTAGTAGGGCAAAAAGAGGTTACGCCGTGGTTCGCCAGAAACCGCGACATTCCTGCAAGCGATTCTTCCCTTGCATCACAGGTGTCGCCGCCCATTGCGCCATGCGTATGAATATCGATAAACCCGGGCACCACCGTGCAGCCGGAAAGGTCAATTCCACTGCCTGTCTGAGTGCCTCCAACCTGCGCTAAGATTTCATTCTCCACCGCAATATCGCCCTTCTGGGGTAAAAACGCTTCGTTATAATAAACGGTATTCTTTAAAATCATACATCCGTTCTCCTATTCTATCTGAAGTGTCTAGGCATCCCCCGGCCACCGCCAGTCTCCCATGATGCCGATGCCCAATGGCTTTTTCAATGCATAAAACAAAACGTCTGATCCTGAATAAATCTCCCTCCGTGCCGCAAACGATTTGTCTGAAGCTATTATATCATGATTCCATTGCGCAAGGCGCAATGAGCGGCGCAGCCGCAGGGCGTTAGCCCGAATCAATGATTCAATGTTCTCCGAAGCTCTTGGAAGCTTTGCTTCCTTAGAGATTCGTGAGGTTATTATATCACAGCCTAAAACAAAATTCCACATGACAAACGAAACGGCCGCGGTTTCCTCGCGGCCATTTTCATCAGCTATGCAATTGTGTTCTCAGGCCTGCCTGCAATCCCCTATTTGCTTGTTTCAGGCGCATGAGGACGCGCACAGCCCGCAATGCCGTAAACGCAACCATTAGCCCGACGATCACCTTCCGAAGCACCGACAATGTTCTCAACGTATTCGCGGCCAGCGCCAGCATACGCAGATCACGCAGCATCTCATCCATAATATATAACCGATCCTTTCCCACGCTAAGCCGCAATTGATGCGGTTTTGGCGCGGGCTAAAATTGCGAGCTGCTTTTTACCCGGTTACCCGTTGGTCAACAGCACGCCATGCGCAATGCCGGGGATTGTTTCGCCCTGTTTTGCAGATACTGCGCTCATCAATGCGCCGGTGCCCACAAAAAGCACGCGTTTCAGCTCCCCCTGCTTAAGCCTGCTGAGGATATAGGAGCACACCACGGATCCGCTGCATCCGCAGCCGGATGCGCCTGCATTGACATCCTGGGCATCTAAATCGTAGAGCATCAGCCGCAATCCGCATGCACGCCTGCGATATCGATCTGATAATCCTTGCGTAGCAGCTCGATGAGCAATTTGGAGCCGACGGCGCCAAGATCGCCCGTCAGGATCATATCGTAATCCTCCGGTACTGTGCAGGTATCATGCAGGAAAGCGGCAATGGTCGAGCTGGCCGACGGCGCCATGCTGCGCCCATATTGTTTGCATCTTTAATGCCGAGATCCTGCATTTTCCCGATAATAACCGATTCCACGCGCGGCCCTTCTCCCGAGGAAGCAAGCACTGCCGCGCCGGCCGCCGTTGCTGTCCACTGTGCGGAGGGCGGGCGCTGGCCGCCGTATTCCAACGGCAGGCGGAATTGTTTTTCCGCCGAGCAGAAATGCGAGGAGGTGGAAGCAACCGCCAGCCCCGCCGTGCCTGTATCGATAAACACAGATGCCATCAAAAGCGACAGTGCCATCGTCGAGCAGGCGCCATACAGCCCTGCAAACGGCATATCGAGCTCCCGAATGCCGAAGCATGTGCCGATACACTGGCTTAAAAGGTCACCCGCAAAAATCACATCTACATCCGCCGGGCTCTTCTGCGCTTTGCTCAGCGCACGAATTACGGCCTCCCGGTGCAGCTTACTCTCCGCCTTCTCCCAGGAAACCTCGCCCAAGGTTGTATCATCAAAATATGGTCAAACTCCGCCGCAAGGGGGCCTTCCCCTTCCTTTTTGCCCGCCACCGCAGCAAAGCCCTGTACCACAGGACGGGAAGGCAGTGTAATGGTGAAACGGCCAGTCCTAATCGCCATAATCCTTCCCTCCTTAAAACAACCGAAAGATCCATAGGATCAGCCCATAAAGCACTGCGGCAGCCGGCCCGTATAGGATCACTGGCCCCGCCACGGAAAAGATTTGCGCGCCGGTGCGAGAATGCGGCCCTCGCTCTGGAACTCCATCGCCGGGGAAACCACCGCATTTGCAAAGCCTGTAATCGGCACAATGGTACCAGCCCCCGCATGCCGGGCAATTTTGTCGAACACACCGAACGCCGTTAGCAGCGCCGTGATGGCAATCAGCGTGACAGATACCGTTGTTTTCGCCTGATCCTCACTGAGATGCGCCATTAAATAAAGGCTGTTGAGCCCCTGGCCGATCACGCAAATCAGCCCGCCGATCAAAAATGCTTTGAGCGTATTGAGCGCCTTGTGTGAAGGCGGCGAAGCCTGATCTGCCATCTTGCTGTATTCATTCCCTGTAACCGCCATAAATAACGTCTCCTTTATATTCAGATGACATTTGTCATGGCTTTATTTTCTCCGCGGTATGGAACGTTATGCGCTCAATACAGCCCGCAAAATAAAAAGAATCACTTTTCGCCCTCACTGCATGTCAAATATGGTCAAATGGAAGCACTGATCATTCACAGTTCGTTTACAATTTTTTCTTAACTTGCACACATGCGCCGTTTATTATAAAATGCATATGATATGTCTTATTGCTAGCTTGGGGAGTGGTTATTTTGCCGCTGATCGACATCCGCAATGTTTATAAAATCTATAATCCCGGTGAAAACGAGGTGCATGCGCTTGACGGCGTTACCTTGAAGGTTGAACGGGAAGAATTCGTTGCTATCGTGGGGCAGTCCGGTTCCGGTAAATCAACGCTGATGAATATGATCGGCCTGCTTGACTCCCCCACCAGCGGCGAATATTACCTCGATGACGAGGACGTTTCCAAGCTTTCAGACGATAAACTCTCCGAAATCCGCAATAAACAAATTGGTTTTATTTTTCAAGGCTTTAACCTGATTCCCAGCCTCACTGCGCAGGCCAATGTTGAGCTGCCGCTGGTTTATCGCGGCATGGCGGCGCAGGAACGGCATGAGCTCTCCATCAAGGCGCTGGAACGTGTCGGGCTCGGGCACAGGCTGGATCACCGCCCCTCAGAAATGTCCGGGGGCCAGCAGCAGCGCGTGGCGATCGCACGCGCGGTGGCAGCCCGTCCCCCTGTCATTCTGGCCGACGAGCCTACCGGCAACCTTGATTCCCATTCCGGCAAGGAGGTCATGCGCATCCTGCATGAGCTCAGCGAGGAGGGCCGCACCGTGATTCTCATTACACATGATAATGGGATTGCGGCGGAGGCGAAACGGGTCGTCCGCATTCAGGATGCAAGTGTGGATGATTATCTCAACAGCTAATTGCAC
>ENA-OQEX01000207-OQEX01000207.1-human-gut-metagenome-genome-assembly--contig:-NODE-207-length-34304-cov-10.875589_pt1 | contig 34304 bp, 42 predicted proteins | sample MGYA00242802_ERZ504649 | MGnify/ENA primary metagenome ERZ504649 (study PRJEB26092, sample SAMD00036194) | human gut metagenome | host: Homo sapiens | study: EMG produced TPA metagenomics assembly of...
CCAGCGACCTCAACGGCAGGCGCCGTGCTCGTACTCTGCCAGGCGGCGGTACCTCGGGCCTGCTCGCCAACGCGCTGGCCAAGGCTGCCAGGGAGCGCGGTATTAACCTCGAGACCGCTGCCGAGGCCTATGGCAACCACGTTGACATGCTCCCCGACTTTGACCTGGTCGTCCTGGCCCCGCAGGCCGCAAGCTACCTGGCCGACCTTCAGAAGGACTGCGAGCGCGTGGGCAACAAGTGCGTCGCCTGCCGTGGCAAGCAGTACATCGAGCTCTCCCAGAACGGCGACAAGTCTCTCGCCTTCGTAAGCGAGCAACTCTCGAAGTAAGTAACGCTCAGGGCCAGCCGACCATCCAAGACCGGCTGGCCCTTCAATTTAGACGATTGGATCATCATGTCCGTTAACCCTGCTAGCGTCACTAACCCGCCTGCGCAGTTTCCCAAGGACTTTGTCTTTGGCGGCGCCACTGCTGCCTACCAGGTAGAGGGCGAGACCCGCACTCACGGTAAGGGCAAGGTTGCCTGGGACGACTTCCTGGAGGCCCAGGGGCGCTTTTCCCCCGATCCCGCTTCGGACTTCTACAACCAGTACCCCGTCGACCTGGAACTGTGCGAGGAGTTTGGCATCAACGGCATCCGCCTCTCCATCGCCTGGAGCCGCATCTTCCCCAACGGCACCGGCGAGATCAACCCCGAGGCGTCCAGTTCTACCACGACCTCTTCGCCGAATGCCATAAGCACCATGTTGAGCCGTTCGTCACGCTGCATCACTTTGACACGCCGCTGCCCCTCTTTGAGAAGGGCGACTTCCTCAACCGCGAGACCATCGACGCCTTTGTGGACTTTGCCACCTTCTGCTTTAAGGAGTACGCCGACCAGGTGACCTACTGGTTCACCTTTAACGAGATCTGGGCGAACGCTCCAACACCTACATCGAGGGCACCTTCCCCGGTGGCGTCAAGGCGCATCTTGCCGAGGCCTTCCAGTGCGAGCACAACATGATGCTCGCCCACGCCAAGGCCGTGCTGGCCTTCCACAACGGCGGCTTTAAGGGCAAGATCGGCGTCATCCAGTCGTTGGAGTTTAAGTATCCGCTCAACGAGAACGACCCCGCCGACATCAAAGCCGCCAATAACGAGCACGTGCTGCAGAACCAGTTCTTGCTCGACGCCACCTTCCGCGGCGACTATGCTCCCGACACCCTCGAGTGCGCCAACCGCCTGGCTGCCGTCTCGGGCGGCACCATCGAGATCCCGGACGAGGATCTGAAAATCATGCGCGAGGCCGCGCTCTACAACGACTACTTGGGCGTTAACAACTACCAGTGTCGCTTCCTCAAGGCTTACGATGGCGAGAACGACCTGCACCACAACGGTACGGGCGAGAAGGGCACCGGCCGCTGGCGCGTTAAGGTATTGGCGAGCACGTGAACAAGCCCGGCATCCCCACCACCGACTGGGACTGGATCATCTATCCCGAGGGCCTGTTCGACCTGCTCGTCTACATTAAGCAGCGCTACCCCAACTACAAGCAGATTTTCATCACCGAGAACGGCATGGGCTACAAGGACCCCTGCAAGGACGGTTTTGTGGACGACCAGCCGCGCATCGACTACATCGAGCAGCACCTGCGCTGGCTGCTCAAGGCCATGGAGGTGGGTGTCAACGTGGGCGGTTACTTCCTGTGGAGCCTGCAGGATCAGTTCTCCTGGACCAATGGCTACAACAAGCGTTATGGCTTCTTCTACGTTGACTTTGAAACCCAGAAGCGCACGCCCAAGGCAAGCGCCTACTGGTATAAGCACGTAGCGCAGACCCGTCGTCTGGACTAGCGGCTTGCGACCAGCGGAATTGCCCCGCTCACATAACCTGTCCCCATTTCTCAGCCGGGGGCGCACGTCACACGACGCGCCGCCCCCGGCCTTTTTTGGGCAGACCGTACCGCACGTTGTCTCAATCTGTAACATCTAGCTGAGTTTTTCGCTCCAAGCTGTTACAGATCGAGACAAACAGAACGCCCGAGCAGAGATATCTCAATCTGTAACATCTAGCTGAGATTTTCGGCCCTACCTGTTACAGGTTGAGATGAACGAGCCGAGCACGCCTACGCCCGCAAATCCCGCACGCTCGCACGCTCGACCAACACGCCCGAGACAAGCGTACGACTTCTGGAGCTCGGGGCTTCCAGACCTGCGACGACCTCGTTAAGCGCACGGATGCCCAGCTCGCGGTGGCGAAACTTCACCGACGTCAGAATCGAGTTGGGAATCGTCTTGTAGAGCTCATCGTCGAAGCCGATCACGGACACGTCGTCGGGCACACTGAGCCCTTTGTCACGTAGAGCCATCATCACGCCGTTTGCCATGCAGTCGTTAGCAGCGAGGACCGCCGTGCAATCGGGCTTATCGGCAAGCACAAGGCCCGCGGCATAGCCACTATCCGCATTCCAATCGCCTTGCAGAGGCTCGGGCGGCTCAATGCCACGTGCCTCGAGTGCCGCACGCCAACCTTTCATACGGCACTGGCTCGACAGCGACTCTTTCTTACCAGAGACGAAGTACACGTTCTTGTGCCCGCGATTTAAGAAGCACTCGCACGCCATGCGCGCGCCGCCCTCTTGGTCGTCACTGACGGTTGAGCAGGTAGGATGTTCCATCGGCGTGATAATCACCGTCTTGAGGTCCTTCGGTGCCTCAAAGGTATCAAAGTCATCGACCATCTGGCGCAGGTTGAAGATCATGCCATCAACAGGCAGCTGCGACATCCTGCGCGCCGCTTCGGCAAGGGTCATCTTCTCCCCCGCGCGCTTCTTAATCATCGTGAGCGCAAAGCCGCGTTCTTCGGCGGCATCGGCGATACCGTCAATCATGTCCACGGCGCCGCCCGACAAGTGAAACATCACCACGCCGATGCACCCGTAACGGCCCAACTTGAGTGAACGCGCGGCAAAGTTGGCTCGAAACCCGAGCGCCTCCATTGCCGAATGGACCTTATCGCGTGTCGACTCTCGCACGCTATCGGGCTCGTTGATCACGCGCGACACCGTCTTGAGAGAAACGCCCGCGGCAACTGCCACATCATTCATTGAGACATTTTTCTTGTCCATCGTTGCCACTACTTCTCCAGTCGGTTTTACATCGCTTGTTTTTTGCGTTCTAGCATACACTACCTGCCCGACTGACAAATCAGCCGTTTATCGGACAATATCGACCGTTCACCCGTAAATCCTTGTTGCTCTTCCAAAAATGTCTTACGTTGTCATTAACGAAATGACAACGTTGTCATTTCGCAATGCCTTCCTTAAGCAGGAAGTTTCCGGGCAGTCCTGACCATCCATCGACGACCAGTTCCATCCACATGCGTCGCGCATTAAGTAGCAAAGGAGCTCTATGGACGCCATCGTAAAGATGCTCGAAAAGCATCAACCGTTCTTTGAGAAGATCTCGAGGAACGCCTACCTCCAGGCCATTAAGGACGGATTCCTTGGGTGCATGCCCATCGTCCTCACCTCTTCGATCTTCCTGCTGATCGCCACCCTTCCCGGCGTAGTCGGCATCACGCTGCCCCAGCCGCTTATCGACTGGTGCAACAAGCTGTACAACTTCACCATGGGCGTTATGGGCATCATGGTTGCTGGCACCACTGCCAAGAACTTCACGGCTTCCATGAACCGTCGCATGCCCGCCGGCAAAGTGCTCAACGACGGTTCCACCATGGTGGCCGCCCAGTGCAGCATGCTGCTGCTCGCCGTTACGCAGTTCACCACCAAGTTCAACGGCTCCGAACTTTCGGTCTTCGATTGCACCAGCATGGGCACGCGCGGTCTGTTCTCGGCCTATATCGCCGCGTTCATCACCGTGTGGGTCTACAAATTCTGCGTCTCGCGCGATCTGACCATTAAGCTGCCCAAGGAGGTCCCGGGCGCCATCGCTCAGAACTTCCGCGACATTATCCCCTTTGGCGGCGCGTCATCATCTGCGGCATCATCGATGTCGTCGTGCGCAACCTCATGGGCGTTCCGTTCTCCGAGCTGCTTATCAAACTGCTCTCCCCGCTCTTTACCGCTGCAGAAACCTATCCTGGCCTTATCCTTATCCAGGCAGCCACCGCGTTCTTCTGGTTCATCGGCGTCCACGGCCCCTCGATCGTCCAGCCGGGCATCGACCCCATCCGTCTTGCCAACCAGGCCGAGAACCTGCAGGTTCTGCTGGCAGGCGGCCACCCCGCCCACTCCCTCACCTTTAACATGTCGCTCGTGGGTGAGTTCGGCGGCACCGGCGCCACGTTCATCGTGCCGCTTCTGCTGATTCTCTTCATGAAGTCCAAGCAGCTCAAAGCCGTCGGTAAGGCCTCGATTGTCCCTGTTGCCTTCGCCGTCAACGAACCGCTGCTCTTTGGCGCGCCGATGATCCTTAACCCCTACATGCTCATCCCCTTTGTTGCCGCCGGCTGCGTCAACGTGAGTGTTGCCAAGTTCTTTATCGACAATGTGGGTATGAACGGCTTCTCCTTCGTGGTGCCTTGGGCTACCCCTGCCCCCATCGGCATCTTCATCACCACGAACTTCCAGCTTATCGCCCTGGTATTTGTCGCGATCATCATCTTGCTGGACGCCATCATCTACCTGCCGTTCTTGAAGGCATACGATAAGCTGCTCTGCGACCAGGAGGCCGAGCGCGCCGCCGAGCTGGGACTCGAGTCCGATGGTGCCGCTTCCGTCGCCGCCAACGCCTCTACGCCCGCTGTCGAGCAGGCCACCGCTTCCGTCGAGACGACCGTTGCCGCCGCCGACAGCAAGCCTGTCGCCGATCAGCCCGAGCCCGCTGCCGATGCATCCGCCAAGAAGGATGTCGATGGCCTGAAGGTCCTCGTCCTGTGCGCCGGCGCCGGCACCTCTGCCATGCTTGCCAACGCCATCAAGGAAGGTGCCGCACAGACCGGAGAGAACATCGCTTCCTCGCAGGCGCTATGGCCAGCACACTGCCATCATGGATCAGTACGACGTCATCGTGCTCGCTCCGCAGGTTCGTAGCTACTACAACGACATGAAGGCCGACACCGATCGTCTGGGCATTAAGCTGCTCGCCCCGCGCGGCAAGGAATATATCGACCTTACCCGCGACCCCGCCGGCGCCATCAAGTGGCTCCGCGAGAACCTCGACTAGTTCCTCCCTCTGTTGGTGCCCGGATCCCCAGTTCGGGCACCTCTCCCTATTCGTATCCCACAGAAAGGATGACTTATGAACAACCCCATGCAGTTCCCCGACGGCTTTGTGTTTGGCGGCGCCACCGCCGCTTACCAGGTTGAGGGCGAGACCCGCACGCACGGCAAGGGCAAAGTGCCCTGGGACGATTTCCTGGCAGCTCAGGGTCGCTTCTCCCCCGACCCTGCAAGCGACTTCTACAACAAATATCCGGTCGATATCGACCTGTGCCAGCGCTTCGGCATCAACGGCATCCGTGTCTCCATAGCTTGGAGCCGTATCTTCCCCAGTGGCACCGGCGAGATTAACCCCGAGGGCGTCGCTTTCTATCACGAGCTTTTCGCCACCTGCAACAATGCCGGCGTTATCCCCTATGTCACGCTCGATCACTTCGATACACCCGAGGCCTTTTACCAGAACGGCGGCGAGGGATTCCTGACGCGCACGACGATCGACGCCTTTGTCGAGTACGCCAAGTTCTGCTTTGCCGAGTTCACCGAGGTCAAGCACTGGTTTACCTTTAACGAGATTCCCGCAACCGCCGAGGGCAGCTTTATCGTTGGCAACTGGCCGCACGGCGAGAAATACCGCCTGGACAAGGCCTTCCAGCTCATGCACAACATGATGGTGGCCCATGCCAAGCTGTCGTCGCCTTCCATGAGGGCGGCTTTGAGGGCGAGATCGGCATTGTCCAGAACCTGGAGCCCAAGTATCCCCTCGATCCCAACAGCGCTGCCGACTGCGAGGCCGCCCGCATGGCCGACGTCATCAACAACCGCTGGGTACTTGACGCCACCTTCCGCGGCCACTATGCAGCCGACACCATGGAAGCCGCAACCAAGCTGGCCCATATCGCCGGCGGCGAGCTCGACGTCCGCGACGAGGACATCGCCGCGTTGACCGCCGCGCTCCCCTACAACGATTGCCTGGGCGTCAACACCTACAAGTGCCAGTTCCTGCGTGCCGCCGAGGGCGAAAACGACATCAACCACAATGGCACCGGCGACAAGGGCTCCTCGCGCTGGTTCCTCAAGGGCGTGGGCGAGGCATGCGTGCGCGAAGGCGTTCCCACGACCGATTGGGACTGGATCATCTATCCCGAGGGCCTGTACGACCTGTTGCTCCGCATTAAGAACGATTACCCCAACTACAAGAAGATCTACATCACCGAGAACGGCATGGGCTATAAGGACGACTTCGAGGACGGCTTTATCGATGACGCCCCTCGCATCGACTATATGCGTCAGCATCTCGCATGGATCCTCAAGGCGATTGACGGCGGCGTAAACGTCGACGGCTACTTTGTGTGGTCGCTGCAGGATCAGTTCTCCTGGACCAACGGCTACAACAAGCGCTACGGCCTGTTCTACATCGACTTTGAGACCCAGAAGCGCTATCCCAAGGCGAGCGCGTACTGGTACAAGAACGTCGCGGAGACCGGCCTGCTCATGGCCTAACTTTTGCCGCATACCCCCTGTCGGCCGCATACGAATCCCTCCACGGGTTCGTATGCGGCCTTTTTGTTTTGGCTCGGCCCGAGCAGGCCGTCTGTCTCGATCTGTAACATCTAGCAGGGATTTTCGGTCCTACCTGTTACAGATCAAGACAAACGAGCGGTCCGAACTTGAAGATCTCGATCTGTAACACGTAGCCCGGTTTTTCACGTCTACCTGTTACAGATCGAGACAAACGGGTAGCCCGAAGCAGAATATCTCGATCTGTAACATCTAACTCGGTTTTCTACTCCCAACTGTTACAGATTGAGATAATTCGACGACGCCGACGTTTTAATATACCGTGGTACAATTATGTCCCAACGCAAAGGAGGTACCCATGTCCGCTTGTGTGCCCGTCCGAGACATGAAGGACACCGCCGCATTTACCGCGCTTGTTGAGTCTGAGCGCGACGTCACCGTAACCAAGAACGGCTACGAGGCCATGCACTGCATCAGCAGCGACCAGTATCGCCTCATGCAAGAAGAAATCGCCAAGGCAAAACTGTTGTCTCGTATGATGTTGGCAGAAGACGAAATATCGCAAGGCGACTACAGCGACTACGAATCCTTCGCGGCTTCGATACGAGACAAATATGACCTATAACGTCGTAATACTCAAAAGCGCGCGATATGAGTACGAGAGTATCGTCGGATACCTTGCCCAAATCCTCAAGAATCCGCGCGCAGCAGGCAATTTTGTCGCTGAGTTTGAATATCAGCTTGATCTGCTTCGCGAGCAGCCGCTCCTACGTCCCCTCTCGCACATGCAAGAGCTGGCGGCACGTTATTACCGATCGTTTCCCGTCAACAACTACGTGTGTCTATACAAGTTTGAGCACGAAACAATCTATATCGCCCACATCTTTCATCAGTCACAGGACTACGCCCGCCTGGTCTAGCCCACAAACTGAATATTTGTTTTGAATCAATGCGTTGAGAAGGCGCACCTTGATCAAAAACTCTTTGATGCATGCGCCACGAGCAAATCGAGTTCTATCTTCGTGGGATTTGGCAAGGGCGAGCCAATGTCCCGTTCGGACCCAAAGGAAGCAGAGTCATTTGCATCGTCGGCCTAGCGGAGATGACCTTTGGGTCACATAGATGGAAGACAGTTTGTCGGTGACTCGGATAGCGCCAATGCGATCTCACGACGGTTGCGCTCATTGTCTCAATTAGATACTCAACGAAATACGGCCCCGCAGCTCAATAAGCTGCGAGGCCGTACTACGCACCGACGGATCAACGACGAAGTGCATCCGCTATTTGGCCAGCTCCTGAACGATCCAGTCAATTGCACCTTCGGGATCGTTGGTAAGGTCGATATACTGCTTGCCCCTTGTGGTGAGCAGTTTAATTCCAAGGCGATCGGTATCGGCCTTCATAGCGTCATAGTACATGCGTGCCTGGGGCGCCAGAACAATCACGTTGTACTGATCCATTGTCTCATAGTGGCTTCCGTACGCGCCGGACTGAGAAACCAGATCAATACCCTTAGCAGCGGCACCTTCGCGAAGAGCATTTGCCAAGAGAGTTGAAGTGCCGGCACCCTGGCAAAGCACAAGCACGCGGATCTGCTCCGCCTTGCTCTTTACCGCCTCCAGAGCTTTTGCGGCATTTTCTTGTGCGGCAATAGCATCTGCATCCGAGGTTCCTGCAGCTTCCTTTGCAGACTCCTCCAAACAAAGCTGATGGTCATACGCCTTGCAGAACGGATAGTAAATCACAAAGTCAACGACCAACAGCACTGCCATCAATACGAGAGAACGTAGATCGAGACCCGTGGTGAGAAATGCACCGATTGGGCCGGGAAGCGCCCACGGCATGGTATACATGGGGGCGTTCATTCCAATTACGTCAATGAAAAACTTACCGATTATGGCGTTGACCATAGGAGCCGCTAGGAAGGGCACGAACATATAGGGATTGAGAACGATCGGCATACCGAAGAGAACGGGCTCGTTAACTCCAAAAATCACCGGGATAATCGATGCCTTGCCCATGGCTTTAAGCTGCTTGGAACGCATAAACATGATCAGGATAATAGGAACGATGAACGTGCAGCCAGAACCGCCCAGACCGCCGATGAAGCTTGTAAAGTCCTGCGTGAGAGCAATTGACGGGTGTCCACCTGCTTGGAAAACCTCAAGATTGGTAACGGTATTGCCGTAGAGCGCAGCATTGATCGGGCTCATGACAACCGAAGCACCGTGAATACCCATAAATTGGAAAAGTGCGACCGCGCCTTCGATAAGCGCCATGCCAGGATAGGTGTCGACCGCGGAGAACAGCGGCGAGATTAGAGCAGATACCAAATTGGCGAACGGCACAGCAAGCAGCGTACGGCTCGCGAGATCGATAACGGCGCACGCAAGGATTGAAAACCCAAACGCAAAGATATCGCGAAAACTCTGCGCAATAGCGCCAGGGACCTCTTTGGGGAGCTTGATCGTCACATTATGGCTAATGCACACCTTATAGATATTAACGGTCAAGAATGCGGATACGAACGCAGCGAGAAAACCCTTGGTTCCCATATAGCCGGTTTCAAAAACAGATGTATCTGCTCCGCCAATCGAGACAACATCGTTCGTCACCGATAGCAAGAACATGCCGCACATGGCGCAAACCATGCACGAGGTGGGGTTAAGAGATTTGCCCGAAGGCATGCGGCGGTTCATCGACATGGCAAGTGAGCTCGCCGTGGTGCCGGCCACCATAATGCCAAGAAGCCCCATGGTATATGCATAGATTTTATTAAAGAAATCCAGCACCTCAGACGGAAGCGCGATGCCTACATAGGCAGGGAGCGTCGAAAGAAGAAGGAACAGGCTCGAGAACAGCACAATTGGCATATTCGAGAGAAAGCCATCCTTAATCGCCACCAGATAAATGTTCTTTGAGATTTTGTCGAAGAGAGCCTGGTGTTTTTCAAGGAATTTGACGATAGCGTCCATAACGCATCCTTTCATGATTGCCGGGCACACAACGATTTATCCGGATTCAACCGTCGTCATCCCAGTTTGTATCCGCTTATGTAAGTGAATACGTTCTCGTGCGAAATGTAATATCATTTGCGCGATTTGTCATAACCAATTCTTTTTCCGCTTTGTCGACATGTCAAGAATTTAAATCTTTATTCGGTGAACGGCAGTTGCTTAATTTTAGATTTGTCCAGCTAATAGCTATTTTTTTGGAGCAGTACAATAAGTTTGTAACCGTTTACCGATTGGATATAACATATTAAATATATTGTTGTAACAATATTAGGGACAATGTCACAAGCCTGTCACTCTAGTCAAAGGAAGTAATAATGCCCAAACGATTGCTGAACATGTCCGCATCCGATTTTGCCGCCACGTCACCCATGGATCTAAAGCAGGCAATTCTGGCTTCCGAGGGACGTACCATCATGCAGAAAACGTACCCTCTTCCCAATTTCTCGGCGGCGTTACTAATGCCGAAATCGAACGTGCCGCAGGTGCCGACCTGCTTCTGTTTAACGCGCTCGATGTGTTCAATCCAGTGATTGCCGGCATTCCGGATGAACTCACCGAAAACCCGGTCACTTGGGTGAAGCGAGCATGCGGAAGGCCCATTGGCGTCAATCTGGAACCAGTTGATATTGAGGCTGAAATGTCTGAATCCCGTACAGAAATCCCTATGGGTCGGCGCGTCTCTCCCAAGACCCTAGAAAAGGCCAACGAACTCGGATTTGATTTTATTTGCCTCACAGGCAACCCTGGAACTGGCGTCTCCAACGATGCAATCGCCCATTCGATTAAACTCTCCAAAGAGCATTTCGATGGCCTGGTCATAGCCGGGAAAATGCATGGAGCGGGCGTTGCGGAACCTGTCATGACACTCGAAATAGCGCGCAAGTTTGTTGATCTCGCGTCGACATCCTTCTCGTGCCAGCCCCTACACTGTCCCTTGCTTCCAAGAAGCAGACCTGCGCGCCATCGTAGACTTTGTACGATCCCACAACGTAGACAAGTCAATTGAAGAAAAGGTTCTCGTCATGGCGGCGAACGGGACAAGTCAAGACTCCTGCGACAGCGAGACCATTAAGAAAATAGGCCTTGCAGCAAAAGCCGCTGGCGCTGACCTCCAACATATCGGGGACTCCATGAACGGTATTTGTCTGCCCCAGAATATCTTCACGCTTGGACAAGCCCTTCGTGGCTACAGGCATCAGATCGTCATGCTGAGCCGCTCTGTGATACGTTAAGGTAGCCTCGCCCACGCTACATCCCGACTGAGGCACCCATCGGATACCACCAACATGCAAACTGAGGCTCCAATGCTCGATACACACGAAAAACGGCCACTCTATTTACAGCTCACCGACGCGCTGCTCAAGCAGATCGTCGATGTATATCAAGCAGACGATAAACTTCCAACAGAAATGGAACTTTGCGACGAATACGCCGTAAGCAGAACAACCGTCCGACTTGCCATGAGTGAGCTGGAGCGTCGTGGAAGTATCTATCGAATCCAAGGTAAGGGATCGTTTGTTGCACCGAACGCGTTAGCGAGCTCAATTCACTTTTAGACTTTGACTTTGCAAGCCATTGCGATGGTGTTGATCCGGATACCATCACCAAACATTTCGGCGGCCGCACATCAGTCGTCCAATTTCCGTAATGATGCTCCAGCAATTTGGATGCCAAAGTCGTGATGAGATTCAGCGTCTTGAACTGACCTACGAACTTGAAGGCAGCTTCATAGGCGCTGATACGTTCTTCATTTCAAAGTCGCGCGTTCCGAATAATCAGTTAGATTTTCAGGCATTTAGCAAAATCATGGACGAGTTGTCCAAGTCTGTCCAATCTGCTCGAGAAAGCTATAGAGCACGTCAGCTTAGCGATTCCGAAGCCAGCAATTATGGTGTTGCAAAACTTCCGGTCATCGAACTAACTCGTCATGCTTATGACTCCGGAGGCAAATTAATTGCCATTACTTGCCGCACCGTCTTAACTGGACAAATCCCTTATCAAAACTTTATTTTCAAGTCCTAATGTTCTTTTTCTTTTGTCTCGATCTGTAACACGTAGCCGAGTTTTTAAGTCCTAACTGTTACAGATTGAGACAATTTGATAGTGAAGTCCCCATTTGCGCTTCATGTCGCGTTGCGTTGATGCGATAATCCCTCACCACGTCAGAGAGCGGAAGTATCGCCTGCAGCGCTAGCTAGCAGATGACCTGCGTGTGTTCCTCGATGGCGGCACGATTCTCGGCGGCGATACCCGGTTCGCACACCACGGCATCCAGGCTGTCCAAGCGACAGAAGGTGTAGAAGTCGCGCTTGCCGATCTTGCTGGAATCGGCGATCAGATAGCGTGAGTCGGCCTTGCTAAAGGCGAGCTGCTGGATACGGCCCTCGTCCATGTTGGACGTAGATACGTCGCCATCCAGAATGCCGTTGGCGCCGATAAACGCCGCGTCGATGCCCAACGCACGCAGGGTATCCTCGGCCGTTGGCCCCACAAAAGCGGCGGTGCGGCGACGGTACATACCGCCCACGAGGCACAGGTCGCAGTCTTCGCGCGACTCGAGCAGGTTAAACACCGAAAGCGAGTTGGTCACAATGCGCAGGCGACACGCCGGCAGCATCGAGGCCATCTGTTCCACCGTAGTGCCCGTACCCAAAAAGATGGTCGAGCCCTCCTCGATAAGCTCCACAGCACGGCGCGCAATCTGCAGCTTTTCCTCGGCATGCTTAGTGCGCTTTTCGCTGTGCGAATACTCATGGCGCAACATAGCATGGGGACGCCCCTGTGCGCTACGGGCGCCACCGTGCACGCGCTCGATCTCACCCAGGCTCGCAAGTTCTTCGAGGTCGCGGCGAATCGTCATATCCGAAACGCCCAGCGCATCCGAAATCTCCTTGACCGAAACCGTGCCCTGCTCTTCGAGCAGCTGACGAACCTTATCCTGTCGCTCTGCCTTAATCACGATGAATCCTCGCCGTTCTTTGCGCGCATATCATTCAAACAGTAACGAACAAATTGTATCAGACTCGTGCGCGTCAAAAATGAACGCCCGCACAGCTCCAATCATCACTTTTTTGAGAAAAATACCCCCTGCTTTAGTGGGGTGTAGTGATAATCTCGCCTGTTCGCGCTACAGTTTGTCCGAAATACCTCGATGTTAGGAACCAAATGATCACTTCCGAGCTTTTCGGCACCGCGCCGTGCGGCACCTCCGTTCATCGTTACACCCTCAACGGGCCCGAGATCTGCGTTCGCATTATGGACTATGGCGCCACCGTGCTGGGTATCGATGTGCCCGACATTCCCGGCAACGTGCGCGATGTGGTGCTGGGCTTCGATAAGCTCGAGGATTACTTTGACAACCCCGCCTGCTTTGGCGCGACCATCGGCCCCGTGGCAAACCGCACCGCGGGCGCCACGATCACCATCGACGGCACGGACTGGCACATGCCGGCCAACGAAGGCGTCAACAACCTGCACAGCGATCTTGAGCATGGTCTGCACAAGCGCGTATGGGACGTTGAGCTCGACGAGACTCACAACGCCGTGCGCATGACCACCTCGCTTAAGGATGGCGAGCTGGGCCTGCCCGGCAACCGAACCTTTACGGCTGTGTTTACCGTTACGCGCACCGGCGTCTTCCGCATCGAGTATGGTTGCGAGAGCGACCGCGCCACCTACGTGTCCATGACCAACCACACGTACTTTAACCTTGCCGGCCATAACGCCGGCATGGACTGTGAGCACTTCTTTATCGCCAACGCTGCCCACTACTTGCCCATTAACGAGCAGAACATCCCCACCGGCGAAATCGCTCCGGTCGAGGGAACACCGTTTGACTTTCGCGAGCTGCGCCCCGTCGCACCCGGCATGGAGGCCGACGACCCGCAGATTAAGCAGGCCCGTGGCTACGATCACTGCCTGTGCATCGATGGCTATCAGTACGGCCGCAACCTGCGTCGCGCCCTACATGTCGAGGAGATGTGGACCGGTCGTGAGCTGGACTACTACACCACCGCCCCGGGCGTGCAACTCTACACCGGCAACTGGCTGGGCGACGAGCACGCCAAGGACGATGCCAACTATGGCTGGGGCGCCGGCTTTGCCCTCGAGGCCGAGATGTACCCCGACACGCCGCACCAGCCGCTGTTCCCGCAGCATTGTGGGTCCGGGTCACCCCTACAGCAATATGATCGAATACCACTTTATGAGGCACTAGGCCCACAACGCGACATCTCGCACAGCAACGCCCGCCGGCACCACCGCCAACGGGCGCTGCTTCATGCCTAAATCCTTCTTTTCGATGCCACCGAATTGGTGACATAACAAAACTATGCCGAATTACTACGATGAACCCACTATGTCCGACCACGCGCTGGTTTATAAAAAATTAGCAACTCGTCTACCTGCGGTTTTATTCTCTGCAAATTTGGCATGCTCGGCGATAAGCAATTCATCGTAGTAAACCGGCATAGTTTTGGCGGACAGCGCCACACAGATCCCCTACGAAGGCAAAATGATCCGTTTTCCTCCGTCCCCAAGGGATCAGTTGAACAGATTGCCGATGGGGTCGGGGGCGGAACTGGGGAGATAGCGGATTTCTAGTTCTATGCCGAGCTTTTGCAGCTCTCTGAGAACAGCGACGTCTGTGTCGTCTACGGCAACTGCGGGCGTTGCGGGACGCTTGCCCTCCCCTGCCTGCATATGACCAATGCTGATCTTGGTGATCGGCACACCGCCCTTAACCAGCGCGAGCGCATCGGAGGGTGAGGCCACCATGATCAGAATCAATTGGCGAGGCGTTGCGGTATGAATGACGTCGATGGTCCTTTGCACCGAGAAAAACCGCGTCCAAACGCCTTCTGGCGCCGCCACCCTCATGGGTGCCCATTGGCGCGAATCTGCCGCGATCTCATCGTTGACGATTAGGACAAGGTTGGAACCCACGGCTTCGTTCCACAGCTCAACGTCTTGTCCGTAAATGAAACGGTCGTCGATGCGTGCGAGAAGAATCTTGGGTTGAGTCATCGCTGCCCCATTCTGTTTGAGACCCGTAAGAGCAAGACATCGCGTCTCCAATATTAGTGCATTTAAAGTGAGAAAAGCCGTCAGAACCTTGCGCGGATGTGCGATGTCCCGTATCATAGACAGCCGTTGACGCCTCAGTTGCGCCATCACATGGCCGCCAGCGTAGCTCAGTTGGTAGAGCACCGCTCTCGTAAAGCGGGGGTCACCGGTTCGAGCCCGGTCGCTGGCTCCATTGCACAAGATAGCCGCCTTCGGGCGCTTTTTTGTTGCTGATTTCGGGCGCGCTTCCGCCAATCCAAGCACAACGCCGCCGGAAACTCTCCTACTCAACAAAAGCCCCGCCAACCGCAATCCCCAAAGGAACCGCGTTCAGCGGGGCCCAAGCGAGCTCCCCCAAGGGATAACGCTCGCAACACGAACAGCTCAGCCGAGCAGCGCGCTACTCCTCCCAGTAAGCATCTGCAAGCAGCTTAAAGCAAATCTTCTTGACCGGCTGCGCGCCATCGCCCTGGAACTCGAGCGTGGGCATGTGAGGCTCGCCGGCAACAAACAGCGCAAACTTGTCGTCAGCAAGATCGCCGGCGATCGAGGCGTCGGAATCGACCAGATCGTAGTCGTCCTTCTCGTCAAACTCCTGAACCAGCGTCAGGCTGCCCGTGGCAACCTTAAAGGCCTCGCGACCCTCGACGTCGATCTGCAGGTCGTGATAGCGCTGATGCGTCTCATAGTGAGCCTCGGCTTCGGGACGCGTCGTGGGAGCCATGACGTTCGCAAAGACCTTGTCGCCCAGAATCGGATGGCTGCCGACCTCGAGCTTCGCCGGATCGTTCTCCTCGAGCCAGTCGATCAGCACGTCGAGGCCCTTGAGCATTCCACGGTACTCCTCGATATCGCCCAATGCACCGTAAATCATCTAAATCCCCTCTCGGATCGTTTCTTTGGCGGCTACTCGGCAAACGCATTACCGACGCTGTTGCCACCCACATGCGTCTCGACCAGGGTAAGGTCGGGATTGAACACGACAGTGTCGGCGTCGCGCCCCGGCATAATGCTACTGCACTTGTCGTCGACATGAGCTGGCAACCGATGCCGGGGCCGCAGCACAAGCTCCTACAGCTCGGTCACGACAACGCCGTTGTAAACCTCGTCCCAACGATCCATAACCAAGTGGCCAGTCATGGGATCCATGGCATTGAGTTTGCCGCAGGTGTTGGCGGTACGCAGCACCGTCTCGTCGTCGGCTCCGGCAGCAATCGCATGTGCGAAGCCGGCAATGGTCGAATCGCCAGAGCCGTAGCGTTAACGGCGGGGATATCGGGGGTCTTGGCGCGGAACGCACGGCCGTTATGGAAACCAACGGAGCCGGCAGCGCCCATAGATACGACGACCCAGGGGATATCGGAGAAGCGGGCGTCAGAGGCGAGCGCGGAACGGAGCTCGTCCACATCGTCGGTGGTAAAGCTCGTGCCCAGAAGGCCGTTAATTTCGGTCAGGTTAGGCTTAACCAGCTCAGGCTTGACCTCGGACTTGAGCGCAGCCTCGAGCGAGGCGCCCGAGGTATCGAGCAGCACCTTGGCGCCGGCGTTCTCTGCAATGCCCGTGATCTTAGCGTAGTAGTCCGCCTCGACGCCGCGGGGCAGCGAACCCGAGATGGTAACGACATCGGCCTTGCTCGCAAGCTCGGCGAACTTGGCGGTAAAGGCATCGAGCTCCTCGGGGGCAATCGTCGGGCCGCTCTCGAGTAGCTCGGTCTGGTTGCCGGCGTGGAGGATGTTAAGGCAAATGCGAGTCTCGCCCTTGATGGGTACAAAATCATTCTTAATGCCGTTGGCATCCATGAGCTCGGCCATGTAGGCGCCCATGTGACCGCCGAGTAGACCGGTTGCCACAACGTCGTCGCCCAGCTGACCCAGTACACGGGCCACGTTGAGACCCTTGCCGCCGGCGGTCTTTTCGGGCGTCACACGGTTAACGTCGTCGATAATGAGCTCATCGAGCTGATAGCGTGTATCGACGGACGGGTTCATCGTAACGGTGAGGATCATTTTTAGCTCCTTATCTCGCAGGCTCCTTGTGCCTCGCGATACGAGTCGACAAAACGGAATTACAGAATCTCAATCGTGAACGAGCGAACGACGGTCTCCTTGGGCTTGGCGACAAGGCAGCCGCGCTTATGCTCAAGCACATCGTCCTCATCGGAACAGGTCGAAAGACCGCCCCAAGGCTCAACCGCCACAAAATCGCCCTCGGGCTTGCTCCACACAATGAGATATGGGAAGCCCTCAAAGCTCAGGCGGACGCCCTTGTCCTCGCCCTTTTTGGAAAGCGTGACCTGACGGCTCTCGAGCACGTCAAAGATGGTCTCCGCAAAATCGAAGAGCTCATGTGACAGAGGCAGCGTCTTTCCCACCATGGGGTTCTTGGAGCGGTTTGCGACGTCAATCAATCCAGTCGAGGGAACGGCGGTGCAGAGCTCCGCAGCCTCGTCCTTCTCAAAGCGCAACTCGTAGTCCGTATAGGCCTCGCCTCATCGAGCGGACACCTAAAGCCGGGATGACCGCCGATAAAGAACGGCATGCCCTCGGTTCCCTCGTTGGTCACCTCATAGGAGACGCGCACGGCAGCGTCCTCGAGCGTATAGCGAGCGACGAGCCTAAACGGATACGGATAATCGCTCAGCAGCGCGGCGTTATTCTCCGAAGCCAGGCACATCACCAGCTCGTTTTCGCCTTGGCTCAGCAGCTTCCACTCCTGTTTGCGCGCAACCCGTGGCGAGCGAGCTTTACATGATGCCCGGCAAACGTCATGGCGCTGTTGTCGCGCAAGCCTCCGCAAATCGGGAAGCAAATCGGTGCTTGGCCGGACCACACGGCGGGATCGCCCTGCCACAAGTACTCGCGACCTCCAGCCTCAATCGAGGTAAACGAACCACCAGCCGTGGACACCTTAATAGAAATCGAATCGTTGGAGAGAGCGTATTCCATTGCCCATCCTTTCGGACAACTGCTTTTGCTCGCAAGTACCTGTCTCGGCCCTGACCAAAGGACAAACCCGCACGTTCACCGATGCATCCGGTATCCCAGGCATGCAACGGGGCACCATACAGACATTGATGCAATTACAGCTGAAAGGCCTTCTTATGCGAACCATCATCCTCTATGCTCGCGCCACCACGGCAATACGAAAAAGCTCGTGGACGCCATCGTCGAGGCGCACCCCGAAATCGATACCCTCGACGTCAAGGCGCTTGGCAAAAACGAGTACCCCGACCTGCACGAATACCATCTGATTGGCGTCGCCACGGGCATCTATTACTCCGAGATCGACAAGGACATGACACGCGTGCTCACGAACGTGCTGCAGCCGCAGAACAAGGTGTTTGGCCTTATGACCTACGGTGGCAAAAACAAGTGGTACGGCAAGGATATCGATGGTATCTGCCGCATGAGGCAGGCCATCTTTATGGAGGTCTACGGCTGCCCCGGCTTTGATACGTGGGGGCCGTTCAAACTCACCGGCGTGTCCAAAAGGGACACCCGACCGCTGAGGAAATTAAGGGCGCCGTCGACTTCTTCGACAAGATTGAAGACGAGTACGGCGACATCATCGTCGAAGAGCATGCCAAGCGCGAGAAGCGTCTAGCCTACGAGAAGGAGCATCCTGCAGGAGGCCTGGTGGCCGGCGTCAAGCGCACGGCAAAGAAGATCGCTAACAAGCTGTAACTGTGAAGGTGCTTTTGAGCGTTTAACCCATACGGCGGGTCCGAGCAGATTCGGGCCCGCCGTTTTTTCTATCGTTACTCGGTAAAGGCGTTGCCGACGCTCTGGCCGCCAACATACGTCTCGACGAGGGTGAGCTCATGGTCGAACACGACAAAGTCGGCGTCGCGACCTGGCATGATGCTGCCGCACTTATCCTCGATGTGCGCGGAGCGAGCCGGCACCTCGGTTGCCATGCGAATGGCGATATCGGCGCTGGCGATGCCCCAGTCGACGATGTTCTTGACGCCCTGGGCAAGCGTGAGCACCGAGCCGGCAATGCTCTTGCCGTCGGCGAGCCAGCACAGGTTGTCCTTCATGATGACGTCCATGCCGCCGCTGGTGTAGCTGCCCTCGGGCATGCCGCCGCAGCCCAGGCAGTCGGTGATGAGCACCGTGTGCTGCCAGCCTTGGCCTGCAGCAGCGCCTTGATGGCGGCAGGGTTAACGTGCTTGCCGTCACAGATGATCTCGGCGTAGTCTCGGGCGTGGACATGGCAGCGCCCACGACACCGGGCTCACGGTGATGCAGCCCGCGCTGGCCGTTATAGGTATGCGTAAAGCAGCTGGCACCGGCGTTGATGGCGGCGATGCACTCATCGTAGGTGGCGTCGGAGTGACCGATGCTGGTCACCACACCCTTGGCGTTCAGAGCAGCCGCATAAGCAGCGGCACCGTCGCGCTCGGCCGCCATGGCGCTCTTGACGATGCGACCACCCGCAGCCTCCTGCCACTGATCAAAGATCTCCTCGGAGGGATCGATAAGATAAGCGGGGTTCTGCGCGCCCACGTGCTTCATGGTAAAGAAGGGGCCCTCCAGGTAGATGCCCTGAATGCGAGCACCGCAGAAGTCGGGGCCGCGACCCTCGTCCGCCTGAGCGATGGCGGCGCAGGCGTCCTTGATCTGCTCGAGCCCATCGGTGAACGTCGTGGGCAGCCAGCTGGTGGTACCGCGACGGGCGAGCTCGGTCGAGCTGATATCGATGCCTCGGGATCGTTATCGGTAGTTGAGTGGTTGTAGAAGCCATGGATGTGAGTATCGACCATACCCGGTGCGATCCACGACCCCGTGTAGTCCTTAATCTCGCAAGAGGGCTCGTCGGCCTGCCAGGCGCCAAAGACGCCATCCTCGACCATAAGATAGCCGCCCAGTTGCGGGCCTGCCGGCAAGAAGAACTTGTCAGCCTTAATTGCGTACGTGCTCATATGCACTCCTTGCTTCTAAAGCAGTTGACCGTGGTGATACTTATACCCGGTTCAAGTAAAACAAAAAGCGCCCGCCCGCCGTTATGAGCGGACGGGCGCCCTTACAGAGGGACGCGATTAAGCGGTGAAGGGGTGAATCGTCACGCCCTTGACCACGCGGTTGACCGTGCCGGTGGGGCTCGGCGTATCGGGCGTGTTGCCCACGCGCACGGAGTTGAGCAGGCTGATGGCCTGGGCAAACATCACGAACGGCAGAGCGAGGTAGCCTCGGGAAGCGCTTCGTAGCCCTTAAAGGTGAAGGACTCACCCTCATAGACGGTGGCACCTTCCTGCTGAACGGCGATGGTGTGCTGAGCGATCTCGTCGCCACCGATCTCGTTGAGGATGTCGATGTCGTACTGACGGGTGTAGGCGTCGTTGTTGACGAACACGAAGACGAGCGTCTTATCGTCGACGAAGGACTTAGGTCCATGACGATAGCCCATGGAGGTGTCGTAGGAAGTAGCGACCAGACCGTGAGCCAGCTCGAGGATCTTGAGCTGGCTCTCCTGGGCAAGGCCACCGAAGGAGCCAGAACCCAAGTAGGTCACGCGGTTGAAGTCGCCAGCCAGGTAATCGGCGATCTCGGGCTCACGGGAGATGACCTCCTCGCCCATCTTGGCGATGGTCTCGACCCACTCGGCCTTCTGCTCGTCAGAGGCAGTGTCGAAAATAAGGGTGGAGAGCAGGGTCATGCAGGAATAAGAACCGGTCATGGCGAAGCCTTGTCGTTGGCGCGCGGAATGAGCAGCGTCAGCGCGTTGGGATCATCGGCAGACTCGACAGCGAGCTTGCCTCGGGAGCGCAGGTGATGTTGAGGAACTTGACGTTGTGGACGAGCTCCTTGGCAACGGCAACGGCGGCAAGGCTCTCGGGGCTGTTGCCAGAGCGGGCAAAGGAAACCACGAGCGTGGGATCCTCGGCGCGCAGGAAGTCGCGCGGGGCGCTCACGATGTCGGTCGTGGCGATGGGCTTAAAGTCGTAGAGATCAGTGTTGCCAGCGTGACGCAGGTACGGGGCGCAGGTATCGCCAACGTAGTCGGACGTACCGGCACCGGTGAAGACAACGGACAGACGACCCTCGCCCATGGCGCGAGCCTCGGCCAGGAAGGCTCGATGGCCTCCTTGTTCTCGCGATAGATGTTGAGCGTATCACGCCAAAGCTCGGGCTGCTGAGCAATCTCGGCCGTGGTGATCTGGGCGCCGAGCTCGGTGAGCTCCTCGACACTCTTCTCGAACATTTCTAATACCTCTTTCTTTACTAAATTGTCTGATATATAAAGACTTAATCTGAAAAGTTAAATCGGGTAGTAGTCATAGGCTGTTTTTCTTTCGTTAACACTCGTATCCGATCACAGAGTATCTCGATAATGAGAAATCCTGTACTTAAACTTGTCCGCACGAGCCACCGAAAGCGTAAACTCGACAACATCATTTTGGGTGTTGTGAGTAGTTCGGACTATGTCCAGAACTGGCGCACCCTCACCAATACCTAGAAGCCGAGCGTCACATGGACGTGCTATACCCGCAGAGAACTCCTCATCCGCTACTCGAATTATCTGCTGATAATCCTGCTCAATGACATCGTAAAGGGGCTTCTGTTCGAGTAGAGGACGCTTGAGTGAAATAAAGAGCCTTGCTGGAAGATAGCTACGCTCAACCATCATAGGAATACCATCTGCCATTCGTAAACGTTTGAGTTTTAATACCTTTTCACCCAAATGAATCCCCATTTGCATCGAGAGCGTTTTATCTGCTTCCATTTCACAGAACTCTAAGATGGTTGTTTCTGGCAGCCGGCCCATCGCTTTCATCTGTTCAGTAAAACTGTACGATTGGGTAAGATTTGTTGCTTGAGCTAGTCGATCGGCAACAAACGTACCGCGACCTTGTTTTCGCACAATCCGACCAAGATACTCAAGTTCCTGAATTGCAAGCCGGACAGTCGACCGCGAAAGCCCGAAACGTTCGGCAAGCTCACGTTCGGACGGAATCAAATCACCTGGCTGATATTCATGATCAATTTTTTCGATCAGAATATCTACGAGCTGGTCATATAGCGGTTGTCTGTGCCTCTTGCACGTCATGATATTCTCCACGTAATGAGCAATTGACCAATACTTCAGCCTTCAGGTAACGCACCAACATGTCCAATAAATGGGCTAATAGCGACACTACATCTCATCGTCTTCATCAATGTCAGCACTCTCGAGTTTCTTGAGATCGACTCCCTCACGACCAACGACCCGTGCGCGTTCGGCAAGTTCATCAAGCGTTGGGTCTCCAAACGCACGCGTCATAACAAGCTCCACCAACATAGGTAGATTTGTTCCGGTGACAACGGTCACGTTATCGAGCTCAGTCGTCATTGGGATAGCTTGATTGAACGGAGTACCGCCAAGCAAATCAACAAACACCAATACGCCATCACAAGCTTGACGCATCTTGGCAATGCAGGTTCGCAAATCATCACCAAAAGTAACCGCCTCCGAGCCCGCAAAAGGAACTACCTCAAAATTAGGCTGCTCGCCGGCGACCATATCCACAGCGCTTTTCAAACCAGGTGCAAACTGACCGTGACCAGTTAGTACAAATCCAATCATTCTATCTACCTTTCTACCGTTCGCTTTCTCTAGCCAAAGAACCCCTCAAAAGCTCTTACGACCACTGCATCATTAAAGTTTAGTGAGTATTTTGTTTTATCGCGGGAGGTCTGTGAGCGTCTCTAAGCTGCTTTTCAAGGTTGCGATATCTACGTGCTTCGCCCTTGTTCCCGCTGCTCTCATATTGATATGAAAGCAGCAGATAGAGCTTTCCGCGTAACCCAAGGTCGTTCGTATCCAGCATAGCTTCCATCTCATCGATCTTATCATGCCGACGGCAAAAGACTATGTCGTAGGTCAATTGACTGTCCGCCAAAATGCCCTTCGACACGATGGGGCGCATCTCTTCCAACATGGACGCCGCCCGCTTCCGGTCACCCGTCTTGATATAGAAATTAAAGGCGCGAACCGCAAGCTGTCGACGTTGTTTATCGCTGCACGACATCTCCAGCAAGTGGTCAAGCATTCGATCTGCATATGCGTCCATATCAGCAGCTTCATAGATCGTGAAACGCAGGTAATACTGCTTATACGTAGACATTACTATACGCGCAAGTTTGCGATCGAGCAGGTCTATGCAATCTTGGTATAAGCCCAAGTTAAACAATACCTGCAATTTCATATCGAAGTATTTTTTCGCTCCTTCGGTCACAGCGAAATAAGCCACTACAACACAAATGAACAGGACGATCCAAAATGGCATTGCACTATATTCCCTTCAAGGCAGCCTTAAGGAATTAATCGAACACGATGACTGCATAACCGCCTATGAACAACGGTGTCCGACAAAACAAAAGAGGCGCACACTCCAGGGATATGGCGATAAAGTCGCCTTGGAGGTGTGCGCCACGTCTCAATTGAGGCTCAAATGCCGTGACAATATGGGGTATTTAGCCCTTGCAAATGATACCGAATGCACCCAAGGCAATGGACAGAACCAAGACGATAAAGATGGCCTTCGTCGAGGTCATGCCCTTCTTACCGAGGAGCCAGTATACGAAGCCGACGAGTGCGGCAGGAACCAGCTTGGGGCAAATCATATTGCAGATGTTCTGCAAGTCAACGGTAACGCCGCCGATAACAGGCTTCGCCGCAATAACGATACCGACATTGGTTGCGACCAGAGCACCGACCATAAAGACACCCATTACGGAGGCCGCATCGGTCAACGCGTTCAGGCGATCGCTCATGGTGGTGACGAGCTTCATACCCTGCTCATAGGCCATGTGGGTCTGCTTGCAGCGGAACCAGTCAACAAGGATGTTCACGACGACCCAGATGAAGATACCCAAGGGGTTGCCGTTCATGGCCATATTGGCAGCCAGAGCGCCGAAAATGGTCGGGAGCAGCGAAGCGAAGATGGAATCGCCGATGGAAGCCAGCGGTCCCATGAGACCAGTCTTGAGACCAGCAACAGCCTCGAGGCCCTCAATGCCCTCCTCTTCCTCGATCGCCAAATCGATACCGGTGATGATCGTGTTGAGGAAGTTTGAGGTGTTGAAGAACGGTGCACACTGGGCGCGGCAGGCTTCCTTTAGCTCCGGCGTGCCGTCGCCGTACAGCTTGCGCAGTGTGGGCAGGATAATCCAGAGATAACCAGAGTGTTGCATGCGCTCGTAGTTCCAACCATCCTGGAAACCAAGCAGGTTACGACGGTTGATCTGCGCAAGGTCGTCCTTGGTAATCTTGTAGCCAGTGGTGCCATTGGCGAGTTTCTCATTAGAGCTCATCGTCGTCGTCTCCCTCCGCAGCGCCAGCAGCAGCGACGGGACGCTGGTTGTTCTTGTAGTACAGCAAAGACAGAGCAAAGCCAATAATAGCGATCGCCAGCATCGACATGTTATTGAACATACCGACCATATCCACGGCGCCCTTACCAAGCGCGCCGTTCACAGCGACGATGTTGGCGTTGAGGTTCATGATGCTCGTGAAGGCCGTACCAAACAGGGCGGCAACTACAAAGCCGAGCAGCAGGTAGGCGACGTGCTTTTTGACCGGCAGGTAACGGAGCAGGATGGCGAAGCAACAGCGGGCAAGGCACCGCCAGCAACAGACAGACCGTCACCCAGCCACTTCCAGTCGCCGTTAAGGGCGGTAGTGATGCCCTCGACCAAGCCCTGGCCAAATGCGAGAGCCAGGAAGACCGGAATCATGCGGGACAACATCCAGGAAACGGCACCGAGCAAGTAGTGTACGTTGTAGGCACCCCAGTTCATCTTCTCGATATCGGCATCGCACATGTGACCGAAGAACGTGTTGGCGAAACGGCCGGCGATATCGGTGTAAACGAGAATGGCAGCGACAGGTACGCCGATGGCGGCAAGAGCCGTCTCGGGATTCATGCCCGCACCCACGGCAAAGGCAGTGGCGACCAGAGTGCCGGAGTTGGCATCGATACGAGAGGCGCCGCCAAAGGTACCAACGCCCAGGACGGTGAGCTGCATGCTGCCGCCGATAAACAGGCCAGTCTGTAGGTCACCCATAATCAAACCGGTAATCATACCGGAGAAGACGGCTGAGCCTGCACAGGTGTACCAGTTCAGCTCATCTAGAATCTGATAACCCGCATACAGGGTTAACAGAAGAATCTGCCACCAAGCAATCATGGTAAACTCCTTATTTAAGGTGTAACAGTTTCTACAATACCAATACGCTTATATAAACCGTGCATCCCCCTTCACGGCCTAGCGTTAATTCGACTAGAGCGTGAGAGCCTCTGGGTTATCCTGCGGCGTCAGCTGAATGACAATAGGAAGATTATCGGCCTTGAGTTTGGCAAATGCGTCAAGGTCCCCCTGGTCGCAACTAATGTTGCGAGTCAGCTTCTTGACCGGCTCCATTGTCGTCATATTACCGACGATGAGCTGCTCAAGCTTAACACCTTGCTCCAAAAGTCGAACGTAGACCTCAGGCTTTTTCGCAACAATAAAGAGACGTTGCGCATCATATTTGCCAGCAGTGATGTTGGCAGCGGCCTTGTCGACAGGAAGCACGGACAACTTCACAGTTGCCGGGCAAGCCATGCGAAGAACCTGCTTTTGGGTAGCATCTTGCGATACCTCGTCGTCAACTACCATGAAGCGGCTTACCTGACGGGCGTTAGACCAGAGGTTTGCCACCTGTCCGTGAATCAAGCGAAAGTCGACTCGTGCGCCTACAATCATTTCTACTCAACTCCTTCTTGTTCAAGTGTACGGATAACGGGCTCAGAGCGAAGGGAGATTTTCGCATCATACACGCCCTCTGTTTCGAACATAACGAGCTCATTGGTACCAGGGTGCAATAAACCGTGCGGAACATAGAGCGTCATGATGGGACCCTTATCCCAAAAACGTCCGACATTCGTTCCGTTTACGAATGCCACACCCTTTCCAAAACCCGTAGTGTCGATAAAGGTATCAGCGGCTCAGATATATCAAACTTTGCGCGGTAAAAGGAAGGTTGCCCCTCTACCCAGCCGGCGGAATAATCAAGATTATCGATGTTATCGAGTGGCAGACAACGCATCTCCCAACCGGTAACAAAGTGAAGATCAACGCAAACTCCTGTCCTAATGCCCTTATGCTGCGTATCAGCGAGCAATTTGTGACCATAATTGACGCGACCCATATCCTCGGTCAGCACATCCAGGCGGTTTTGTTCACAGGGAAGAACGCAGTGAATATCTTCCCCAATGTGCTCCTGATACTGCGTCGCCACTTTGTCACCGTTCACAAACACCTGTGCACGGTCGCGGGCGTCAATAACCCGAATACGCTCTTCATCTGCACGGTCACGCTCGACAGTCGTGGTATATAACGTATATCCATACGACTGACCCATCTCTTCCATAGGCATAGGATATTGAGCTTCAATCGGCTCCGAAAGAATATCGAGCACATTAAAGAGACTTACGCGCTCACTCACCGAAATATCGGGCATGGAAAACGTCTTTTTTGTTAACGGCTTGCTTTGCGCGATATCGGGATACAGCTCGTGAACTGTCCTTTGAATTGCGAAGTATTTCTCGGTCGGGTTGCCCTGTTCGTCCAATGGAGCATCGTAGTCATATGATGTCACCTGGTGCAGGTCATGCGTATGGCGTGCAGAACATCCGTTCATAAATCCAAAGTTGGTGCCTCCATGAAACATGTAGAGGTTTAAAGATCCTCCAAGCTCGAGCACCTCGCGAACGCAAGAGGCAAGATCTTCGGGATCGCGTCTGATGACGTTCTCCCCATAGCGATTGAACCAGCCGTCCCACAATTCCATGCACATAAGAGGCCATTGTTTTCCATGTTCCTTGTGAAAAGCAGAAAGAGCCTCAAAGTTCTCCTTTGCATGAGAACCAAAGTTGCCGGTGCACAACACATCATCGTCAATGAGCGCACCGGCACGAAGACACCCACGCCACGGACCATCGGAAGTACAAAGGGGCACGGAAACCCCACGCTCGACCATAAGGCGACGAATCGCACGAAGATAGTCCTTATCCTCGCAATATGATCCATACTCGTTTTCAACCTGCATCATGATGATGTTTCCGCCCTTGTCAATCTGACGCGGGACGAGTATCGGCATGAGATGGTCGTAGTAATGCGCAACGTGAGCAAGAAACTTGGGGTCGCTGCTACGCGGTCTCATATCATGTTGGCGCAGCAGCCATGCTGGCATGCCGCCAAATTCCCATTCTGCGCAAATAAACGGAGAAGGCCGAACAATTGCATACAGACCGAGCGACGCCGCCTCATCAAGAAATGCCGCCAAATCAATTGAACCAGAAAAATCAAAGACGCCAGGCTTTGGCTCATGAAGATTCCACGGTACATACGTTTCGACCGTATTAAACCCAAGAGCCTTAAGGTTATAGAGCGAGTGATGCCAGTCGCTCGGATGAACACGCATATAGTGAATCGCCCCCGACAAGATGGTGAACGGCTCATCATCGAGTAGGAATTGATTGGTGATTTTAAACGAATGCATGCTACTCCCGATCTTCGTGCTCTACGACGCGGATGCCGGTTCCTCGGCCCTCAGCTAAACGCCTTGCCTATTATGGACGCATTGACGCAATTATGTAGTCAGAATCTGAAGTGGTCCGTAAACGGTAGCCAAATGACGATGAACGGCTTTAATGAACAAAATATAAACCCGCTGGTAAATTACTTTTTAACTATAGATTTCTAACGATTCTATATTTGAAAGGTGGTATGTATCAGCTATCCACTATTTCATACTAGTTACATTATGCTTCAATCGCATTTCTTCAAATGCTTATCTACTTTGTTGTTGCCGATTTGAGTGCGCGTGCGCCAACCCAAGCATCGTCACGGCTTCAGTTCCCCTATTCATAAACATAAAACCCCGCCAAACGTGATTCCCCTAGGGAAAACACGCTTGGCGGGGTCGTGGCGTGATTTCCCTAGGGGAATCACGCCATCAGGCGAACAGCTCAGCCGAGCAGCTCGCTACTCCTCCCAGTAAGCGTCTGCAAGCAGCTTAAAGCAGATCTTCTTGACCGGCTGCGCGCCATCGCCCTGGAACTCGAGCGTGGGCATGTGAGGCTCGCCGGCAACAAACAGCGCAAACTTGTCGTCAGCAAGATCGCCGGCGATCGAGGCGTCGGAATCGACCAGATCGTAGTCGTCCTTCTCGTCAAACTCCTGAACCAGCGTCAGGCTGCCCGTGGCAACCTTAAAGGCCTCGCGACCCTCGACGTCGATCTGCAGGTCGTGATAGCGCTGATGCGTCTCATAGTGAGCCTCGGCCTCGGGACGCGTCGTGGGAGCCATGACGTTCGCAAAGACCTTGTCGCCCAGAATCGGATGGCTGCCGACCTCGAGCTCCGCCGGGTCGTTCTCCTCGAGCCAGTCGATCAGCACGTCGAGGCCCTTGAGCATTCCACGGTACTCCTCGATATCGCCCAATGCACCGTAAATCATCTAAATCCCCTCTCGGATCGTTTCCCTGGCGGCTACTCGGCAAACGCGTTGCGACGCTGTTGCCACCCACATACGTCTCGACCAGGGTAAGGTCGGGATTGAACACGACAAAGTCGGCGTCGCGACCGGGCATAATGCTGCCACATTTATCCTCGACGTGAGCAGAGCGCGCGGGCACCTCGGTCGCCATGCGAATGGCGATATCGGCGCTCGCAAGACCCCAGTCGACAATGTTCTTTACGCCCTGTGCGAGCGTGAGCACCGAACCGGCGATAGCAGAGCCATCGGCGAGCCAGCAAAGGTTGTCCTTCATAACGACGTCCATGCCGCCGCTGGTGTACTTGCCCTCGGGCATGCCGCCGCAACCCAGGCAGTCGGTAATCAGCACCGTGTGCTGCCAGCTTGGCCTGCAGCAAGGCCTTGATAGCAGCGGGGTTCACGTGTTTGCCGTCGCAAATGATCTCGGCATAGGTATTGGGCGTGGTCATAGCGGCGCCGACGACACCGGGCTCACGGTGATGCAGACCACGCTGGCCGTTGTAGGTATGCGTAAAGCAGCTGGCGCCAGCATTGATAGCGGCGGCACACTCATCATAGGTGGCATCGGAGTGGCCAATGCAGGTCACGACGCCCTTTGCGCTCAGAGCCGCGGCATAAGCGGCAGCGCCATCGCGCTCGGCCGCCATGGCGCTCTTGACGATACGACCGCCGGCGGCCTCCTGCCACTCGTCAAAAACTTCCTCGGACGGTCGATCAGATAAGCGGGGTTCTGGGCGCCCACATGCTTCATGGTAAAGAACGGACCCTCCAGTAGATACCCTGAATACGAGCACCGCAGAACTCGGGCCCGCGCTCTTCGTCCGCCTGTGCAATAGCGGCACAGCGTCCTTGATCTGCTCCACGCCGTCGGTAAAGGTCGTAGGCAGCCAGCTGGTGGTACCACGACGAGCAAGCTCGGTCGAGCTGATGTTGATACCCTCGGCATCGTTGTCAGTCGTGGCATGGTTATAGAAACCATGGATATGGGTGTCCACCATACCCGGTGCAATCCATGTACCCGAATAATCTTTGATCTCGCAAGCGGCTCATCGGCCTGCCAAGCGCCAAAGACGCCGTCTTCGACCATCAGGAAGCCGCCCAGCTGCGGCCCCGCCGGCAAAAAGAACTTGTCGGCCTTGATAGCATACGTGCTCATCTATGCTCCCGTACCCGCAGTGTGTTTTAGGGCGGATCAAAAACCACTGCATTGTTAATTCGAGCGATTGTTCGTTGCCTTCTACCGCTTGGCACATTTTGCACCCGCCGCAAAACACGCCAAGCCGTTTATACCCAATAACTCTAGACTGCGCGGTTGTGGTAGACCTTGTACTTAAACTGGTCGGCACGCGCAACCGAACGCGTATACTCGATAACCTCGTTGTTCATGTCATATGTGGTACGAATCAAATCCAGGACCGGTGCGCCTTCGGCAATCTCGAGCAGACGAGCGTCGGAATGGCGTGCGATACTCGCGTAGAATTCTTCCTCTGCCACGCGAACTTTCTCGTGAAAGTCCTGCTCGATCATGTCGTACAGTGATTTGTTCTCGATCATGGGGCGCTTAAGCGCAAAGAACTTGCGGCTTGGCAGATATGTACACTCAATCATCAGCGGCACACCATCGGCAATACGCAGGCGCTTGATCTTGTACAGACGCTCGCCCAGGCGCGCGTTCATCTCTACGGCAATATTCTTGTCAGCCTCGACCTCGGTAAACTCGAGAATCGTTGTCTTGGGCACACGGCCGATCGCTTCATCTGCTCGGTAAAGCTATAGGTCTGCGTGAGGTTTGCCGTTTGCAGAGAGCGGTCGCACACCATGGTTCCACGGCCGCGCTGACGAACCACCAGGCCCAGGCGTTCAAGCTCCTGCAGGGCAAGGCGAACCGTCGTACGCGAGAGTCCGTAGCGTTCCGACAAGTCACGCTCGGACGGCAAATAGTCGCCGGGCCGAAGTTCGTGATCGATTTTATCGGTCAGCAAATCGACGAGCTGATCGTACAGAGGTTGTTTGCGCGCTCCCATTGCCATAATGATACCTGCCGGATAAATGACTCGAAATTGGTTGTAACCAGACACCACGTACTATAGCAGTTTTATTGGAATAACAGCAGGTCAACCAGCATATTTCAATATTGTTTGCCGGTTGATAGCCTGCGCACTGTAATACCAATTACAACGCTACATCAGGTATCGAGGTAGCAAAAAGGGCCGCCCCCGCGGAGCGGGACGACCCTTTGCAAGACAGATACGTCTTTAAGGCTTAGAGAAGCTTCTTGAGCTCCTCGGCAACAGCCTGGACCTGCGTGCCGATGATGACCTGGGTAGCACCCTTGTCCATCTTCATGACACCCAGAGCGCCGGCCTTCTTGCAGGCAGCCTCGTCGACCAGAGCGGAATCGCCGAGCTCGAAGCGCAGGCGAGTAGCGCAGCAGTCAACGGTCTTGACGTTCTCCTTGCCACCGACGGCAGCAAGAACAGCGGCGGCCAGAGCGGCGAACTTGTCGTCGCCAGCAGCGGCGGAAGCGGAGGTCTCCTCGACATCCTCATCCTCGCGACCAGGGGTCATGAGGTTGAACTTGGTGATGGCGAAGCGGAACACGAGTAGAAGACCAGGAAGGCAGCGATGCCAGCGATGATCATCCAGGTGTTGGCAGCAGCCGGGAGGCTAGCGGAGAACAGGAGGTCGGTAGCACCAGCGGAGAAGCAGAAGCCGGCACGGAAACCAACAAAGTAGGTGATGACGGTGAAGACGCCGTACAGGGCAGCGTACACGACGTAGAGCGGGAAGCACAGGAACATGAAGCCGAACTCGAAGGGCTCGGTGACGCCGCAGACGAAGGCGCAGATGGCAGCGGAGACAACCAGGCCGATAGCAGCCTTCTTGTTCTTAGCGGTCTGAACCATAGCCAGGGCAGCGCCCGGGATACCGAACATCATGCAGGGGAAGAAGCCGGACATGTACATACCGAGGCTCCACTTGACGTCAGCGGAGGTCTCGCCAGCCCAGAAGTGGGTCAGGTCGCCCAGGCCGATGGTGTCGAACCAGAACACGTTGTTGAGTGCGTGGTGCAGACCGGTCGGGATGAGCAGGCGGTTGAGGAAGGCGTAGATGCCAGCGCCGATACCACCCATGGCGGCGATACCCTCACCAAGAGCAACAAGAGCACCGAAGATGAGCGGCCAAGCAAAGAGCAGGACGACGGAGACGACGATGCTGATAACGGCGGTCATGATGGCGACGCAACGCTTGCCGGAGAAGAAGGCCAGCCAGTCGGGAAGACGGGTGTCCTTGAACTTGTTGTAGCAAGTACCACCGATGATGGCGGACAGGATGCCGATGAAGGAGTTACCAGCGATCTTGGAGAACGCGATGCCCTCGGTCGTGGCAAGCCAAGCGGTCTGAGCATCGGCGTCCATACCACGAATGGTGCCAACAACAGCGGGGTTCAGGAGCTGCTGGATCATCAGGAAGGCGACGAGGCCAGCGAGGCCAGCGGTGCCATCGTGATCGTCGGCAAGGCCGACAGCGGCGCCGACTGCGAACAGCCAGGCCATGTTATCGATAAGAGCGCCGCCTGCCTTGATGAGCAGGAAGCCGGCGGTATAGGCAAAACCGGTAGTGTCACCGGCAGCACCCATGACTGCGGGAGCGAGCAGGTAGCCCACGCCCATAAGAATACCTGCGACGGGAAGCGCCGCGACGGGAAGCATCAGCGCTTTGCCGAGCTTCTAGAGGTACTTCATCATATGGTATCTCCTCCAACCTTTCTTTCGTTGTTCACCAACGAGTTCCATGTCCGCGCCTTGTGCATACCGGCTTCTCCGCTTGCCGGCATTGATGCGCAAACTTAGACAACCCAGTCCCTATTTGGGGTTACTGGTATGTACGGTAGCACACACTCAATTCAAACGTCCACCACATTTCGTTCAAATAACTATATCGTTGCCAAACGGTTATTTTTAGCCCGTAAACGGTAATTTCCGCAGGTAAACATGATGCATTTCTTTCGTTATCAAACTAATTCTTAGCAATTTCCATTCGATTTCGTCTCAAAATTGGTTACTACCAGATGAACAGTGGTACCACATTGTTACTACCAGTTTGGCCGAAATCGTTTTCACTTTACGTGAATAAAGTCTTCAAGAATTTGTATATAAACCCCTCCCCTACCACTCTCTTCCCCGCCCTTTCTTACAACGCAAAAGCCCGCTAGAACGGTGTTCGTTCTAGCGGCTCAATCAGATATATCGGCTTCATACTCGAAAGCTCAGGCGATCTTTATGCAAACAGACCGTAGATGCTGATGTTGGCCTTGGCGTAGAGGCCGTTGGCGTACTCGGTCCACTTGGAGCTGGCGCTCGAAGCTGCGAGGAATACTGCTGGTAGGCGGTGTAGTAGGCGGTCATGGCCTGCTTATAGGTAGCACTATCGGCCGTAAAGCATCGTCGGCAAAGGCTTTAGCGTAGGTGCTATCGGCGTCCTTCCAGGTGCCCTTCTCGCTATCCCACTCGTCACCGGCAAGGTTGATGATGTAATCGGCGTAGTCCTTGCTCGCAGTCTCCTCGTTGCCATCAGCAGGCTCGGTCGGGGCGGTCGGCATGCTTGCGGAGCTATCGCCCACCTTCTTCTTGTAGAGCTTCTGCAGCGTCGCGGACTGGCGGACGATCTGCTTGGCCTGATCCTTGGACACGCCATACTGCTTGGCCATAGTCTTGTAGTCCGAAGTGCCGATGGAATCCTCGGCGTACTTCTTCATCTCCTTAGAAGAGACGGTGATGCCCTCGTCCTCGGCAGCGTCGAGCAGGATCTTGTTGCGCACGTAGGACAGGATGACATCGGCAGAAGGAGCGGTGTAGTTGCCGTCGTCGTCCTTGACGGTGTCGAGACTGTACTGGCTCTCGATGGCCTCACGCGCGGTGATGTCGCTCTTCTTGCCGTTGTAGCTGTAGCTTGCCACGGTCGAATCGAGCTGGTCCTCGGCGAGGGTCGCCGAGCCGACGCCCTTGCCGCCAAAACCACCGTTGCCGATAAAGAAGCCGACCACGGCAGCGATCACGACGGCGACCACAAAGGCGGCAATCATCGTCTTCTTGTGCTTGCAAGCGTGGTCGTCCACGTCGGAGTCGTCGTCCTCGTCCTGTTCCTCGGGCATGAGGTTCTCGTCAGCTGCATCCGCGGCGATCTTTGCCTCCAGGCGAGCGTCCTCCTCCTCGGCCGTCGTACCGGCAGCAATGTGCTCAGCAGACGTGCCGGCGACCAGGTCGATCTTCTCGTCCTCATCACCGTCGGGGCCTTCGCCGCGCTCGATGATCTGGATGCCGTCGATCTCGTCCTTCTCGTCCTTCTTTTGAATCAGACCCATATCAGTTACTCCTTGTTAGGAAACATAGTCCCCAATAGAATACGCCGGCAGAGCGCCGGGCGTATTGATTCTTAGGTTATACGCAAACACTTAAGTACTATTTAGGCGTTTGCAGTGTGCATGCCTTAGGCCAGGTGCGCGATAACGGCATCGGCAAAGGCCTGCGTGCCCACCGCGCCCTCGACGGAACCGGTCTGGGCACGACGCGCGTCACCGGTAACTTGCTCGCCCTCGTCGAGCGTGGCAGATACGGCGGCACGAATGCGATTGGCAGCATCGTTCTCGCCAGGTGATCGAGCATCATCGCAGCAGAGAGGATCTCGGCCGTGGGGTTGGCGATATCCTGGCCGGCGATATCGGGCGCGGAGCCATGCGTAGCTCAAAGATTGCGCAGTCGGCACCGATGTTGGAGCCGGGGGCCATGCCCAGACCGCCCACCAGGCCGGCGCACAGGTCGCTCACGATGTCGCCGTACAGGTTGGGCAGCACCAGGACATCGAAGTCGTTGGGGTTCTGGACCAGGCCCATGCAGGTGGCGTCGACGATCTTGTCGTTGAACTCGATATCGGGATAGTTGGCGGCCACCTCGCGCGCCACGCGCAGGAACAGGCCGTCGGTCGCCTTCATGATGTTGGCCTTGTGCACGGCCGTCA
>ENA-OQEX01000208-OQEX01000208.1-human-gut-metagenome-genome-assembly--contig:-NODE-208-length-34289-cov-3.923277_pt1 | contig 34289 bp, 48 predicted proteins | sample MGYA00242802_ERZ504649 | MGnify/ENA primary metagenome ERZ504649 (study PRJEB26092, sample SAMD00036194) | human gut metagenome | host: Homo sapiens | study: EMG produced TPA metagenomics assembly of...
CTGAATAGTCCTCATCTTCATAATCATATAGACTATCCTCTGCTTCATATATTGAATATTTATCTTCAGAACTCATAAACTTTGTTCCCTTATTGGATAAGGTAATATTCATATTCATAAATGCTGTACCTATCATCCTATACAAAGCATAATCCAAACTACCCCTGAACAATTCATCGATGTTAATAACCAAATCATCAAAAATAATATTTACTACTGCCCGTAATACTTCATAAGCTTCTTTTGGGTCATTACTTGTTTCTACATAACCTGCAACAGTATCTGCAATATCTGTAACTATCTTTTTGTAGGCATCGGCTTTAGGTTTTAAAGCCTCTAATTCACTTGTTAAATCATATATTCTTTGTTTATTCTGCAATTCACTCATTTTAATACCTGCCTTTCTAAATGCGTTATTATTTGATTTATAGGTAATTTTGCATTGATTACTATGTACTGTGGATTATCAGTTTTATATCTTCTGTACTTAAAAGCACATAATAATGACCTTCAATACTACCCCTGACTTCATTAGACATTGTTTCACATAACTTTATCAATTTATTGATATCTACTTCACTTGTAACAAGGAAATTATTACTTTCATTCAAGCCTCTGAAATTCTTTCCTACATCTTCTATACTGTAAAAATTAATAACTGCATTAAAATTATCAACCTTGTCCTTTACTTGCAAACAAAAATCACTTGTTTTAGGACAAGCATCACTACCCCTGAAAGACTCTGCAAAGAATTCACTTACACTAGACTTTGCATACTCTGTTTTAAAGGTACTGTCTGCTGTTATATTGCCACTCTCTTCATCGAATAATTTCTTCTCATAATCTGAATCATTCTTTATATTTGTATTGTATAAGTGCATATAATAATGACCTAGCTCATGCTCTAATGCGTTCTCCAAATACAAAGCATAGACTGTTATAGTCTTATTATTATAATCACACGCTCCTGACTGTATATAACCTGTTCCAGAGTCTAGTGGTTCATCAATAACAACTACTTTCCAATCATTACCAGTGAAATAAGCCTTACTTGTTTCTGAGAAAGTATTATCTAAAACATTTATAACTCTTTGATAATATTCATTATTGCAGGTCTCTATATTGTACTCTTTACTGGTATAACTACTTAACTCAAAAGGTATAGGAACTACCCCTGATATAGATTTTGAACTGCAACCTGATAACAAAGACAACACAATAATTATTGTAATAAATAATTGCTTTCTCACTGCCATAACACCTACCTTTCCTTTTATACCCTGCAAAATTCAAATTACATTTCCTTGCTCCATAAGACTAGGTCAAGCAAATAACCTTGAAGTTTCGGCTCATTTCTTTTATATTTGCTGAAGCAAATAACATATTTAAAAGTTCCTTATTTTTCAATCTCAAAACTTTTCTAAAAACTTGAGGACACCAAGCAACTACTTGATGCCCTACAATATCAATACCAATGATTAAATGCTGCCATTTGATGTATACCCTCAAATACATCATAAATTCTAATGATATAAGTTTTTGTAACCTTTGTATCAGCAGGAGCTTCATTATCGGTTGACTTCTTATCTTTTGAAGTATAAGAAATCTTTACCTTATCACCTAAATAACTGAATTGCTCAACTGTTTTATCAAATACATCTGTATCACCAAGATAAAATGTTTCTTCATTGGTGTATGAGTTAATAACTGTTTCTACCCCTGATTGGATTTCAGAATCACTTACATCACCATATACTGTGATAACTAAGCCTGAATCACCATAAGCTTGAATAGACTCTATACCCTGTAAAGAAGCTTCATTATAAAATTCAAACAAGATACTATCTGCTGCAACAAGAGTATCCTTATCATTTATAGCTAAAGCACAACAAAAATTGTAATCTTGTGCCTCAGTAACTTGTGGGTATGATATCTCCCCATCAATTTCTCATATATTCTTTGAGTTGAATTATACTGTTCTACCAAACTATCCATTAAATAAACTTTATCATCTGGAACAGCATCTATATTTAAAGGATGAGTAGAATCATCTGGATAAAGCATATCTCCCCAATATCTATCTGTCATATAGCCTAGATACTGAACATCATAGCCTTGATTATAGATACTATGTACTGTAGTGGTTTCTATCTGTGATACATCGATAGCTGGAATATTATTCTTGTAATACCAGTAGATTGTTTCATCCCTCGGCTCTTCTTTGGTAACTTCTGTAGAAATGTTTGGGTCTGACTCCTTATAATCTGGAGCTACTGGAGTGGGTTCCTTATGAACTACCCCTGAAAATAGCATATACAGAAGAATTAAAATGAAAACTACAATACCTGTAATAAGAACTTCCTTCCAAACTTTGAGTTTCTTTGTAAGTTTGGTAATAAGTTCATTTGTATCTTCTGTCCTCTCGTTGATTTCAATAATACCTGCGATATTATCCCCATGCATTTGTTCCTCTTCGATAAGCCTTGATGCCTGTCCAAGTCTTTCTACATTCTTTTTCATATCCTTATCCATAATCAGCCCTCCTTACAATATAAAACGACCAATGAATAATCCTGCACAAGCTAACCAAACAATAATACTAGCTATCTTAGTATGCTTGATTTTCTTATTTAGTTTATCAACTGTAGCATCCAAATCCTCAGCTTCTGCTGCTACACCAGCTACTTCTACAGTTGTGCCTACCTGTTCATCAATATGCTCTCCAGTGCTACCCTTTGAAAGCCTGTCCAACACCCTCATTGACTGCTTCTGTACTAACAGCTTTGCTCGCCATTTCCTTTTCTGTCATAGTTACTACCTACCTTCCTGTTAAAATTGTGAATATTATTACTGCTATAACAACAAACACCATAAAATTTTCAAATATTGCTTGGAGAATCAATGTCCTCCAAGCCTTATATTCTTCATCAATACCTCTTTGACCTTTGAAGTACAGATAATCATTCCTAAGCCTTTTCAAGGCTTTTATCAAAATAAAATGAAACACTGCCGAAAGAAGAAATATTATCCATAGGGCTAACATTTACTACCCCTGAAGAATGACATTTAAAGCTTCATAGGCATCCTCTGCTTTTTTGACATTCTTAATATAAGCTACCAGTAAATCAAACACCCTAGCCTCTTTTGAGAAGTTCTTGTCTCCTGCTTTGCGATATAATTTACCAAGCTCCTCAATGTTCTGCATACAAGTTAATGCTAATTCATTTAACTGAATGTTTTGCATCATATTTTCACAACCATTGAATGGTAACTCCCAAGCAGGCTCACCTTCCTCATCAAGTAAATCATCAATTTTTCTATCCTCTGGTTCCTTGACTCCCTGTGAAATCCTATGTAGTGAAGCCTTGATAAAGTCTACCCCTGTTTGACTGGATATATCATTATTTGGACTACCTGCTATACAAGTAAGAACATCACTAGGTGCTTGCATAAGAAAAGCTACAACACCATCTGTATCATCTTTTAACCAATACTCAAAATCATCATCAGAACCCCAAATATGACTTACTCTATATATAGCTTCTAACTTGTTCCTGTTTTCATTTACAAACAACTGCTTGCCTAAAGGCATATCATTAAAGATATTTACACCTAAACTGTTATCTGGATTAGGAAATTCGTCTGTTTTACTCATGCTCTCCTCCTTAATCTGTTTTAACTCTACCTGTGCATCTTCTGACTGTAACCATTTCTGATAATCTGCTTCGAACAAAAGACCTGAAAGACTGTAATAATCTTTATAAATGTCTCGAAGTTTCTTATCGACTTCAGAACTACCCCTGATAGCTTCTGAAATTTGAATTAAATTACTTATAATTTCATCAGCCTCTGGTGTTGTGATCCACTGCTCAAAACCTTCTTCGCTACCTGATTTTTCTTTATAAATCTGTAGTAATTTTTCCTTGTGACTTTCAATAAAATCCTGTTTACTCATTGCTTTCTGCTCCTTCCTCACTATTAATATCAAAACCTTTGTCTTTTGTTGTATCTATAATGTTTACTTTATTAATATCATTACCCCAGTCTTTAAATAAATCCTCAACCAACTTATTGCTACTGGTATCCTTGCCCTGAAGTAAATCACTTATTATCTCTCCTGCATCCTTAGCTACAATAGAAATTCGCATCCTTATCTGCTTATTACCAAAATGATAAGAAAGATAAGGATAAGAACTACCCCTTTGATACAGAAACCTATCTTCTCCTTTAAATCCCTACGTTTTCTACGCTTTTCGTATTTACCTAATCTGTACGAAACCTCGTCTTGGAGTACCTCACTTATCTCAAGTTTTACCTTGTCATTTTCAGCCCTAACAGCTTCAGCTACAGCTTTCTTTGTAGTCTCGTGTAATATTGGATTTACTTTCTTTGAAAATTCTTCCTCACGATAGGCTTCTTCCTCATGTGCTGCACTCAAGTCCTCATATACTTCTGGGACAGATGAAAGTGGTCTCTTTACTGGCACAGGTAATTCATCTTCTGCAATAGAGTCAACTGACTCATCGATTTCTACCCCTGAACACTTCCACATGTCTTTCATATCCTCAGCTACATCTTCTTCAACAGCATCGAAACCCTCGTCAATTTCCTCTACTACAGGCTTTGGTTTTGGCTCTTCGCCTTTTTCTGTTCGCATCTGCTCTACATATTCATGAAACGTGCCATCTTCAATGGCTTGCTTTACTGTATCTATTGTTACTTTAGCTCGTCTCATATCGTACTCTGGGTGGCTTTCTTTGTAGGCTCGCTTATCCTCGTACATAACTTGGTCTGCCTCTTCTAAGAGAGCCTTTAAATCTACCCTGAAGAAGTGTAAGCAAACCCAACTGCTGCACTTACCGGCAACTCAGGCTTTTCTTTGTTTAACTCAACCAATTCATCTTTGAATGCTTTAATTTGAGCATCGCAATCATCATTCGACTGAGCTACATCTGGAATATATACCAAAAACTCATCACCGCCTGAGCGATAAAAATGATTACCCCAAACTTTCATACCTGCTTTTGCTACAACTGAAAGTAAGAAGTCACCAGCTTCATGGGAAAAAGTGTCATTGATATACTTCAAATTATTAGCATCCACACTAAACAAAGTAGCTACCCCTGAATAAGACTTTATATCTTCCTCATATTTAGCTCGATTATTACAACCTAAAACTGAATCTGTATATAGCTTCTTTTTCAATTCTTCTACTTCATCGACTACCCCTGAATCACTTGCATTTACCTCTACAGCTTTTGCTCTATTGCTAGGGTCTTTAACCTTTAATGCCATCTCTATCAAACCTCCTTTCTACTCTTGCGTTTAAAATCAATTACCTGTTGAAGCGAATATCTTCTATGACCACTTGCAAGCACTCTCTCTGGAACTAAGGTTCCTTTATTGTGCCAATTCCTTAATGTCTGTCCTCGAACACCTAAGAGTGTTGCAACTACCCCTGAAGAAATATAACCACCAGAGTCTTGTATTAAAGTTACAGACTCTTCAGAAATACCAAGTAAATCGGCTATTTGCTTTTTATCTAAATTGTTACTACACATACAATCCTCCTCCTTTCTGTGAAATATATTTTGTTATTTTGCATTTGGAAAAAATATTGCGAATTGCTGGAATCTTGCGTATATAGTACAGTGAAAATACAGCTATGTTAGATTTGTTGATTAAGACTAAATAAAGATATACTTACCTAAAGAAAAAGAGGTAGACTTGCTACCCCTTAAGACTGTGATTTATTTGCATGATTATGCTCTGACAATAGGTTTTTATAACCTACAAACTTTTGTAATACACTTAACTCCTTCTTATTTTTCTCTGGATGCTCCTTTCGTAACCTTGTATATATCTCCATCAAACAAGGATACAAAGTATTAAACTCACTTTCTGTGAGCTGAATATTTATTACTTGCTCAATGACTCTTCGCTGTAATTCACCTTGTAACTCTATCTGACCATTATTTAACCTTGCGTTGACTACTACCCCTGAATTGATAGCATTTACCAATTGTTGTATAGTAACTGTACGCTTCTCGCCACGCTCTGATATAACATCATAGCCTATGGTCTTTTTTGATTGTACAACACATATTACTTTTCATCTTACCAAAATTATCACCTACCTATAGAAAATAGGAGTAGTTCCTTGAAGAACTACTCCTGAATGAATACTATAATTAATTTGTTTCTAAACCTTGAGCTCTACAACCTAACAAATCCAGAGTATAGATAATACAGTTTTCCTGCATCATAGGTGGTGTATCAGGTCTATGACCTTTGAAGGTTATACCTAAACTCTCTGCATAATCTACAACCTTCTGAAAGGCTGCATCTTTCTCCTCCTTTGATGATGTTGGTGTAACTTTCTTGTTACCTGAAATGTCAAATCCTACCCATCTGTCTTCTACCACTTTTTAAAACCTCCTATTTTACTTTAATAAATTACACTTATTATACAAGACCTGCATCACCGACTCAATCTATAACGAAACTCAGCAAGTCTATTATGGTTAAGTAGTCAATTTTTTCTATCCAACCTAAGTGAATTGTAATATCTTACTGCATAACCTCTTAACGCATATGCAAAATCTAACTCACTTAACTGTTTGTTGAAATCCTCTCTACTTAACTCAGAAGAAAGCTTTACTACCCCTGATACATTATCCTCAAGAGCCACATCTTTACCTTCTATACTGACACTAATAATCATCAACTATCTCCTTACAGATAATTCTGCAACTACTTCTTTTGTGATATTTGTTAAAGTAGTTCCTCCTGTACTGTCTACTGCACCAAACATTAGACGCTTCTTTGTAATCTCTGGATTTTTCCTGCATATATCCACTATCTTTGAAAAAAGTAAAGCTCTATCAGTACTTATCCAATACAAATCGCCAGCTTTGACGAAATAAAACTCAAAATAATCAATGTTATTTTTCATTTCGCATAGAGCCTGCATCAGGTCATCGAAATATATCTTCAGAAAATTATTATTCTCCTGCAATGCATACTCAAACTTTGCACACATAGAAAAATAAGGTGCTCTCTGAATTTTTCCGATGAAAGTAATTTCCCCTTTATTCCACTTTGCATTTTCTACCTGATTAGACATAACTAAACTAGAGAAAGTGCTATTTGACTTGTTTAGCATTATCTCTGAATACCCATTACTCTTATCGAGTATCTCTACTGCTACAACATTTTCTCCTGTCTTATCCATGAAAATTTTATTAATGACTACCATAATATCAAAACCTCCTAATTTGAAATCCTATTTGTTTGCTGTCATGAAAGTTTATATTGATATTTGTAGCCTTAAAATAAAACTTGGAAAGCTTTAAAAACTTGGAAAGAGAAAATAACTCTAATGATATCTACCCCTGAAAGAAGAAAAAATTGGGAAAGATTTATTTTAATAAAAACTACACTGACTTACATAGTTAAAACCACCTAAAAGACCTGTATTTTGTAGACTCATTAAAAAGCTGATAGCAATCGTGCTTTCACACTTCAGAATTCAAGATTACTTTTGAAACATCGTAAAAGACTTGTATATAGAAAAATTAACTGGAAGAAAAAAGACAGGTCTCATTGTAAGACCTGCCTCCTTGTTTCTATAAATGTATACGCTCACAAATTTTCCTGAAATCTTTCTCAAAAACCTGATTATATGCTGCTAATCTTGCATCCTTTTCAGTCATATAGTTCCTGATAAGAGAAATGCAGGCAAAACAATCTGGAATTCTTGTCACTGAAGTAATTGTATCCTGCACTTTCAAGCCAAAACGCTGAATATCTGAACGAGCACTCACAACATTCAATGTAGTGCATCTACCTGTTACAATAGCCTCTTTTCCATAAAGCCTATCGACTACAATAACAACATCCTGTGGCTTTGAAAGTAATTCCTTCATTACCTCTTTCTTAGGACTATTTGTTACGATAATTTCATTATCATACAAGCTCATCATTGACTTTGTAGTTTCGTCAATGCTTGTAAATTCTTCGTAACGCTTTCCTGTGCAGTACCCCTTTTGTATGCAGAAAATAACCTTTACTCGTTTATTCAACACATAATGTAAGTAATGTGTAAAACCTAACACAAAACTGGTAAGATATCGTGTAGGTGAGTACTCCTTGAGAACTAATACCCTTGAGTTTCCTATGTATTTGTATGGAGAGAAAAACAAGACACTATTACCAAAAGCAGGTCTATTAGTAGTTGAATTTGCTGTTACATGCTCAAGCTGTTCTAACTGCTTTTCAATAGCTTTCTTCTGCTCATTCATATTTCTGATAATAGCACTTGCTTTCTCAAAAACTTCAAGAGCAGAATTACCCATTGTTTGCAATTCTAACTCCTGCTGCCGAAATACATTTGTCAAATCGGCAATAGCAGAATTTGTTTGCTCCAAAAACATAGGTGTCTGGACAAGCTTATCTCCTGCAACATACCCCTTCATAAAAGTGGATATGATATTTAATGCTGGAGTTGCTACTGCTTCGAAAGCGGAAGTATTATTACTGGCTTCCTGTCTTTCCTCTTCAATGTCGGAGATTAGAACCTGCAACTCCTCTTCGTCATCAAAATAAAACTCATCCTCATAGTAGTAACCATCTACCCCTTTGATGACCATTTGTAATACAGCAGATGGGTTACTGCTGATATACAAGAAAAGGTCTACACCTTTTTTTCTTTAGGTCTCCTATAAAAACACCAGCATCAAAATCACTTTCGATACAACTCTGTATAATAAGAGTTGTAACTCCTGTGAAATCAATAACCTTCTTTAATGAGTCTGTTACTACAAACTCTGTAAAGCTATCCTCTAATGTCTTTGACACAATAACTTTCATTTATTATCACTCCTTCCAACATTAGGGGAGAGCCTAGAATCTCTCCCCTCTGCCTCCTTTCTATAATCAAGTAGGGTGCGACTACTTAATCATCAAATGCCTCTCTCAAGGCTTTAAGAACCTGCTTGTCTAAATCCTCGAAAGAATCGACAAAATCTAATGCCTGACGATATTCAAGTGCTGAATGATAGGTTCTCTTCTCACTCAACGCACAGAAAATATCTGCTACAGTAATAATTTCTTCTGGTAAAGTTTTTGTGGGATACCCCTCTGGATATCCCTTACTGTTTTTCTTCACATGGTGTTTTAAAACCATGTTACAGATTTCTTCGTCTACCCCTGCTTGCTTACAAAAATTGTAACCATCTATAGGATGTCTCTTTATTACCTCAAATTCCTCATCAGTAAGACTACCTGGCTTATATAGGATTGTCTTAGGAGTATTTACCTTTCCTAAATCATGACAAAGACCAGCTACACATACCTTATATACTAACTCCTCAGATAAATTCATTGTTATCCCTAACTGAGTAGCTAACTTTGAAACTCTGATTGAGTGAGTGTAAAGCATATCATCCAAAAAGAGCTTATCAACTACCCCTGATAAAGAGCTTATAGACAAAACCTCTCGGATTGCCTTAGCCGTATAATCATTTACCTTATTTTCGTCTCTCAACTGCACTACAATCACCACCTTAATAAGGTAAAGGAATTGAATTCCCGATTACAGCGAAGTCTACAAAGTCAAACTTATTTGAAATTTTTTGATACTTATTAAATAATGCCTGTACATCAATAGGTAACTTATTGACTACCACAGGATTATTGTTGTACAAAATCAAAGAAAATAGTTCGTACAACATATTAAGTAAATTCATGGGCTGTTTCTGTAAGTACCCCTGAGCTACAAGAAATCCATAAGGTGTTGGTGTCTTAGGATACCAAACCTTATTAAAAGGCAGATATAACTTCTGACCTTTATAATCTACCTCCAGATAATTGTCTGTCAAAATCAAATCTTTATTGGCTGGTCTAATAATCTGTGTTGGTTTTACACCAAACTGCTCTGTTAGTGTAATAACTGCCTGTCCATCTTTTCTTACATGAATGTTCCAAAAACTCATATCTTCTTCAGCTCCTTCTTCTTCATTTCTAAAATTACTTCGCCTGTATCAATGATTATTGTTTTGCCTTTAACGGCTTTGACTACCCCTGTACACGTTTCTGTGCCAAAGTGCCACTTCACATCGTCTCCTACTTTCAACTTTCCAAATATCACAACTCCACCACTTCCTCTCGCTTTGCATAGCACCTATCAGCATTTAACTGGATAGTCAAATAATCTGTATCTGGTTCAAAGCTTTTATCATCTGGAAGATATGGTGCATCTTCATCAGCGATAATACTAAAGTCATTAATATCAATGACTACTCCAGTTTTATCCTTATAGCTAACTGTTTTTCCTACGATATCTGGGACTTCTTTCTCTGACTTAATGGTGATAAACACCATAACAGTCATAACCTCAGTAACTACCCCTGAGTAAAGTTTGTTATTTACAATAACCTTTACTTCCTCACCAATATCAAAAACATATTTGCTATCTTTGATATTGACTTGTAACTCTTTACTTGTCTGAGTTGCTACATCCACCTTCTCTGCTGTAAAATCTGTAACTAAAACTCCTAACATAATTCAGCTACCTCCTTCGGAATATATACAATTTCATCATCTGTCTGATGGGTTACATATACTTCTCCAGCTACATCAAGCACTACCCCTTTACAGATGGCATCACCATTTTCGTATGAGATAACTCTTCCGATTACCTCATCAGCTTTCTTACTGCCTAAAACAGCAATAGCAACCTCATTACCTTTAGTGGTTACTACCCCTGAATAAGTTTTACCTCCTGTTGTTATTTCAACTGGATCTTTCTCTTCAAATAAGTACTCTATGCCTTTTATAGGCTCAAGTGTGACTATTTCGTCATGCTCCCATTTGAAGATAGCTACCTGTCCATTTACGACACAATAACTCATATTACTACCTACCTTTCCTAATTTTGAACATACTTTGTGCTGCTCGGAAAATATATTTTTATATGGTGGATGTAAGGTACAACATTGCGAATTACTTGATTATTGCTAATTGTAGTATTCTGAGAAATTGTTCGAGTGCTAACTCTGTTTTGCTCGTAGACATTTCTTAAGTAAACCAACTAAAAAATATGTTCATTTGCTAACTTCATTTTGCTCGTAAACATATCTCAGTAATAAGAACTCAAACGGTATGTTCATATGCTAACTCAGCTTTGCTTGTGAACATTTCTTGATATCGGTTACTCTCTAAAAATGTTTGTTTGCTAACTTGATTTTGCTTGTGAACATAACTGGATATCAATTACTGCCTGAAAATGTTTGTGTGCTGACTCTGTTTTGCTCGTGAACATTTCTAAGGTGCTATGACTTAGCGACATCTTTGCAAGCAAACTTACTACCCCTGAAACACTCAAAATTTTCAAATAAAACTAAAGCAAATATACTACACATATACCTGCCAGAAATCATATATTATTTTTAATGTTAAAATGATTGGGGACTATAAAATATGGACTACCTCTTATAGTTAGATAAACACTTACATTGCCATAGTGCTTAGAAAAGCTGATTACTGTACACTCATTGATTAAGACTTAGAATTGAAACTATTAACTGGAAGTTTTGAATTTTATATCACTGTTCCTCTACAGACTGGAGTTCTTTGTTGCGTGGATTTCGATTATTTTGTGAGAAAATGCTTCGGGAGAAAATCTTAAACTACCCCTATTTAACTCTATGCAACACATTTTTACTCTCCTCTTTGTAGTTTTTCTGTGTATATTAAAAAAGCCAGCTATTTAATTAGCTGACTTCTCACTGTATAACTGATTGAAGATGTCTGCAAAGTAAGCATAAGTCTTAGGTGCTACCCCTGAAACCTGCTCATTCGCTACTCTTACAGTCTGGAATGCTTGACACCAATATTCTGTTTCATCTTCTAGCCAATAATTTACATCGGCTTCTCCATAAAACTCAGTTATTAATGTTCTACCTTCTTCCTCATAAAGGTTATCGAAACTACTATCATAAGGATGCTGCATGAGATACATATGCCCAAACTCATGCCAAAGAGCCTGAAATACATACCCCTCTTTGATTAAGACAACTTTTTCAGATGGGATTGTTCTACCAATCACCTTGTTGTCTATATCACTTGTTATCACTACTTTCCAGTTATTATCAGTGAAATAACTTAACAACTCTGATGGTAAAGCCTCCACATAACTCTCTGCTAAAGTTATCTCATCATCGGAAACAGCTCCATCTGCATATATGTAGCTGTCTACTTTCTCACAATTATAAGATGTGGGAATAGAAAACTTAACTACCCCTATTAGGAGTAAAAAGAATGCTACTCCATAACTTATTTTCCAGAACTTCATTTATTATCAATCTCCCTTCTATAAAAAAGAGGTAGCTCAACAACTAGATGGCTACCCCTGATTACAACTAGAATATTCAGTTGACTACTTTGTATCAATATCGAAGCCCTGTCCATTATCTGTAGCTCCTGTGCTTCCCCACTCAGGCAGTAAACTCTGTCCTGAACCAGCTACCTTAGCCCACTGACCGTTGATACCTTTAACTATGGCATTATATCCTGTTTTTAAGATACCTCCATCATTAAACACCAACTGCCATGCTATGAAGATGACAACTAACAAACCAATCAACATAAATACTTTTTTGACTGTCTTATTCATAAGACATACCTACCTTTTAAAATAAATAATAATTAAACATTAACTAGAAAACTTAACTAGGTATTTACTCCTTTCCAAAATTTAATTCAAGGCAGATTTCCTCCGCTTTACAAAATATATTTTGAAATTTTATTTTTGGAGTGAGAACTTTAATAACTTTGAAAACTAAAGAGCACCTACCCCTGAAAGTAAGAAGTAATAGCCTTTTTAGGAATATTATGTTCTGCGATAGACCTTAGTTTATTGACTACCCCTGCATCAGCACAATAGATAAGATTTCTCCTACAACAAGCAGTCTCGACAGCATGAGCTGAATTAAGTGGCATTACCATTAAATCTCCTGTTTCTATCATAATAACTAAATTGTTATCAACGACACTAGCATCTTTAATCATAGTTGTCTCCTTTAGTTTCTAAAGCCACTTTTATACAAAGACAAAATCTCTGTCTTGGAATATATTTCCCCTCGATTAGTAGGACAAGAATAAATTGGGTGAATAAGCTTCTTATCTCTCCAATTGTAAATTGTGGTTATTGACTTTCCAAACAATGCTGCTACCTCCTTTGCAGTCATTGTCTGACCTACATCACTAAATTCCTCATTATTTTTTGTGAAATCTAACATATGAACACTTCCGTTAACTAAAACTTACATTAAATTATAAATAACAAAAAAGTTTTATACTTCCTTCATCAACCTACTCTCTTTTGCTAAAAGCTACTTGAGTTTTCTTAGTAGTCTAAAGGCTTAAATTCGGTGTAACGGACACCTACATATCGCATATAACTTTCTGTGCTATTTATGCAATTTTAATTAACTTCTCCTTTCCATAAATTTTTAAATTAATTGCTGCATTTAAATCTCTATCCGTAACTAAACCACACTCATGACAGATATAAGTTCTCTCTTTTAAAGATAAAAACTTTTTCTTATGCCCACAACAACTACATGTTTTTGATGATGGGTAAAATCTATTAGCTACTACAAGCCTGACTCCGTACCCCTGACACTTATAAGAAATGTACTGTCTGAATTTATAAAACTCTTGTTGCTGGATAGCTTTACTCAAATGCTTATTTTTCATCATGCCTTTTACGTTTAAATCCTCGATAACAATACAAGCTGGCTTGGTTTTTACCAAATCATATGTTACCTGATGTATATAGGTATTTCTTATATTTTTAAGCTTTCTATCAATAAGTCTTATTTCTTGCTCAAGTTTTATAATATTGTTTGTTTTTACAAAGTTTGAATCCTCCTTATTCATTTGATACTTTCTTGAGAGCTTTCTCTGTAGATGACGTTTTCGTTTCTCTAACTGCTTTACTCTTTTAGACTTATTTATATTTTTATAAATGACTCCACCAGAAGTAACTGCTAAAGACTTAATGCCTAAATCTACCCCTGTAATGTTTTTATTTTCCTGATTGATAGTTAAATCTGCATCTGGAATCTCATATGAAAAACTAAAGTACCAAAACTTACCATCAAAAGATACTCTTGGATTTAACATCTTATCAGGAATCCAATGCTCTCGTATTTGTACTGGCTCCCTAATCTTAGAAAACTTAAGATGTTTAGAAATCCTCAAATCTGCAATGAGTTAAATCTGCCTTTAATCCAAAACTCTCTTTACATTTTCCTTTCTTCTTGAACCTAGGAAAACCTTTATTACCTCGTTTATAGAAGTTATTAAAAGCACTTGCCACATCTTGAGCTGCAACTCTAACTACCCCTGATGAAATCTCCTTTAACCAAGAATACTTCTCATCGTACTTTAAAGACTCTGCATACTTAATAAGGTTAAGTTTTTTAAGAGAAATACCATCTTCTTGATAAGCTCTTATACACTCAGCTAAACAAGTGTTATATATGAAACGTGATGCTCCACTATATTTTTTAAATTGCTGAACTTGCTCATCTGTAAGAAATAATCTAATCTTCTCACCAACAATCAATAACACCACCTACCTTTTCTATAGAAACACCTAATTGAAAAACATAATTTTTGCTGTCAGAAGAATATAAATTGAGATTGAGAAAATAGAGTGAGAACTTTAATAACTTTGAAAACTAAAGAGAAAGAACTTCTGCATGAGAAACTACCCCTGAAACAATAAAAACCTCAAATAACACCTCAAATTTTCAGTGAAAAACTTAAGCTATCACACTTCACAAAACTACAGAGAAAATCATATAAAAATTTCAATCTGTACTACACTGACAACTGCTCGTGGATGCAGTCCCTTTATAGTTTAGAAAAAGAATTAGACATACTTGCAGGTACAAACTTTCAAGAAACCTCTTATCCGTGATAAAGACTTTATAACAAGCTAGTTAACTTATACTTTCAGAAAAACATTTTATTTTGAATAAGACCTACATCCAAACAGATAATAAATTATAGGTTTAGAGGTCGTAAAAAGATAGAAAATGACGTAACTTCGCTAAAGCCGATTTGTGCCACTTTTAATAGCAGGTGGCACAGTTACAAGGCAACACGATTTTAAGGGCTGTATGGGGCAAAAATGAAAGCCAGAAACCGATAAAAAGTACCCCTGATACTGTCAGATATGCAGACATAAGAAAAGACCAGTAAATCCGAAGAATCACTGGTCTGACTATGCTCATAATATTCAATTAAGCTGTTTTGCGTCTCTTTACAAATACGATTACTCCCATAGCTGCAACTGCAATCACAACATAAATTGCGATTGGTGTCATATCGCCAGTCTTTGGTGATGTAGCTGTTGTATTTGCAGATGATGTGTTATTATCTGTTGATACAGTAGTATTTCCAGATGATGTATTGTTATCTGATGCAGAAGCATTTCCATTATTAGAAGTATTTCCATTATCAGATGAACCACCATTATTAGAGTTATTTCCATCATCAGTCTTTGTATCATCGTTGCTTGGTAACTTTGGCTCTGTCTTTGTTACAACATAGCTTGAACAATGGTCTTGCTTTACAGTCATATAACCATCAGCATCTACAACTACAGCCTGTACCTCTGCAAAAGTATTGTCAGCTTCATAAGTGAATAATAAAGTGTCTGACCTGCATACTCTGTTCCTGCATAAAAGCGGATGTTTGCTGTTGCTGGTAACTTGCCTGAGTAGTTGAAGTTAATCTGTGATACAAAGTTATCCTTTGTAATATATGATGGCATTGTATCTGCATAAGCACTGTTGATTGATGTAGAAAAATCATATTCTGTCTTTCCATCTACACTTGACATAGTTCCTTTTGCAAATGTGAATGTTACATTGTTATTTGACTTGATAATAACATCTTTAGTAGCATTCTCAGCCAAAATTGTAGCAAATGTATCAGCAGAAACTATCTGTGAATCACCTAAATCAACTGTGTAGTTATCCTCGCTTGGAGATGGAGCTGGAGTCTCATCTTCAAAGTTTAATACTGTTGATACACCTTCTGGGAGAATCCAGAAATCTATGTATCTAAGTGTTCTGTCTTTATTATATTCTGCCCATGCATCATCGGAACTAAAGTCCACATAATTTCCATTTATATCATATCCACCTTCACCTCTGTCTTGCAGTGAGCTGGTATAGGTATAATTCATTTTATCATCTGCTGTATAACAAACTCTTACAATATATACATCTTCAATATTTTGGGTTTGTTTGCCCAGATAAGTAAGTCCATCATATGCTGCAAATTCATATGTTTTCAATCCCATATTAAGATTTATTTCATTGTCAGCATAATAGTATTTACCATCATCAGATTTGTTGCCACCCTGACTTGGACTAAAGTGATTATCTCCCCAGCTAATTTTATATACGAATGTACTTGGGTCATCATACCCAGCATATACTGTCTGTTTACCGTATAAGCCATTTTCTTTTGTTGCCAGATTTCCATTGCTATCCGTTTTAACAACAAGATTTCCTTCTGTATCTCTTGATAAAACAGGCGTAAATACTTCTGTCTGGTATACCTTCCAATGTGGAATACTGCTCTTGTTCCAGTCAATATAACCTTTTGAGTTTTCCCCACACACAAGCACACTATTAGTACCACTATCATATCCAAATGCTTTATTAATAACATCTGAATCTGCTGTAGAAATTTTCTTTTCCTCGTAACTTCCATTAATTTCCAAGTCAATAGCTGACTTGTCTGCTACATCAGCAGCCTTAACACTTGGTGTATTTCCAACTGAAAATACAGTTATAGCTGCCATAGCCAGAGCAACTGCTGTGGCTGTAAACTTTTTCTTTCTCATAAAACATATCTCTCCTTCTTTTGAATATTGTTGTAAAAGTATGTATTTTACATATTTTTGCTACGCACTCACTATATAGTGAGTATCTATATAGTGAGTTCTTGTATCAGCACTTATTATATACAATCTAGGGTAAAAAGTAAAGGAGAATTTTCATGTACAACTACGGAACTTTACACCTACGCATAAATGAAATCCTTGCAGAAAAAGGTATCTCCAAAAATAAAGTCTGTAAAGATTTGGATATTCCTCGCAGTAACTTCAACAGATACTGCCGAGATGAATTCCAAAGGATGGATACCAACCTAATCTGTAAGTTATGCGATTATCTGGATGTAGATATATCAGCTCTTATAGAATACAAAAAGCCTGATAGAACTACCCCTGAATAGATTGTATAAGTAAAGCGACTGAATCAACCAGTCGCTTATTTTGTGCTTTAGATTATTACTTTGAATTTATCCTGCTCTATAATAATAGCAATACTACCTGAAGCTGGTGGTAGCCATACCCCATGTAGTTGTAGAGCATCGTCTACATATTCCACTTTAAATTTGCTACCTGCAGGTTTTGGACTATACTTATCAGCTATAGGCTCTGTAAGCTCTACGATAGTTCCTTTAGGATATCTTGCAGAGTAAACTTCTTTCTTATTGATTGGGTATGACATATTACTTTGCCTCCTCGTAGTCTATCATTTTATCTGGCATCAGAGGTATCAAATGGCTCTCAATAACAGGAATATCTTCCTCTCTTATTGATGTGAATTCGCCTTCACTGTTATGCCTTACGCACATGATGTTCCCAACCAACATATCAAGAACAACACCAGCATCACTAACCAAGAATCTGTTGATTGGGAAATTCCTAAGTTTTCCTTCATCATTGCAGATTACATCAATATCATCATTGATACTGACTACAGTAATCAAACCATGTGGCTCATCAAAATTTACATATCTCTGCTCTGCTTCTAAGGTGTTATCAACCTCGGCAAGATAGCCTTTGTAAACTACCCCTGACAGCTTATTCACTCTCAGCAAATATGCCTGAATTTTCTCCTGCTTCATCTGCAACCTCCTCGGCATCATCGCTTCTGTGTCCATATCTTCAGTATCCACAGCTTCTTCCGTAGGATCATTCATGAAACTACCCATAGCTGGCGTGTCCTCATCAGTACTTGCTGTAACATCATCAACCTCAGAGTTTCATTTTCACTTGTCGGTACATCGTCAAAATCAGCATTTTTTCAACACTTAAGATATTCGCATTCTCCAAGTCAAAATAATCTGCAAAGGCTTTTGCGATTGCTGACAGTCTACCTTCCGTCTTGACACGCTTGACATTTCCTGATCCTGTGTTTTCCTCATAATCAACACATACAGAATTGCTGAAAGAATCAATGAATACTTTGAATTTTTCAGGTTTAATATCATTTTCCAAAGCCAGTTTACTTAATACAACAACCATTGGAATATTTGATTTCTTAAGGAACTTATGCTGCTCTCTGAATGCCTTTCCAAGATACTCAAAAAGCTCCATAATCATCAGCTTTTTATCATCGTTGTATTTGCCACGAATATGCTTACAATACTTCGTGACTTCTGCGGTCGAAATGCCTTTCCACTCATCGTACCCCTCATGCCTTGAATCGAGCAGGAGCATACTCTGTAACAACACTTCCAAATCTGCCTCTCTGCGAAGCTGGGCAACTGTTAACCCAATACTATGCTGGAAGAAGTCCATGCTACAAATTTCTTTCGTCCAACGAGCAAGTTCTGTAGACATAATGCTTCTGCATTTCTGTATTGGACTTAATGGTGTAGAATTGTTAAGTCTTGCAAAGATTTCTTCTACCTCCTCATCGGTGCAATCTTCCAAGCAAAAGATACTCATGCGACATCCTAAAATCTCATCTTTTAAATCATCCGCCAGTTCTTCAAATGAGAGGTTGGCAAGGTCAAACTCAAAACCATCAACAGTACATGGTGGAGTTGCTGAATGAAGTTCATATTCGCCCTCTACAAAGTCAAAAACACTTGTCAGCCTTTGTTTTGCATCTAAACAATCATATACAGTGTTTCCATTCTCATCTTTTGTTTTAAGAAAATAGCAGTTTGGAATGGGATACCCCATCAATATGGAGTGAATCAGCAGACTCTTCTGTAAAAGAGTCCACTGCGAACCACTACGCTGTATTGGATTATCAAAAGTTAATGTTCCCTTGTTTTTCCAGCCAATCATGGTCTTGATGCCAACTGGAAGCGTAGATTTATTCATCCATATCCGCCTCAATTCCATCATATTCTTTTTCCAGCTCCTCTCGGCTCATCTGACCTAAGCGGAGCATAGTAGTATCCTCCAGTTCATAGATAGCCTGTCGAAGTTCTTCATCTGACATATCAGATAAATCATCTTTTTCATCTCCAAACTCCGCCTGAACTTCTGCTCTATTAATATTTAAAGGACAGTCGAAAACATCGTTTGGTGCATAAAACTGGATGAGTGAGCCTTGACAAAAATAAGGCTTGCTCTTACCTTCATCAAACTTATACTTTTCCACAAACATCATCGGCTGGAAATCACAATCAGAGAAATCATAATAACCATCAGATAATAACTGCTTCATGATTTCCTTGACCTTAGCTGTTGGCAGATTACCAATCGTGAACTCACCGATGGCAAAGACGTTGCACTCAGTATTCTTTACCTGAAAGTGTAATCCACTTACAGCTTGCTTACTGTCCTTGGCAATCTGCACCAATCTTATATTTGTTCCATTGAAAGGCACTCTCTTTTCAACAATCTCTTCAACCTTGCTTATTTCAAATAAGCCTCCATTAACTAAAACCTTAACCATAATAAATCCTCCATTTCGTGAGTTTAATTTTTTTCGTGTGTTATCTATCACTCTGTTTGAAGTGAATTGCAAGTTGTTTTTGAAATTTTTCCATAGAATTTATGGGATACCCCAAGATTGGCTATTTTACAGGGAATTCCTCTGGATTTGCCCTCGCCCACTCCCCCAGTCGATTGACTTCATTCAATACTTCAGACCAATCATCCTCGTACAGCATTTGAATAGTAGACCAAAGAATTTGCAACAACTTTCTTTTATCCTTAGCAGGAAATTCTCTCTTAGGCTGAAGCACAATGAGTTTTGTAATATCTAACTGCAATGAAGCATGGTCATAATCATACAGACTAATTAAAAACGTTATGAGAACATTCTCTCTATCCCTAGCTATTTTTTTATTTGTTTCTTCCCGATAGTCATCAAGAATATCTGTTATATCAGCATCAAACCCCTCCTGTTTCCAACGCTCCCTCGCCCTATCAAAATAGATGTCTCTGGCTCTATCAATTAAACCCATTTTACTCAGCTCCTTGTATCGGCAAATGAATAACTACCCCTGCAATAGTCAGCATTGAATAGTACACTCGAAAGAACTTTGCAGACTCATCTGGTGGAACGACCAAATCGTCACAAGTGCTGCATATGACTGCGTCATTCATACCCTCAGCACGATAATATTTTGCTACCTTTAGGATTTCATCGTAATGCCTTGAGGTATTCAATACTCTCCAGTCCCTCACGCACTGGTTTTTATCTCTTGTATTTGGGATAAGTAATACAAAAGAATTTGGGTGTTTTTCAGTTATAGTATTTAGTAACATAACAATTTTTCTCCTTTCCATAGGTTTATAGTGGCTGTTATGTTACCTCTAAAACTCAATTCTGCCAAGATTGTCTAAATAATTTCTAAAAGTTTCTCACCTACCCCTGAAAGCATGAAAAAAGAGCCAACCGACTGGCTGACTCTTTCTATAAATCTTATGAACTACCCCTGAAAACACTTACTCTGTAGGGTGGTCTACAAAGAAAGCATTCTTATCAAACAAAATCCAATTATCACTTTCATCTAATACATGAATATTAGCATTCCAAAGTGACTCATTATCATATCTACCGTCTTTACCATTATAGTTACTAGTTAGAATAGCTTCTTCAAACTCAGTAGCTGAACCTGCATAATAAACATCAGCTAAATTTGGAAGTTTATTATTTGTCCAATATCTACTAATCTTTTTAACTGCTGGCATATAAATTGTTGTAATCTTTGTATTTTCGTTATCACCATTCTTTAAACCACATTCAATAGTCAAACCTTTTGATGTATTTGCTATAGCTGCTGGGAAAATAACTGTATCTATGTAGTTTGTCTTTGTACCAAGTATTCCTCCTACATTCTTTGTTATAAAATCACCACTTTCAGTAGAACCTAATGCCTTAGTGCTTGGAATTACTAATGTTGTATTTGATGAATCAGCTAACCAGTTTGTTGTAGTATCATCATCATTCATATAAACATCACCATTTCCTGATAATAACTTGAACATATCTGTATTCCAATCATAAGCATTGCCTTTGATGGATACCCCTGCACCTGTATCGTAATATACAGATTTACTCAAATCCTTAGAAACTTTAATAGTGAAATTTACCTCACCTTTATATGTACCTACCTGAATACCATTTGTTTCTTTGACTTCACAGGTAAGAGGTTCTTTCTTTGACTGTTCATGGTCAGCTACCCCTGCATAAAGTTCCTCACTAGACCAATAACCTGTATAAGTGTCATCGACAAATTCAACAGTACCAGTCAACTGAGAAGCTCCTGCTACATCCTGATTGGTATACTTTACAGTTGCAGGAGAAGAAATCTCTAACTGTAATTTGCTACCTAACTGTCCATAAGCATACACTGTATCACTTGAACTAAATTTCTGGGTAGCACTATCGTAACTCAAATTTAATGTTGCTGGTACTGATACAATTACACCACCTAACTGAGAAGATGTAGTTGTAAAGGTAACATTTGTTTGTGCTGAACTTGTATCTCCTTCTTCTGAAAGACCTTCAGCATATGCAGGTATTGTTGAACCCGCTAACATCATTACTGCCATCATACTGGCTAAAAGCTGTTTCTTTTTCATTAAAAAGACCTCCTTAAAAATGATTTTTCGCAGATTTATTCTGCTTTACAGAGTGTAAAATGATATTTACACTTTTCAGTTAAGACTAAAATAACTTTGAAAACTAAAAAGAGGTAGCTCTGCTTAAGAAACTACCCCTGAAACAAACCTTATTTACTGAACTTCTACAGTTATTGTCTGACTTCCTCCATTTGTCTGCTCCAAACTATCATAGAAGTAAGCCTTTGTAAGAACTTTTACCTTGTGGCTACCTTTATCAAGTTTGCTGTAAACATCAACTGGAAGAACTACATCTTCATCAGCTTTTGCTTCTACCAAATCACTTTGATAAAAATATGTATCACTACCATCAGCATATAACTCAAACTGAAGATAGAACTTATCTACATTTGTTTTTGAATTAGCAAGATACAAATATGGGTTATCCTTGTTTACAGTTGTATTCATTACTACAAATACATCTACATGGTCATTATTAACTGCTTCTGTATCTCTATCCTTGAAATCAGTTGTTTCTGTTTTTGCTCCCTTACGGAAATTGACTCCTACCCCTGAAGAACAACCTCTCAGCAGTAGAATGATTATGACGATAATCAATCCAAGTATTACGCCATTTCTAATTCTTACCTTTCTTCTTAATCTTTTCTTCTGCTTTTCTGACTGCTTATCAAGTTTCTCAAAAGCATCTACCTGCTTCTGAGTATCCTTGTTAGTGTCATCAATAACTAACTGGTCAATATCCTTATTTTCTGTTGCTGTCTCATTTACATTTTTGTTATCTTCCATGTTGCATTGCTCCTTTTCATTTACTCTGTTCTATTTCTACACCTACAGTTATTGCTCCTGAATAGTGTCCTGTATGTATATCACTTAAATCTGAAACTGTGACACCTAACTCCTTTTGAACTACCCCTGATAAACACTCTTCGCTAGTCCAATACTCCACATTTCCATCTTCTCCAAAAGATACAGTACCTGTAAGCTTACTATCATCATTCGTAAACTTTATTGTATCTGGTGCAGTAATTTTAATTCTTAAATCACTGTCCAAATACCCTGAAACTTTTACATAATCCTGTCCTGAGTAAGCATTGGACTCCTTATCATAGGACAGAGGTATATCGTTGGGTATAGATACAATCAACCCTCCGAAATCATCAGCAGATACATCAAAAGAACTGCTAATCTCCTGTGAGCCTGTATCTCCTGCCTTACTATAATCAGCATACACAGGAACTACACTGGTTATCAAAGCTGTTACTACCGCTAAAGTAGCTAAATACTTTCTTCTCATAATACTCTCTCCTTTCGCTAATTTTTTTTGTTATACAAGTTAATGCAGGATTTGCGTTTTCAAGTAAAAACTTATAAAACTTTAATTACTTGAAAACTACCCCTGACATGAGAAAAAGCCATGTAAACTACATGACTTTTTCCCTACAGTGGTAAAATATATTTTAAGAAAAGAGAACAATAGCAATACTACAGCTCTGTTTCCTACTCAAGATGACCTAGAACTTAGTTACAAATAATGTATGAGTTACCTCTGACTTTGAATACACTACAGGTAGAGTCACTGAAACAACTAACTACCCCTGATAAATGCAGTACTTTTCCATCAGCCTGTGTAATTTTCAAGTTTAGCTTATTTTGATTATTCACACTTAGCGAGTAATTTTATCCTCGCTATTTTCAGTTTTAACTTGATTGCCATTTTCATCGACCACCATTAATCTACACACTTCTTAAATACACTCCTATCTACAATTACTGAAATATCATGTTTCCACGAATTTCAAGAGTTGTAAAGAAATGAGATAAAGTAACTGATGTCTGGATGCCATTTCTGTCTGAATTAACTCTGGTTCATCTTTATACTTCTCTGCATCATAATCATTTACTTTATTAATTATGTCTGTAAGTATTTTTATATGTTCCTCATTCTTGAGGGAGAACCTAACTACCCCTGATTTACATAGCTCATAAAACCAAAGAACTTGACGAGTAGCTAAATCACTACACTCAATTAACTCTTTAATATCTGTCATACTATCATATCCTTTCTGATAAATTTGTAACCCCAGAGCCTAGACTCTGAGGTTTAAATGCTACCCCTGAATTACAACATATAATATCTCGCATCTTCTGGTCTTCTTCTAATCCAGTAACTGCGGTTATAATCAATAAGGTCTTCCCATGAAAAAGAACCTAACATTTTCTGAAGAATCAGAGCATACCAAGTATATTCGAAATTCATCAGTGGGTTAAAAGCAAACTCTCTGAAGTAGTGTCTTTCAAACTTGTTAATCATTGTGTAACACTCGCCTAAAGTGTTATAACTTGGGCTATAAAGATAATCGCCTTTAGACAAATGCTTAATTGTAAATCCTAACTGTACAAGACGAATTCTTTCTTCTGCTGTAGTGTTAGGGTCTTTCATATAAAATGATTTATTTCTCTTATCCACATTACAGTACCTCAATACGTTTTTCATGTTCTCCTGCGGTGTACATGGTCTTAATAATTCTCTGATATTAACTGACTTATGATTACAAACATGGTCAACAGCCTTTGCATGAGGTAATACAAAATCATGTACTCTCACATTGGCTGCACCATATTGGATTGACATCTTTTTATCGTGATGACAAACCTCCGCTCTGAAAACGTACCCCTTATTGACTACTAATTCATTGTAAATATCGTAATCAATAAAATTGAAAGTATGATACCCCTTATCATTGTTGATAATTTCAATAAACACATAAGGGATACCTTCTCTTATGTAATCAATATTCACGATTGACTTTTTACCTCGTGAATATCTTACAATCCTCTTTGCTCCGTTAGCCATCAGAATACTTCCGATTACCTGAATACGCTGTACATCATCCATATTTTCAAACTGCATTAACTGATTTAAACTCATTACTTTGTCCTCCTGATTTCAAAAAATTTCAAATATATTTTTCCCGTTACACAAGATATATTTTGAAATCAGTTTTACGAAATAGAATCTTCTATAATGAACAATATCAATGCTGTCTAATGAACTGAATGACTCCCAATAAAATTTTCATAGTATATTAGTTTGGGCTATGTGGACTAAACGCTCAGAAAAATAACTTAAAGAAATCTACCCCTGAAAGATGAAAACATACTTGGTTCAATTATTCCTTGACTTCTTGTTGGGTAAGGCTACCAGTTTTTATAGATGCCTCAAAACCTTCCACTTGCTCATAGGTAAAATCATTTTCATCTATAATGCCTGACTGAGCCACCAACATTCGACCAAAGCTAATTATCTCTCTATCAGTCATAGGACTATCAAACCTATAAATATGTCCTTTACAAGGACTGCCAAATATATACTTTACGAACATATTACTCACCCCAATCATCAGCTTCGCTATCACTTGCATAAACTTCCTGTTTTGTAGGTAATATCTGCTCTCGTCTGTCAGCTTTCTTTTGTAGCTCATTCATTTTATCAATGTAAAAGTTGACATCTGCTGATGTATCTGGTGTTTCTACAGGCTTTGAAACCTGTGTGGTATCTACCCCTGAAACAAGACTTAATATAGAATCAATATCAGCTATTTCATCTCCATCTTTATCATATTTGGCTACAGGCTTTTCTGGTGTTCTTGTGATACCTAACTTTGTCAACTCTTCATCTACATGCTTCATATGTTCTTCTGCTGCTTGATTGGCTTCTGCCTGTACCTTGTTATGAAATTCATCTATCTTTCGTTGCTTTGCTTCTTCTGTTAATCTCTTCTCTTCTAAAGCTTTCTGCATCTCTTTGTAAGAGCAATGATACAGTAGAATGAAACTGGAAATTTGCCTATTATCTTCATCTGGCGTTTCAATTACTACCCCTGAATAAGTCTTTACTAGATTATTTACATAATCCTCAGCTCCTTGTAAGCCATTCTTATCTACTTGGCTTTTTAATTCTCTAATAACTCTTTCTACCTTTGTACGACTGAAATCCTGAGTTTCTATAATTTCCTGCTTTGTTTTACCATAAGCAATTAACTTGATTATCATGGTCTTATCTCTATCAGCTTGTGCAACTCTTACATTGTTAGCAATACTAAGATTTTTCTTAGATGCATCTATATGGTTTTCCTTTGTATCTTCCGACTGAAGAACTACCCCTGATTTATTGAGTTCTTCCTGATACTCCTGACGAATTTTATCTCCATATAACTTATTAGCTTCTTCATAGGTTATCTGTGATACAACTGGTTCCTGTTCTACCTGTAATGCCTCCTGCTGCTCTTGCTTGGCTTTTAACTTGGCTTCTCTCTTGGCTTTTAATTCCTTTCTATAATTGGCACGAATCTTCTCGCCATAAGCTTCGTTTGCCTCATCAAAAGTCATAAATGTAAAACTTCTACCTACCCCTGAGTTAGCCTTTGCAAGCAAATTTTCCAAAGTACTAAGACCTATAACTAATGCTGCATCGTCTTTAGTTGTATATACATTCTTAATGATTTTTCCATTATCATCTCTGTATTCTCCTACAATAACATTGTCAAAAATTTCATTATCTACAAAACTCATATTTGCTACCTCACTTTCAAATTTTTAAAATGCCAAACCTTTTGCTATTTGACAATATAATTTGATATGCAATATGTGAAAAATTAACTTGAAAAATGTTCGTGTGCTAACTTAGATTTGCTCGTGAACATAACTTAATATCTATTGCTACTCAAAGTATGTTTACCAGCTAACTGTGTTTTGCTCATGAACATAACTTAATATCTAATACTCCTTAAATATTGTTCATCAGCTAACTTAGATTTGCTTGTGAACATAACTCCTAAAAATAAGTATTCTATATAGTAATATCTGACTTATAACTACCCCTGAAACACTCAAAAATACCAGAAAAACACCATTGAACTTATTGCTCAAACAAGACTTTACTAAATCACTTTTACCTTGAAGTTTTGGGAAAATATGCTACCTAAAATTGGTTCCTACATAAAAAATAAGAGAGAATACTATGTTTCCTAGTAATCTCTCTTATTATCTGACTGGTGTATTTTCTGGAGTAGCTATTATAGTTGGTGTTGATTTTCATTGAATTTTTGCTATATTTGAAAATGATACTTTACACTTAAAAAGGAAAAATTAGTAACTACCCCTGACATAGAAAGAACCAGCTCCTCATTGGAACTGGTTACTTTTACAGGCTATCTACAACTTTACATACTGTTTTTCAAGAGCGTCTATCTTCTCTTTAATACTGAATGGTGCAAACTTTATTCTTTCATGTAATGCCTCACAACCTAATGGAAGTTTTAACTCCTTACCATCATCATATATAAGATAAACACTTGGCATCTCTGGCATTACCATGTAATCTCCTAAACTGCGTGGTTCTTTTACTTCTACTAACATATTGAAACTCCTTTCTCAGTGAACTACCCCTGAATAAACTTATTTTTGAATTGGACTGATTATCACCGTAACTACAGTCAAAATCATAAGAATAACCCATAATCCTCCAAACATTAATTGATATTTCTTCTTGTCTTTGTCACTTATATCTTTTTTCGTTATCTTATCTGTTAGCACCACTAGAATTATAAATACTATAAGAACTGCTGTTATCATTATTATAGCTATTGCTAACATTTAAGCCTCCTTGACTACCCCTGACACAAATTATTTACATCACTTTCCAAGTATAACCTCTTACCATTTAAAGGTAGTCTCCTACAGGGTTTTAAAATATCCTGCTTTTCTAACTCATTTAACATTGTTACACTTATTGATAGTTTTCTACGAACATCTGTTGCTGTTAGAAAAGTCAAATTACTTTCAAAAGAAACATTACTACCCCTGCAACAGTCAACAATAAAATCATCAACTTGACCTTCTGAGTAATATCTCTTGACACCTACTCTCATAATTGGAACTAACAACCTCTCCTGCTCATACTTGTCTAAGGTTGAAATTGAGCAACCTATTAAATTACTTGCCTCTCTTGCACTTAACAAAGGTTTATTCATTAGCAAAGCCTCCTTTTTTGTTTCATACATAACATATTTTTATATGAGAGATATCACACACATACTCAAAATCCCAACCAACTTATAAAATGGAAAAAGAGCAAGGATATGAACTCCTTGCTCTTAAATGCTTAATATTATTTTTATTTTAAATATTGTCCTAACTTATAAATGAAATTCTTAAATGGATATACTTCATACTTAGCCTTTGGATATAAAGGACTTGGCTCAAACTCCTGCACTTCATAGTTTGTAATCATTATCTCTGCTTCTTCATGCTTGGCTACAAGGTCAGTAAAGAAATCCTTGCTGGAATCTCTTGAAATAGTTACTACCCAAAGTGGCTTACTATTTGCTAAGAAAATATCATTGAAATGAGTATATACTGTTTCCACAATTGCCTTATCTATAGATTTCATATCTGCTTTGCTTGCTTCACTTCCCTTAGTTCCACAAGCTCTACAAGAGAAATAAACTTATTTCCTACCTCTGAAGTCGTATATAATTTTTCAATAAGCTCTAGCATATCCTGTGGCTTAAACATACCTACTTTATAATTTACAGTTGCTATATAAGGGCTATCCACATAAAACAATGCTTCTGGATTAACCTTACTATTTTTACCCTTCAAATCTTCTTTCTCGGCAATAACCTCTTGAGTGACTGAATCTATAACAACTCTGAAATCATCACTTATAATGTCAATTCTTTGAAACTGCTCATGTAACTCTTCAATAATATCTTTCTGCTCTGGGCATTTATCTGATGACTTCTCTGTAGGATATAAGAAATGTCTCCATTTGGCTGCATTTTTAGAGCCACGAGTAGCTGTCATTTTATTTATCTGACTTACTCCTACATCACCCATTGTAGCTAATGTCTTTACAAATATAATAGCTAATGCCTTTCTGACTGGTGTACCTACCCTGAGTTTAACATATTTGAAAAATAAGCATAATACTGATAGAATCTTGCTTGATAATTACGCTTTTCAGCATCTCTTACATTTTCTACATATGAATCCTTATTTTCATCATCTAACTCTCTTGTAGCTTTCAAATCATGAAAATTAACCTCTGAACCAAGTTTCTCATAAAACTTACTTTCAGCTATATATGCCATAAACTTATCATAATCAGACTTTAAACTTCCAAGTTTCTCTAAAAGCTCCGCTTTTGTATAAACTACCCCTGAATACTCAAAATTACCTTGCATAAAATTAACATTTTCACAAATATCATTTATATATTTAACTACATCAGCGAAATCAACCCTCGTTTCAGCACCAGAAAAATCAAGTATTGCTGTTTCTCCTGACTTACTTTGCTGAGTATCTCTTGTCTTTTGTGATGCACTAGTTGCTCTATTAAAGAACTTTATCATTTCATTATTGAAATCTATTCCCTCAAGCTGTTCTCCACCCTCTAACGCTGACTTGAGTTTATAAAGTTCCTCAATCAATACCTTATAATCTTCTGACTTTATTACTGTGTACAAATTACATAAATCAGCATCTAAATCATTATATTTGTAAGGAACATAACCTCTTTTTCCTTCCCCATACCCTCTCTTAGGAAATGCCAGAGATGCAGAGCCTGTCCCTCCAAATACATCTACAAACTTGGTATATTTTCCTGCCTGATAAACAAGATTTTTTACAGCTATACCTAATTCTTTATCCTTCTGCCCATTATAGCTAAATAATATTACTGGCTGAGAGTAGGCTACCCTTGACAAAGAGTTGTATTCAAATTTATAATCCCTACAACTCCTGTAATACTTATAGTCGTATGGTAATTTACTAAATATCTTACCCATATTCAACGTAGTATTATTGTTGCAAATATACTTACCTTTTGGGTTATACTCTGCTCTGCCTGTAAATTCATACATCAGCTCTGTTTGCTTATATAACTTATAATCTTCCCCTCTAACTGCCATAAAGAATATCGTTTGTTGTATAAGTAAAGGCATAGCTATCTGATTGTTTTTACTATTAGACTTGGCAACAAACCTAGATGCTACCCCTGAAATAGTTTGAACTGCTGACTTCCAATCATACTTTTCTTTTTGGTTGTCAAAGTCATCTACAACAGAATATAATATATTTACTTCCTGCTCTGTTAAATCATTGTTTCTATTGATGTTCTGAACACCTGCACATGCAACTGGGAACATACTGTCTAAGATATCTTGTGCTGCCATAATATAATCTCCTTCTCTATTTTGAAGAATATTATATCATAAGACCGGTCTTAGGACTACCCCTGAAACAAAGAAAGACACTAAGCTTTTACACTTAGTGCCTCGATAACTACCCCTGAAAGAATTTATTTTTCAATTTTCATATTTGTAATAAGCTCTTCAAGGACTCTTAATAATTCGTCACTTGCCTGAATCTTTCTCTGTGCTTCTTCATCCATATACTTTGGAATCATACAAATAAAGCGATATAACTGCTCTGGAGTAACTCTATTATATACAGCATCTGTAACATTTCCCTTTAGACTATGACCTACAATACGCTTAATTGCGTACTCTGGAAGTCCTGCTGTATATGCCATTGTAATAAAAGTAACTCTCACACAATGTCCTGTTTTGTTTTGTATGCCAAAATAACGCATAATCTCTTCATATCTGTGTCTGAACTTATCGTAAGTAACATGCTTACTCGTTGGCGAGTAAATATCATTGAATAACCATCTTGAATCAAGTTTGATTGCTTGCTTAAATCTTGCCTCAACTAATGGCTTGATAAGTGGGTGGATTGGAACTACTCTATCACGACCAGCTTCTGTTTTCATACCCTCGACTATAATATTATTTTCTAAGTCCACATTTTTAATTTCTATATTACAAAGCTCTGACGGTCTAAAACCTGAATAAATACCAATCAAAAGCATATCCATGAATCTGTAGTCAAGATTATTCCATAAGATTTCAAGCTCCTCATTAGAAAAACTCTCTTTCTTTTTCTTCTGATAGTCAGCTTCTTTCCTCATATCCTTAACATCAAAAGCTCTAGCCACATTACTTGTCACTAATTTCAAACCCACAGCTTCATCCAACATAAGATTGAATAAAGACTTGATACGAAGCTTAGTATTTATAGAAGTATGTCTTACTTCTTTCTTACTACCCCTGATTACCTCTCGTGTTCCATTTTCCATTACATCTCTGATATGAGAACTACCTAATTTCTTCAATTTAAGATTTCTGATACTCTCACAATAAGCCCAAGCTGACTCAACGCTTCGTTTAGCACTCGGAACTACCTTCTCAAAATATGTTTCACTCCAATAATCATAAAGTTCACCTACTGTAGTAATCTTATTAGTTAGGTCATAAGGACTGGAATTATACTCTGCAAGAACCGCCTCTGCTTCTGCTTTAGTCTTATATACCCTAGCGACTTGGAGATATATCTAAACTTTTCCTTCTCAGCATCAAACTCGCTACCTACTGTAACCCTAATTTGATACTTAATTTTGCCTTTCGTATCCTTAATCTTGGTAACACTACCCTGACCATTACCTCTTGACTTAGCCATATAAAAGCCTCCTTTAAAAATAATAAATTACACTTTTTATTGGTGGGCTTCAGACCGAACTTATTTCTAAAGATAACTTACAATCTAAATACAAGGATGAGATGCGTAGCAAGTAAACAGATAACTCCGTAGCAAGTAGCACATATTTTGTAGCAAGTAGATGCAAGTAGATAAAAAAATCAGGGCAAACCAAACCGATTTACATCGAATTTGATTTGCCCTGTAAATGCCCGTTTTAAGCGGTTTTATGCGGTTTTAAGCCACTTTCAAACTAGAAGCGACCTGCCTCTGCAGCTTCTTCAACAGAAACGGCAACTGCTACTGTAGCACCAACCATTGGGTTATTACCCATTCCGATAAGTCCCATCATCTCAACGTGAGCCGGAACTGATGAAGATCCTGCGAACTGTGCATCTGAATGCATACGTCCCATTGTATCTGTCATACCGTATGAAGCTGGTCCTGCTGCCATGTTATCTGGGTGAAGTGTACGTCCTGTACCACCGCCTGATGCTACTGAGAAGTACTTCTTGCCCTGCTCGATACACTCTTTCTTGTATGTACCTGCTACCGGATGCTGGAAACGAGTTGGGTTTGTAGAGTTTCCTGTGATAGAAACACCAACGTTCTCGTGATGCATGATTGCAACACCTTCCTGAACATCATCTGCACCGTAACACTTAACTGTTGCACGGAGTCCGTCTGAGTATGCATGCTCAGATACGATGTTGAGCTTAGCTGCCTTGTAGTCATACTGTGTCTCTACGAATGTGAATCCGTTGATACGTGAGATGATCTGTGCAGCGTCTTTTCCAAGTCCGTTAAGGATAACACGCAGTGGTTTCTGACGAACCTTGTTTGCCTTCTCAGCGATTCCGATAGCACCCTCAGCAGCTGCGAATGACTCATGACCTGCTAAGAAACAGAAGCACTCTGTCTCCTCCTCGAGGAGCATCTTTCCAAGGTTACCATGTCCTAAACCTACCTTACGGTGATCAGCAACTGATCCAGGGATACAGAATGCCTGAAGTCCCTCTCCGATTGCTGCTGCTGCGTCTGCTGCTCTTCTACATCCTTTTTTGATTGCGATTGCTGCACCAACTGTGTATGCCCAGCAAGCGTTCTCGAAACAGATTGGCTGGATTTTCTTTACCTGATCGTAAACATCAAGTCCAGCGTCCTTTGTAATCTTTTCAGCTTCTTCGATTGAGCTGATACCATAGCTGTTAAGTACAGCATTGATCTGGTCTATTCTTCTTTCATATGATTCAAATAATGCCATTGTCGTTCTCCTTTCCTCTTATTCCTGTCTTGGATCGATGATCTTAACAGCACCCTGCTCTGGAGTTACACGACCGTATGATCCTGAAGCTTTCTCCCAAGCTGTGTTAGCGTCATCACCCTTTTTGATAAAATCTGTCATTTTTCCAAGAGAAACGAACTGGTATCCAATTACTTCATCGTTCTTGTCAAGAGCGATTCCTGTTACATAGCCCTCAGCCATCTCAAGGTAACGAACTCCCTTTGCCTTTGTTGCGTACATTGTACCAACCTGTGAGCGAAGTCCCTTTCCTAAATCCTCAAGTCCTGCTCCAACAGCAAGTCCATCATCAGAGAATGCAGACTGTGTACGACCGTAAACGATCTGTAAGAATAACTCTCTCATAGCTGTATTGATGGCATCACAAACTAAGTCTGTGTTTAATGCCTCAAGAATTGTCTTACCCTGTAAGATTTCTGCTGCCATAGCTGCAGAGTGTGTCATTCCTGAGCATCCGATAGTCTCAACTAATGCCTCTTCAATTACTCCATTCTTTACATTGAGTGAGAGCTTGCAGGCACCCTGCTGTGGTGCACACCAGCCTACACCGTGTGTAAATCCTGAAATGTCCTCAATTTTCTTAGAATGAACCCATTTTCCTTCTTCTGGGATAGGAGCTGGCTCATGTTTTGCGCCCTTAGCTACAGGACACATGTTTTCAACTTCCTTAGTGTAAATCATCTTAAGACTCCTTTCGTTATGGTTTTAACATACCCGATTTATTCTCTCATATTTTTGTCATAAGTCTAGAGTATCATCGACAAAAAACAACAAAAATACAATATTTTTTCAAACAACATTACTATTTTTAAGAACTACGTTGTCCTTGTCCTTAAAAATGTGGTTTGCAGGGATGACTCCGCGTACTCTTGAAAGCGGATAAATGTTTGAATTTCTTCCTATTACTGTTCCCGGATTGAGCACAGAGTTGCAGCCCACCTCCACATGGTCACCAAGCATAGCGCCGAATTTCTTACGGCCGGTTTCAATCTCCTCTTTTGTATCGTAAACATCCTTTACGACTACAAGAGTCTTGTCGCTCTTTACATTTGATGTAATAGAGCCTGCGCCCATATGTGATTTGTAGCCCAGGATTGAATCTCCTACATAGTTGTAGTGTGGCACCTGTACTGAATTAAAGATGATTACATTTTTGAGCTCTGTGGAGTTTCCTACTACTGAGCCCTTGCCTACGATTGCACTGCCACGGATAAAAGCACACTGTCTGATTTCTGCGTCCTCGCAGATGATGAGCGGACCGTGCAGATATGCGCTGTCAAATACTGTTGCGCTCTTTGCTACCCAGATATCCTCGCCTCTTTTTTCATAGATTTCAGGTCGAGTGTTGGTCCTATCTCCTTGATGAAATCACTTATTCCGGCAAGTGCTCCCATGGATAAGTGAACTGTGATAAATACTCCTTTGCGATTGTTTCATCCAGATTATAGAGGTTTG
>ENA-OQEX01000209-OQEX01000209.1-human-gut-metagenome-genome-assembly--contig:-NODE-209-length-34240-cov-7.114531_pt1 | contig 34240 bp, 37 predicted proteins | sample MGYA00242802_ERZ504649 | MGnify/ENA primary metagenome ERZ504649 (study PRJEB26092, sample SAMD00036194) | human gut metagenome | host: Homo sapiens | study: EMG produced TPA metagenomics assembly of...
TAGGTAGTTTGTGATAATTTACAACTACTTGTTCCCGAGCTTAACATAGTACGAATTAACGGTTCAGTCAATTTGGCTGAACCGTTTTTTGTTGTGCAATAAAAGGGTTCAGCTTTTTACGGCTGAACCCTTTTGCAGTTAAAACTTATCAATTTTTAAATAATCAATACTTCTCATAGGAGAAAGAATTATAAGCGTCAAGCAAAGACTGCTTATTCTCAGCGGTAGTGTTCTCACCCCATACGCTGTTATCACCATAACCTGTCGCAATAAATTGGGTAAACATATGTGCATTTACGCAATTATTAAACTGTTTAAGGTTAATTTCGTTATATTTTGCCCGTGAAATATTTTTGTCATTACCGTCAAAATATCTATAATAAACATTATTATTTGATTCTTCGCCTACACCTCTTGCCGAATACATATTTGCAAAAAGATTCTCTCCGTCGTATGTGATTATTGAATTACCCGACCAATAGTAACCGTCATCTACATTTAAAGATATCTTTAGGTCGTGAACCTCATACTTTTTGGCAGTTTTATTATAGTATATCGCAAAACCGTCGTTAACATTTCCCACTCTTTTTAACTTACCGTCTTCAAATTTGTAAACAACGGAATGGAAACTATACTCATTGGAATCAGCCTTTTGTGCAACAAGTTCCGGAACTCCGTCAAAGTCGAAATCCAAAAACATAACACCTGACAAATTGTGATCACTTCCCATGCTTGGCATCCATTCACTCTGATGATTCATCATATAATTGATATAAGCGTCCCTTGTTTTATCGGATGTCTTATATCTGTATGTTACACCGGTTGGGTTAAACATCGTAGTAAACTTTTTACCGTCTTTTGAAACACCTCTTACCGTATAAGTGTTACTGCCGGACTTTGCACCCTTGTGAACATAATAGTTGTCATAAGTTTCTGCTATCTTCTTCCAAGAACCGTTTTCTTTAATATAAACACGGAACTTTGGCGCATCTCCCGTCCAATGCATTTCAACACCGTTGTTTACTGCACCAATGCTGTAAATTTCGGGACAATCCTGATGATTGCCAATTGGCGTACCCTTTGAATCGTAGCCGCTTGTAAAACTCTTGGCATCCTTGCTGATACAACGAACCGTGTAATAAATATCATCAATGCTTAAATCAAATTCCTTTGAAACAACATTCATATCAAGCATAGTCGTGCCTGTTGTATCGGCAAGTTTTGTCCAACCGTTTCTGTCCTTGTAGTACACACGATACTTCTCTGCACCTGCGACCTTGTTCCATGTCAGCTTTACACCGTCATATGTAACCTCAAGTTTGAAATTTTCGGTGTGGCAACATACTTTACCGACTTGCCTGTCGGGTTATAACCGCTTGTGAATTTCTTTGCGTCGGATGTAATGCATCTAACCGTATAGGTGTAATTTCTGCCGGACGAAACATCCTTGTCGATATATGAGGTTGAAGTTGTATCAACCATTTTTGTCCAGCCTTTACTGCCCTTGTAGTAAACTCTGTATTTAGTTGCACCGCTTACTTTGCCCCAAGAAATTTTTACACCGCCGTTTACGCTTTCAAGCTTTGAAATTTCGGGGGCGGCAATATATTTTACAGTTGTCCCCTTTGAATCATATCCGCTTGTAAAGCTCTTTCCGTCAGCAGAAATACATCTTACAGTATAGGTGTAATTCCTGCCCGATGAAACATCCTTGTCGATATATGATGTTGAAGTTGTATCGACCATTCGTGTCCAACCTTTACGGCCCTTGTAGTAAACTCTGTACTTAGCCGCACCGTTCACTTTGTTCCATGTAAGCTTTACACCGCCGTAAACGCTTTCAGCCTTTGAAATTTTCGGAGTAGCCAAGCTTGCCCTTGCAACCTGTGCATACTGCACGGGTGTGTTAAGTGGTTCAACCGCATTTGCAGAAACTGCCGAAACCGCAACCGCAGACATCGACATTACCGCCGCCATGGCTATAGGTAAAAACTTTTTCATAGTTATCCCTCACTTTGTAAATATTCTACGCATTATTAAAAACTTTTGCTAAATTTTTATGCAAGTTAATTGTAACATTAAATGATATAAAAAGCAATACATCTTGATAAACTATCACAAATTTTTAAGCTAAAATAAATAAACCGTTCACAAAAGCGAGAACGGTTTATTTTATATATTCTGTTGATGTTTTGAATTATTTAAAATAATTTCTGCGTTTTGTAAAAATTACTGCACAACCTGCAAGCATTGCAACAAGAAGAATTACAGCAACGCTGTTCTGTCCTGTCTGTACAGCACCGCTGTTATTCTGTGAATTGTTTGGTGTGTCATTTGTTGCTGTGTCGCTTGTTGAAACAGGCTTTGTTGCCGAAGTTGCAGAAGTTGTATCGGGTACTGTTACAGGTTCGTCAACTGTTGCAACCGTAGTTGTAGGCTCAGTAGGAACAGTTGTATTCGGTTTATTAGATTCCAAACCAAAATTCATCTTTGACAATTCTTCAAGATACTATCGTCAATAACTCCGCTTTCATAAGCCTCTTTAATTGAGTAAACATTGCCATTCTTATAAAGCATAACATCATCGCCATGGTTGTAATGATAAGTATAGTCACCAATTGTTTCTTCAATTGAATAATCAAGGCTAAAGCTTCATTGTGCATAAAATATACTCCGCCGTCACTTGTTGAACCAACAATTTCAATGCTGAGATATTCAGGCTCTTTACCACCGTAATATGTATCTATCATCACCTGTCTGATTTCTGATGCAACATCCGATTCTGATATTTCGTCAGGTGTAGCCGCAAAAGCTGTTGTTACAACCGAAAAGCACATTACAAATGCTATCAATGCTGTTAAAAATTTTTTCATTTTGATTTCTCCCTTTAATTAAGTTTAACAATTATTTTTTGTATTTCTGTTGAATCACAAACATTTATAACTCCGTCAGAATTAACATCAGCAGCATATTTTTGTATGTCGCTAAACGTACACATACGATTTATATACTTCTGAACAAGAACTGCATCATCAATGGTTATTGCACCGTCAAGATTAACATCACCTTTCAAAACATCACCCTTCTTTATCCAGTAAGCATACATAACAATCGTGTCGTTCTTTACGCTTGATGTATGAGCAACCGTCACCCCATCTCTATATATTGATTTTGTATAACCGCTCGGCTGACTTCCTTCTTTATACCAACCAAGTTTACCTGACTCATTTTGATATAACCACTTATTGTCAGACTTCCTATTTGCATACCAACCTGCAAATAACTTTTCATCAGAGGGTGACTGGTATGTATTTAAACTAATTTTAGTTGACACACCGTAAACTACTGTTGTATTAGGCATATTACTTCCGCTACCACCATTTTTATCATACTGAATTGTAAATTTGCAATCACCAGCAGATTTAAGTGCTTTATAAGCATTCAATCTGCCACCAGTTTTTACATATTGAGACCAATATGATGACTTATCAACACCATCAAGAATTGCTTTTTTTGTCGCTTTAGCGGAAATATTCTGATATTTACTTTGAATCAATGCAGCAACACCTGTAACATATGGTGTTGCCATAGATGTACCAGTCATACTGACATATGCTTTATCTTCAGCAGAGTATGTGGAATAAATATTTGCTCCAGGCGCAGCTAAATCAACACTAACTACACCATAATTACTCCCATCATACTCACCCCTTCTCCATATTTTATCATCAACATTTGAAGCAGCAACAGAGATTATATTGTCACTAGTATATATAGATGGATGTATTCTGTTATATTTATTTGCTGTTTCGATATTTAAGCCATAATTACCTGCTGAACATACTAATAAACCATTGTAATTATTTATTGTTTCTTCAAAAGATTTTGAAATATGACCAGCAAAACTTGCACTTAAATTTAATATTCTTATGTCATTAGCTTTTGCGTAATTTATAGCATTAATTACACCACTAAGTTTGTTTTTACTATCTCCACTACTGCCATTATCATTAAAAACCTTCAGACTTACTAAATCTACATTCCAACAAGTTCCTGAAACACCAGTACCATTATTTCCAACCGCACCGATTATTCCGGCTACATGTGTACCATGACCAAAAACATCTTCTAATGCATACGAATCATCAGTTCCCTCAACAAAAGATTTACTCAATTCACAATCAACATTATCTTTTAAATCTGGATGATCCGCTTTTATTCCACTATCAATAACACCTACCTTAACGCTTTTGCTACCGGTAGTTATCTTCCATGCATCAGGTAAATTAATCTTGTCTAAAGCCCATTGTTCACTAACATATTCGTCATTAGTCACATCAGTTGAATCTAATGTAATACAATAATTAGGTTCAGCATACAGTACGTCATTTCTCTTTTGAAGAGTTTCTATAGCATCTAAAACATTTTGTTTATCGTGTTTATTTAATGTTATACACAAGGTTTGATGAAAATCTGAATATTCATCCTTAATATTTTCATCAATACTGTCAAGTGCCTGCTGTCCTAGTTCATCAGACAAAAATACTGTATCATCTTGTGACACTACATTAATAAAATCATTATAAACAGAAACATATTCATTTTGAATCGTATCTACAGTATCAGATGTTAAATCTTTTACTGATTTAGCGTTGACTTCGCTAAAATCAGACACAGAATATGTGTCTAATTCCATACTTGTTTCGTTACGAAGTGCTACAATCAAAGAGTTGTCACAAAAATCCTCTGACAAACTAATATCATTACAATCAGTTTTTAGAGTATTATAATTAGCATCCGCAGTTACTGCTCCATAAGCTACAGTAGCATTTACTGTGAGTATAGCAGATAAAAATAGTCCTGTCAATAATTTTAATTTTTTCATACATAAACTCCTTATTCCTAAATTACTTTTTATTATTTACACTTTTATAATATTACATTATCGTCACCAACCTTACTGTTGTGATTTTATATCACTATTATAACACATATTACTTTCACTTTCAATAAAAACTACATATTCATTTGAAAATTCATTATTAATTTTTACAGTAATGTTTACTTATAAAAAGCAGTACCTACTTCACATATTTCGTATCCTAACTACAATAAAAATGCCACTTCCATAGTGAAAGTGGCATAAATGTTAATTTTAGTTGTCAAATCAAACAGGGTGAACCATATTTTTCTTGTCAAGCTTGTCGCCGTTGATGCCAACCTTGGCATTTCTTCTCTTTTCAAAGAAGTCGAGAGCAACCTTCGGGAACTGTGCATAAGAAAGAACATCCTCAGGCTGTTCAATCCACTGCTCAATCTCGCCACGAAGCTTATCAAGCTCAGGCTTAAGCTGATCTGCAGGACGGCCTTTGATAATCTTCTTGTCACCGATAATCTTCTTCTGAAACGCAGGATCAATCGGCATTGGAGTTGTACCATACTCACCGGCAACAAGTCCCTTGAACTCGTTTGTGCACATTGAGTAGCGCTTGCCTGTGATTACATTGAATACAGCCTGTGTGCCGACAATCTGTGATGTCGGAGTAACAAGCGGAGGATAACCTGAATCCTTACGAACACGGGGTACTTCTGCAAGAACTTCATCAAGCTTGTCTTCTTTACCGGCCTGCTTGAGCTGTGAAAGAAGGTTGGAAAGCATACCGCCGGGAACCTGATAGATAAGAGCGTTAGCGTCTGTTGCGAGCATCTTAGGATCAAGAAGTCCTGACTTGATGTACTTCTCACGGAGAGTCATAAAGTAAGCACGGATGTCAGAGAACTGTTTAAGGTCAAGACCTGTATCGAACTCTGTGCCTGAAAGAGCGGCAACCATTGACTCTGTCGGAGCGTGTGATGTACCGAGAGCGAGTGGCTGATTGCTGTGTCAATGCCGTCGGCACCTGCCTCAACACCCTTTAAAAGACACATTGATGCAAGACCTGATGTGTAGTGGGTGTGGAGCTGAAGCGGAAGCTCCGGAACAGCGGCTTTGATAGCCTTTACAAGGCTTTCGGTTCTTGTCGGAGTAAGAAGAGCAGCCATATCCTTGATACAGATTGAATCTGCACCTGCGTCTGCAATTCTCTTAGCATACTCAACATAGTATTCATCTGTGAATACAGGACCTGTTGTGTAGCTGATAGCAACCTGTGCATGACCGCCTTCTTTGTTAGCGGCCTTGATAGCTGTTTTAAGATTCTTGATGTCGTTAAGAGCATCAAAAATACGGATAATGTCAATACCGTTTGCGATTGAACGCTGAACAAGGTACTCAACGCAGTCATCGGCATAGTGACGATAACCGAGCATATTCTGTCCTCTGAAAAGCATCTGGAGCTTTGTGTTAGGGCAATGCTCTCTAATTGTGCGGAGTCTGTCCCACGGATCTTCGTTTAAGAATCTGAGGCATGAGTCATATGTTGCACCGCCCCAGCATTCGAGTGAGTAATAACCGATTTTATCGAGTTTGTCAAGAACAGGGAGCATTTCCTCTGTTGTCATTCTTGTTGCAATGAGTGACTGATGAGCGTCACGCAGAGCAGTTTCGGTAACTCTGATTTTTTTTGCCATTTTACAGCATCCCTTTCTCCGAATTATTGATTAGTTAAGTGTTACGAGAACCTTACCTGAGTCAACAGACTCACCCTTTGCAACATCAACCGTTGCAACTGTGCCATCCTGCGGAGCCTTAACGGGAGTCCATCTTCATAGCCTCGATGAATACGAGGTCATCTCCGGCCTTAACAGCCTGTCCTGCCGAAACAACAACATTAACAACTGTACCGGGCATAGGAGCCTTTACAACAACAGAACCCTGAGCGCCTGCGGGAGCTGCCGGCTTTGCTGCAGGAGCGGGAGCGGCTGCCAGAGCAGGAGCGGCTGCTGCGGGAGCTGAAGAGCCACCGAGTTCTTCAACCTGAACATCATATGCTGTGCCGTTAACTGTAATTCTTAAATTCTTCATTTTTAGTATCCCCTTTTATTTTAACAAGTAATCATTTATCAGATAGTTGAATGCTTCTTTGAAAGTGTTGAAACACGCTTGCCCGAGAGCATATCAAGAGCAGAAATAAGAGTCTGACGGAGCTGAGCTTCTTCAACAATACCGTCAACATAGCCGTTCTGAGCGGCATTGTAAGCAGAAAGATTCTCGTCAGCAAACTTCTGAGCAACCTCAACCTGCTTATCTGTGGCAACATTCATAACTTCGGGAGCCATAATGAATGCGGCAGCCTCAACATTAACAGGTGAAATAACCGCATCGGGAAGTGCGTAAACAACATCTGCATTAGCGCCTGTGCCTGCAAGAGCAACATAGCCTGAACCGATTGCCTTGCCTGTAACAACAGAAATCTTAACTGTTGTTGCCTCAGCATAAGCGGCTGACGCCTTTGTTGCCGACTTGATTGACTCAAAACCCGGGCAGTTTACGAATGTTACAACAGGGAGTGAGAAAGCGTCGCAGAAACGAACAAACTTTGCTACCTTGTTTGCAGACTTGCAACCAAGCTCATTGCCCTTTGTAACAACAATACCTACAACCTGACCGCCGAGTCTTGCAAAACGAACATTTGCTTCCTTGCCGTAATCATTGAAGAGCTTTACAATGCTGTTGCCGTCAACTGTTCTGCTGACTACACAACCGCAACCGTCCTCTGCCGGAGCTTCTTCAAATGACTGAGGAGCCATTGTGAGGTTATTTGACGGAAGATAAAGGATAAGTTCCTTTGCAGCCTTGATTGCCTTGTCTGCATCGTCACAAACGATTGAGGCAATACCGTTTTCAGCATTGTAAGCGGCATCGGAATGCTTGCCTGTTACCGAAAGTGAAAGCTGTGCGTCTTTGCTCATGATAACGATGTCTGCGCTTGCGGCGTTAAGAGCGTTTGTTCCGAGGCAAGTGCCGAGAACAACCGAGATCTGCGGTACAACACCGGAAAGTGACGCAGCCGCATTGAGAACATCACCGCAACCTGCGAGAAGCTCTGTACCCTGATTAAGTCTGCCGCCAACGCTGTCATAGAAACCTACAACAGGAGCGCCTGTCTTGAGTGCAAGACCATACAGCTTTTTAAGCTTGGCAGCCTGTGCCTTACTCATGGCACCGCCGCAAATGTCGCTGTTCTGTGCAAACGCATAAACAGGCATACCTTCTACTGTTCCAAAGCCTGCAACAACCTCGGCAAAACCTTCACCGGATTTTGCAAAGGCATCAATTTCACAAAAGCTGTCTGCATCAAAAAACGCCGTAATTGTCTTATAAGCGGAAGTTGCGGCAATTTCAGCCTTTGCCTGATTGATCTTTTCAATACTCATCTTAAAATCCTCCAATACCATGTATTGAATATGCACGAAAACTAAGCGTGCATACTAATTTTCTACACAATACATTATACTCTATAATCTTCAAAAGTACAAGAAAAACACGCTGTACTATTTCAATTTTGAACACATTTAATAGTTATTACACTAAAACCGTAAATTTATTGTCGAATTAACGAATAGTTTTATTGACCGTTTCGGAAGTATTTTTCAAAAACGGAAAATTAAAGCTGTTTGCCGTTTAAAAACGGGTTTGCAAGCAGTTTTTTAACCTCTTGTTCGGTCAAATCTCTCCAGTCGCCCTGTTTGAGCATACCCATTTTTACTCCGCCGATCTGGGTGCGTTTGAGTCTTGCAACCTCAAGCCCGACAGCCTCGCACATTCTTCTGATTTCACGGTTCTTACCCTCGTGAAGAATCATTTCAAGAATTACTCTGCCCTGCTCCTTGTGAATTACACGGACATATGCAGGAGCGGTTTTCCTGCCGTCAAGCTCAACGCCTGTTTCAAGCTTTACAAGCTGATCCTCGTCAATTGACGGTCGAACGGTTACTCTGTAAATCTTGTAAACATTGTTTTTCGGATGCATAACCTTGTTTGCAAAGTCACCGTCATTTGTAAAAACAAGCATACCCTCGCTGTCTTTGTCAAGTCTGCCGATCGGATAAACTCGCTCGCCGACATTCTCAACAAGCTGTGCAACACACTTTCTGCCACGCTCATCATTCATTGTGGTAATGAATCCACGGGGCTTGTTGAGCATAATATATCGGTAATTACCGCCCTTCGGCACAACAATCCTCTTGCCTCTTACAAACACCTTGTCTGTAGGAAGAACCTTATCGCCGAGAATTGCGGTTTTGCCGTTCACCTTGACATGACCGCCGAGAATAAGCTCCTCGGCCTTTCGCCTTGACGCAATACCGCATTGCGCTATGAATTTCTGAAGTCTTATAGGTTCAATTTTAGCCATATGTAAATTCCTTTTTATTAAAATTTTCTGTATATTTAAACTGTCACGAAAACAGATTTCCTATTGCCGAAAATATTGACACACTCTTTTTATCCGATTTAATCTTTTCGCCTGCAACAATGTTGCATTTATAAAGCAGCTTTCCGCCGAGTGTGTATTCAATTCTGCCGACCGATTCGTTCTTTTCAATCGGAGCATACAAAAAGCTGTCTATGAAGATTTTTTTCTTGATTTTATCGCAGTCCTCACGCTTTAAAACGATTGTGTTGTTCTTCTCACCTGTAACCGTTACGCTGTCCTTATCACCGCCCACGCACGGAATATCGGCACAAAAGTCAGCGTCCTTGCAGTCAACTCCCCTATACTTTTCAAAAGCGTAATCATAAAGAGAAATATGGTCATTCCAATCGTTGCGGTCATTCAGAGTGACGCACACAAGCGTTACACCGTCTTTTTTTGCAGAGGAAACAAGGCACCGCCCTGCCACCGTTGTATAGCCTGTTTTTCCGCCTGTACAGTATGGATAAAGCGACAAAAGCCTGTTATGATTTGCATATGCGGTTTTCTTTGATTTCGGTTCAAGAAATTCAACGGTCACGCTCTTCTTAGCCGTAAGATTTGCAAAATCGTTATTTTCAAGTGCATATGACATAAGCAGAGCCATATCCTTTGCACTTGAGTAATGGTTGTCATCGTCAAGTCCGCTCGGCGTCACAAAATTGGTATTCATCATACCGATTTGCTTTGCCTTTTCATTCATTCGTTGTGAAAACTTTTCGGGACTGCCCGAAATCGTATATGCCGCCGCATTCGCCGCATCATTACCCGACGCCATCATCATTCCTGACGCAAGATCCGAAAGTCGGACTTTTTCACCGACTTTAAGATACATCGAACTGCCCTCGGCAACCATTTCCTGTTTGAAGGTTACTTCGCTGTTACAGGATGCCGCCTCCTCAAGCGTTATGAGAGATGTCATAATCTTTGTGGTGCTCGCAGGCTTCATCTTTTCATCTGCATTCTTGGAACAGATAACCGTGTTGTTATCGGGACAATAAAGAACAAATGCCTGTGCAAAAGTTGTGGGAGGAGTATCCTCCGCAGTTTTTGCGCCCATAAGCACAAACGGCATAACAAAGCACACCGCAAGCGAGATTTTTTTTTTCATAAGGACACCCCCTGCATAAATCTATGCCGAGGGGTGTTGCAATATTACGAATCAGCCGTCAATATCGTCCTGTGTGATTTCGGAAAAATCGTCTGCGGATTCGCTCTTATCCTTTTTGAAAACTCCCTTTACTTTTTTGAGAACATCGGGAATCATATTAACGAGCTTGTCGGCTGTACATTCTTCCCTGTCAACGGAAACAAGCCTTACATCGCCCTGATAAACGGTAAGAAATGCAACAGGCTGAATTGTCACACCTGCACCGCTGCCGCCGCCAAAGCAGTCTTTGTTTTCCTTTTTGGTAGGCAGATCCGAACCGCCTGCTGCAAAGCCGTAGCTTACCTTTGAAACAGGAATGATAAGTGTGCCGTCAGGCGAAGTTATAGGCTCGCCGATAATAGTATTGACATCAATCATTTCCTTGATTTTTTCCATTGTGGTATCCATTAAACTGCCGATAGGATGTTCCATAGCCATTCTCCTTTTTCAACAATATTTATATCAATCATTTTTAACTTCTGCAAGAAGTTTAATCCCCTTGATTCCGTGCTTAACGGCAAGACCGATAAGTCGGAATGCGAAAATTCTTGCGGCAAAGTCAAAGTTAATTTCAGTTTCTGCTTTTTCCGAAAAATTCGGATTTATGTCAACTCCGTAGCCTTTGCATTTTACAACACGGACAATTGTGCCTACTGCCGGATAAACAACGGCACAGTATTTGCCGTATTTTATAGCCGTGTCAGCCGCATCGTCACCTGCAACGCTGATACTCAGCGACAATTTTTTAACCAGTATGTGGCTGAAAAAGTCCTGCAATGCAGATACTGCAAGCTCTGCAACTTTTTTTATCAGGTTCAAAAGCCACTCAATACCGTATTGTTTTATAAGGCTCGGCTTTTTTTCTGTCGCTTTTTTAGGTTGTTCGGTTTTCTGAGTTTGTTTTTTTGCTTTTTTCTTCTTCTTTTCCTTTTTGGGTTTTGCCGGCACAAGCTGAAGCTTTACAAATCCGATATACACGGCGCACCAAAACTCCTCTTTATATGATGCACGCAAAGTAATCGGAATAAACATCACAAGCGCAATAAACAGCACAATTCCGAGTAGGATATATAGCCAAAGCAAAGGGAATTCCCCCTAAATTTTACTGCCTGTCAACAGGCTGATCGGCAAGCAAATCAATCTGCTCATTGCCGTTTTCAGTCTTTTCCTGTTCTTCACCGTTTTCTTCGGACTCCTTGTCCTCATCACTCTCGGGGAGCGGAGGAAGTTCGTCAAGACTTGAAATGTTAAAGCAACGCAAAAAGTTTTCGGTTGTGCCGTAAAGCAACGGTCTGCCGGGTAGCTCAAGTCTGCCCTTTTCTTCAACAAGTCCCTTTGTTGTCAAACTGCCGATTACACCACTGCAGTCAACACCACGCACCTGCTCGACAAAAGCCTTTGTAACAGGCTGATTGTACGCAACAACTGCAAGAACCTCAAGAGCCGCCTGTGAAAGCGGAGTGTTTCTTCTCAAATCCATAACGGTGCGAATCTGCGGAGCAAATTCCTTTTTTGAAACCATCTGACAGGAATTGTCAAGCAATACTATAGTTATGCCCCGTCCTGACGCCTCATAATCATCAATCAGTGCAGAAATATGCTCTTTAACCTTTTTTTCGGAAATTTCAAGTGCCTGCGCTATTCGGGAAAATTCAACCGAAGCACCGTTTGCGAACAAAATCGCCTCAATCGCACCACGAATATTTTCAACAGCCATTACTGCACCTCCTCATTTTCATTGTTTTCGTCCTCGTCAACCTGTGGCAAAGGCATTGCGTTTTTATCCTCAATCATATGAACAACGGCATTTTCACCGCTGCCCTCAATTCTGATACGCTTGCCCTTTACCAGCTCCAGCGTTGCAAGAAATGTTGCAACAAGGTCGCTTTTGCCCTCGCACACCTCAAAAATTTCGTGATATTCAAGCCTTTTGCCGTGCCAGAGCCTTCTCATAAGATGGATAATCTTACTGTTTACCGACACGATTTTATGCGACACAATGCCCGAAAATGCGTCTTTTGACGGTGGAAGCTTACGCTTGCCCCGTCCGACTGCGCTGACATATGCCTTTGCGATATCCTCACTAGGATGAATTCGGTTATATGTCAGGTCAAATTCAACAGGAGATGCATCTCTGTAAAAGCTGTCAAAGTCATAAATATCGCCGAGTTTAGCCGCCATTTCACGGCAAACGGCATATTCAAGAAGCTGTCCCGAAAGTTCTTTCTTGAGTTCTTCAGCCTCTTCCTCATATTTTGGCAGGAGCATTACAGACTTGATATAAACAAGCCTTGACGCCATTGTCAGAAATTCCGATGCGATATCCATCTGATTTTCCTGCATCATATTAATCTGCTCCATGTACTGATCGAGCAATTCGGAAATGCTGATGTCGTAAATATCTATTTTGTTTTTAGAAATCAGCGTCAGCAAAAGGTCAAGAGGGCCTTCAAATGCCGACAGCTTATATTGAAGTTGTTGTGTTTCCATAAATAAGTTTCAGTTATGATTTGATGTTGCGAATAATTTTGAAATCAACCGACAAACGGCATATACGGCAGGCTTGCAAGCCAGCTGATGAAGTCAAGAATCTGATTGCTGAGCCAGTTAATCGGTGTGTTGAGAACTCCTACATAAAGGAGAACAAAAAGACCGATGAAGAAATACATCTGATATCTGTAAAAGAATTCAACAGCCTTGTCGGGTAAAAATACGAACAAAACCTTTGAGCCGTCAAGAGGCGGAATCGGGATAAGGTTGAACACAGCAAGTCCGACATTGCACGAAATGTAGAAGCTCAAGAATTGAACAACATATCCTCCGATTGTCGAAAGCGGAAATGCGCCTGTAAAAAGGATAATCGGATAGTAAATGAGGAGTCCGACAAAAGCCGCAACGATATTTGCAATCGGACCCATAATAGCGGTGATTGCCATACCGACCTTTGGATTTTTAAAATTTCTCGGATCAATCGGAACAGGCTTTGCCCAACCGAATCCGAACAAAAGCATACACAAAGCACCCATAGGTCAATGTGGCTGAGCGGATTAATCGAAAGTCTGCCTCTGCCCTTTACCGCCTTATCACCGAGAAGTGACGCAGTAAAAGCGTGCGCCCATTCATGGAACGGGAGAATTAAAAATATAATAACGAGTACAGCCAATATTTCGGCAATTACCGAGCCGAAATCAAGGTTGCCGTTTCTGATGCCGTTAAGTAATAATGAGAGCATAAGAGCCTCCTGAAATCTGAATTTTTAGGTAACAATCGTGTAACTATATTTATTCTTAATTATATAATATATCGTCAAAAATTACAAGAGCAAAAAACAAGTTAAGAAATTTTCAAAAAACACTTGCATTTTCTCTCATTTTCTGTTATTATAACAAAGTTAGAAATAGAATTAGTTTTCTTTAAGGAGGTGCAGACGCATGGCAAAATGTGAATTCTGCGGTAAGGATGTAAAGTTCGGTATTAAGGTATCTCACTCACACAGAAGATCAAACAGAACATGGAAGCCCAACGTACAGCGTGTTAAGGCTATTGTTGACGGTTCACCAAAGCGTGTATATGCTTGCACCCGTTGTTTGCGTTCAGGTAAGGTTACCAGAGCTAACTGATTTTACAGATTACGAAACAGCTCCACTATTTACGGTGGAGCTGTTTTGTATTTTATCAGGATTTTAAACCACAATCACAGCACAGAAAGAGGGCTGACCCTTTGTTTGGTCAGCCTCTTAATTATTAGTCTTTATCAGCCGTTAAAGGATTTCTTCTTTCTTACGAAGAACGAACATTACACAAGTTGAGCCGATGAGAAGTGTAAGAATTACAACAGCCAGAGGAGCTTCACCTGTCTGAACAGCAGCATTTGCATTGTTATTGCCGCCGTTATCAGATGTATCCGGAGTGTCGGATGTTGAGCTGATTTTCTTTGTTACAGGCTGTGTTACAGATGTTGCATCCTGTGAAGTTACAGGAGCAATTGTATCCTTAGTTGATTCCTGCGTTTTCTCTGTAGCCTTAGTAGCCTCAGTAGATGACTCTGCGGTTGAAGGCTCGGCTGTTGTCGGTTCTGCATAGGTTAAAGGAGTAAGCTCAGTTGAAAGATCATTTTTTACTGCCGCAGCAACAGGAGCTTTCTTAACTACTTCTTTATCAACAAGAATAACTTCTTTTGAACCGTCAGTCATTTCTGTGTCCGGATTTACTTCCGAAACACGAAGCACCTCAACAACAAGGTCAACCGTCGTCGAAACAGGGGCAACCTTTGAAACGTCTTTAACATCAAAAACAACTGTTGCAAAAAGCGTCTTTTCGCTAAAGTCATAAAGACCGAGATTACTTGCACCGAATTTTACATAACCAACGCCTTCCGACTTATTCTTGAAGTTTACATATACACCTCTGCCGTCCATTGTCGGGCAAACCGACTTAGCAGTATTCACATCAGCAACCGAAAGGATTGAAGGGTCATAAGAAATGTGCCACTGCGTGTCAAGCACATTCTTTGGAGACTGCATATTATATGTAACCGTTACCTGATTTGTAACTGCATTATACTTTGCACTTGCCATTGGGAAGTAATTTGATGTTGCATTTACTGTAAGAGCAAGTGAAGATTCAGCAGGTGATGTTGTACTCTGTTGCAGCGGGGGCATCAGTTGCAGACTCGGTTGTTTCCGATTCTGTTACAACCTCTGTCGTTGATTCGGCTGTTGTTTCCTCGTCCGATGGATTGTACTCTGTCGGGAACACACCGTCTTTGCCGTAATAATCGCCGACCTTGAGGTCTGCCTTTTTAGGAGCATTGCCGTATTCACCGTTACCGTAGTAGTAGAACCACTCACCGGTAAAAATCAATTCATCCTTATCGTTCTCGGAAGTAAATTCAGGATTGATAATATAAATCATATTGTCAAAGCTTTCAACACCGTTGGGATAATAATCAGACTCGCCTTTTTCATAACCCTTAAAATTAATATCGGTTGTTCGATAAGCAAGTTTATATTCAGGATTTGTCGGATCGTCTGTACCCTTAAGAGCGTTGTTCCAGATTACTTTATCAGCATCGGTCGGTACATCAGAACAGTAAACATTTTTGATATCAGCATTGCGAGCTGAATAACCCGGCCACGCTGAAGGAGTATCCGAACCGTTTTCCCAATAAACACCTGCATCAGATGTATATTTGTTTTCCCAGTCATCAGGCTTACAGAAATATATATGGTAGGTTTCAGTGCCCTCAGAAGGCACATAACTGCCTTCATCGTCCGTATCGGCAGAAACGCTTATTGCAGCAACCACTATCATTGCCGCTGTGAGCATAACAGCCAATAAAAGACTGATAACTTTTTTGGACATTTGTATTTCCTCCTTATGATTTTCCGACACCATACTTGTATCAGCATGACTATTATAGTATAAAACTCAGAAAAAATCAAGTGTTACAGGGCATTTTGGCGTCTGAAACCTATTGTAATAATCACCAAAAATCACTGTACTGTTTTATAAAATATCTTTATTGGGTCTTATCCGAACAAAGGCAGTACAAACAACTGCAAATTTTATCTATAATAAAAGCAAAAATGCCTCCAAGCGGAGGGCATCAAATAATTATGTATAATTATTTAAGATTATTCAAATCTCTTGCGTGTGTAAAGAACTGCACCGCCTGCAACGAGGAGAACTGCGAGAACTGCAGCTGCTGTTGTAGCACCTGTCTGAACTGCGCTGTTGTCTGTGCTCTTTGCTGTGTCAGCAGTTGAAACTGCGTTTGCAGAAGATGTTGGGTTCTGACCTGCAGTAGGAACTGTGTTCTTTGTAGAATCTGTCTTGTTGTCATCTTTCTTGTCACTTGACGGAGCTGTTGTTGTAGGCTCGTCAGGTGTAGCATTCTTGTCTACTGTCTGAACAAGACCTGCTTCCTTAGCCATATCATAGTTAGGAAGTGAACCGTACTCGTACTTGCCTGTTTCTTCGTTAAGACCATAGTAGAAGTAGAACTCACCGGCATATGTTTCCTTACCTGTTACGCTTACAGAAGTGTTGGTAGGGTCTATAACATAAATCATGTTGGTGAGGTACATTGAGATACCCCAGTCAGGATCCTCAAAGAAGTTGTCAGCAAATTTACCGAGGAATGTCTTGTCATCACCGTCAAATGCTTCCTGAGCCTTTGCCCAGAATTCGCCGTCAAGCAAACTGTCATAATATTCATTGTCGCCTTCCGAATAGTACTGACAAGAAACATCGGCAGTCTGCTTAGCAGCCTTAAACTGTTCCTCAGTAAACTCGTAAGTTACTTTACCTGTTGCGGCATCTTCTGTCCTTTGACCGCCGTTAAGGTAGTTGTTGAAATCAAGATTAGGAACATCTGTAGGAAGGTCAAGATAGAAGATGTTATTTTCAGCATTTTCAACCTGCATCTTATAACCCGGCCAAGCAGGACCTACTGACGTACCGTCAAGAGAGCCGCATGAATCTGAACCGTTCCACCAGTATGCACCTGCATCATTAGCATTGTACTTTACACTCTTCCATGACTCAGGCATAAGGAAGTAAACTTTGTGTGTTTCTTTTACGCCCTCACTTGGGACATAACGACCGTCTGTATCAATAGCTGCGGAAACGCCGATTACACCTACAAGAGCAAGTGAAAGAACGAGAGCGCATGACACTATGATACTAATAAGTTTTTTTGACATTTGAATCTCCTCCAAAAAAATTTCCGATTTCTATCGGTATGAAATCATTATATAACAAAATTTTCAAAATTGCAATCTTTTTCAAAAAGCTTAAAACAAAAAATACACAAAATTGCAATCGCAATTTTGTGTATTTAGCTTGTATTATAAAAAATTTTCCTATAAAAGATATTTATCTGTTTTATTTATCCGCATCTGCATCGTCCGACATTGCATTATTGTCCGCCGCTTTGTTCTTTTTTCGTCCTTTTTCTTTACGAAAATAATTGCACCTGCGGCAATCAAAACAACAACAATTGCAATTATAATAATTAATGTCGTATTTGAACCCGAACCGTTTGCAGAGCTCTCAACAACCTTTGTAACATCTACAACCTGACTATTCTGCTGAGTTGAGATGTACTTTTTCTCAACAACTACCGACTTATGATCGTCTTTGTTAGGTGAGTTTTCCTCGCCCATTCCGTCAATGTAGTTTACAAAATCGCCCTGAATTTTTTCGGAATTTGCCGTATCATTATTTACTATCGGAACGGCACTATCCTCTACCTCTTTACCGTTCACCCAAAGCTTGCAGGTGATTTTATATGATTTGAGATATGTCATATCATCGCCGTACATATCAGAGATGAAATATGAAAGATCGGTTTTGCCTCCCTTTAGTACCTTGAATTCAGCAGAAACAAGAGCCTTGTCACCGTTAAGCTTTACGGGATTCTGAACATCTGTCCATGTAAAGGTGTAAAAATTCTTAAGTTTAGGGTTGCCAATCGCATTTTTAAAGCTTTCACAGTTTATTGAATCGGCATTCAACTTCAAATATTCATCGTTGTAAAAGAAACTCATTGCAGCTCCGATTACTTCTTCTTTTGTATCGGTCATATAAATAGCATACTTTACCGTATCGCCGACTTTAGCTGTTACGGAATCCTTTTCATCTGATGAAATGCTGATTGTAAGGTCATCCTCGGCAGCACTTGCAGGAATACAGAATGCTGACACGGTAAGTACAGCCACGAAGAGAATTGAAAGCATATTTTTGATTTTTTTAGACATTTTTTTCATTCCTTTAGTTTGATATCCCTATTATATATCATTAAGACTAAAATTTCAATCAATATTTTAACAATTCTCGGTGAAATTTATGTGAAAAGTAAATTAATTGCAGATTCACCTTTAAAGAAATGATATTTTAGAAATTATAATTCAAACTGATTTTCACAACATTACGATATAAAAAAACGCCCCTCGGAAAACCGAGAGGCGAAAAATTATTTTTTTAATCTGTCAACGCCGTTAACAGTCTTACAATAGAAAATTCAATTACTTATTGAATCTCTTTCTTGTGAAGTAAACAACACCTGTTGCAGAAACAAGAGCTAAGAGGATAACTACTGCCATAGAAGCATTACCTGTCTGTACTGCGTTGCTGCTTGTGCCGTTAGCCGGTGTGTCAGAAGTAGCTGTGTCAGCTGTTGACTGACCCTTTGTTGCAGCCTGTGTAGCAGATGTAGCATCAGGTGTAGTAGGAGCTACTGTAGTAGGCTCTGTTGCAGCAGGCTCTGTTGTAGTAGGCTCTGTTGCAGCAGGCTCTGTTGTAGTAGGCTCTGTTGTAGCAGGCTCTGTTGTAGCAGGCTCTGTTGTAGCAGGCTCTGTTGTAGTAGGCTCTACTGTTGTAGGCTCTGTTGTAGCAGGCTCTGTTGTTGTAGGCTCTGTTGTTGTAGGCTCTGTTGTTGTAGGCTCAACATATGCCTCAACCTTAGCGTCTGAGTTAATGTGATCAAAGAGATCATTAGCCATGTCGCCGTTAACTACTGCTTCATATTCTGAATCAGCATCAACTGTGCCTGTTGCAGGATTGAGCTTACCAAGTGTAAGATCAACTACATTGAGGTCAACATTTGTTGTACCTGTACCGTTAACTGTGAACACAGCCTCAACAAGCTTCTTGCCGCCTGCAAAATCATAAAGTGCAAGGTTTGAAGCATTGCCTGAAACATCATTCATATTTACCATGCCGTCAGCGATTTCAGGCATTGTAAGTGAATCAAGTGTAAGGAGGTTCTTATCATATGTAAGAGCCACTGTACTTCTTCAAGCTGTGCGTCCTTAGTGTCAAGGAGATAGTAACTGATACCTTGTCGCCTACATTAAATGTGCCTGAACCGTTAGCCTGGCAAATATTAGATGTAGCGTTGATTGTTAAATTATCAACTGCAGGAGTTGAAGGCTCAACCTTAACAGTAGCCTTAGCGCCTGAACGTGTTGAATAATCAAATTTAGAAATGTCGAGTGTGATTGTTACATCAACGAGTGAATCTTCTTCAAAACCTGCAGAAACTGTGTTAAGAAGCATGTTCTCACCATTGAATGTAAGGTCAAATTCTTCGCCTATAGGAGCTGCGCTCTGCTCGGGAAGACCCCAGTTAGCTGCCCAATCATCGTTTACAGCAAACTTGAACTGATAAGCATCGTCTGCAGATTCAATGTTTTCATACTTAATCTGATATACCTTGTCAGAAACCTGAGTCATGTGGTTAGCTTCAGCGTCAACACCCCATGCTACACCGTTGAGCCAGTTGTTTTCACCGTTACCAACAACTGTAATGCTGTTAACATCAAGGTCTGTTACCATTTTAACGCCGTCACCTGTTACAGTAATCTTGTTTGTAGCAGGATCGAATGTTACAGTAACATCACAAGCTGTTTCTACATCGAAAGTTACATTGTTATCTGTACCGTCAAGACCGATCCACTTCTGCTCGTCGCCTGTGTTTGCAACAACCTTGAGCTGATAGTTTTTACCTGCAGGAACAGCAGAGAATGTCTTTGTGAATACGCTGCCGTCAGCTGTCATAACATTTTCGGGAGCGAGTGCAGGAGAACCCTGCCATTCATAGCCTGTAAGATTTGTTGTACCGGCAACTACATATGTAGTATCGGCAGCAGGAGCTGTTGTAGGCTCTTCTGTTGTAGGCTCTACCGTTGTAGGCTCTACTGTTGTAGGCTCTGCTGTTGTAGGCTCTGCTACTGTTGTAGGCTCTACTGTTGTAGGCTCTTCTGAACCGTCGGGAACTGTTACAGTTTTAGCAACTGCGACATACTTATCAACTGCATCCTGATTTAATACAGATCTGTCTAAGAGTACTACTTCATCACTAGGGATTTCCAACTCTGATACAGGGTCTTGATTTGAAATAGTAAGATACTCTACATCAAGGTCAACAGTAGTTGCTACAGCCTCGGGATTGATCACATCGAATTCAACAGAAGAAAATACTATTTCTTTTTCTGATGAAAAATAGAGACTTGTGTCACTTCCTATACCCATAAGTAAACCAGGAGCTACATTTTTGTTGAATTCGAAATTTGGATATTCGAATGAAGTACTCTTTCTTGTATTAGCTGAAACCTTGAGAACAGCAGGATCATAGTTCATTCTATACTGGAAGTTCAACATACCATCTCTGTCCTTGGTCTGGAACATGTATGTAACCCTTACAGTCTTCTGATCTGCGCTGAGAGTAACCTGCTTCTCAGAAAAGAGGTTTGAAGTAGCTGTAACTGTGAGACCCTTTTTTGCAGGAGCTGCAGTTGTAGGCTCTGCTACTGTTGTAGGCTCTGCTACTGTTGTGGGCTCTGCTACTGTTGTAGGCTCTGCTACTGTTGTAGGCTCTGCATCAGTAACGATGTCAACCTTACCCTTTGCACCCTGCTTTGTAGCATAGTTAAAGTTTGAAAGGTCAAGTGTAAGAACGATGTCATAACCGTCTTCATAGCCTGCTGCATCTGTATCAATGATCATGTTCTGACCGTTGTATGTAAGGTCAAACCACTCATTGAGAGGAGCTGTGCCCTGCTCAGGAAGGCCCCAGTTATCTGCCCATGAACCGTTGGCAGCAAACTTGAACTGATAGTTCTCATAAGCGTCAAGGCTCTCAAACTTAATCTGGTAAACCTTTGAACCCTCAGATGTCTCTGTCATGTGGTTAGCTTCAGCATCTACCTTCCAGTCCTTACCGTTGAGCCATGCATCTTCACCGTTACCAACGACTGTAATGTGGTCAACAACAAGTTCTTTCGGAATTACAACACCTTCACCTGTTGCAGTGATTTCATTTGTTGTAGGGTTGTAAGTTACTGTTACATCACATTCCTTTGTTACATTGAATGTGAAGTTGTCATTGCCGGTATCGCCTACACCAATCCACTCTGAATCGTTTTTAACGACCTTGAACTGGTAGCCGTTGCCGACTGCTACGTTGGTAAATACTTTTTCGTAGTTACCGTCGCCGTTTTCTGTCATTACATTATCTCCGCAAGTTGCTTCAGTCTCAGCCCACTTGTAACCTGTGAGTTCTTCACAACCGGATACGAAATATGAATCGCCGGCAGCAGAAACGCTCACTACAGTTGCAACGAGTGATGTCACAACAAGCATCATAGACAGTAAAAGGCTAAGTGCTTTTTTGAACATTTTCTTTTCCTCCTTATGTGATAATGCTTCTATAAGCAGTTTAATTATACAACAATCAACCACCAAAAGTCAATGCTAAAAACTCTTGCTGACTGATTATTTGACAAAATATTGTTTTTTTGTAGGAATGCACAAATAAAATATCATTTATTTGTTATTTGTAACCATTCACATTGTGAGATTGCCAGTTCCAACTGTCACGGCACATATCCTCAAGATTTTTTTCGGCAATCCATCCAAGTATTTTCTTGGCTTTTGTTGCGTCGGCAAAGCATTCTGCAATGTCGCCTGCTCGGCGTGGCTTTATAACATAAGGAATTTCAATCGAATTTGCCTTTTCAAAAGCCTTTACAATATCAAGAACGCTGTAGCCCACACCTGTTCCAAGATTAAAAATCTCAGTTCCCTTGTGCTCTGCGGAATATTCAATAGCCTTTACATGACCTTTTGCAAGGTCAACAACATGGATATAGTCACGCACTCCCGTGCCGTCATGCGTAGGGTAATCGTTGCCGAAAACACCGAGACACTTGAGTCTGCCGGCGGCAACCTGTGTTATGTACGGCATAAGGTTATTCGGGATTCCGTTAGGATCTTCACCGATTCTGCCGCTTTCGTGAGCGCCGATTGGGTTAAAGTAACGAAGAAGAACAACAGACATATCGGGATTTGCGTTTGCGGTGTCTGTAAGAATTTGTTCCATCATAAACTTTGTCCAGCCATACGGATTTGTAGGAGAACCCTTTGGCATTGTTTCAACAAGCGGAACAGTTTCCGGAGTACCGTAAACCGTGGCACTTGAGCTGAAAATAAAGTTATTCACACCGTGTTTTTTCATCACTTCAAGCAGTGTGAGCGTTGAATCAATGTTGTTACGGTAATATTCAACAGGCTTCTCACAGCTTTCACCTACTGCTTTAAGACCTGCAAAGTGAATTACCGCATCAATCTTATTCTCCGAAAAAATCTTTTCAACGGCATCTCTGTCACATACATCGGCCTCATAGAGCGGAATTTTTCTGCCTGTCAGCTCTTCAACTCTTTCAACGCTACGGGACAGCTGTTTGAAAAATTATCTGCAATTACAACATCGTGACCTGCGTTGATGAGTTCAACACAAGTGTGCGAGCCGATATATCCGGCGCCGCCTGCAAGCAAAACATTCATTTTAAAATTCCTTTCTTAACATCAGCATTTTTCAGGCTCGGGATAGTCAACACCGAAGGTTTCGGCTGTAACCTTTGCCATAATCTGAGGATCAAGAGGCTTGTCGGAATAGTCTGTGTCACACTCTGCGATTTCATTGACAACATCCATACCCTCAATTACCTTGCCGAATGCGGCATACTGACCGTCAAGGTGCGGAGCGTTTTTGTGCATAATGAAGAACTGCGAGCCTGCTGAGTCGGGCATCATTGAACGAGCCATTGAGAGAACACCCTCTGTATGCTTGAGATTGTTTTCAAAGCCGTTCACGGCAAATTCGCCCTTGATTGAATATCCGGGACCGCCCATACCCGTGCCTTCGGGGCAACCGCCTGAATCATGAAACCGTAGATTACACGGTGAAATGTAAGGCCGTCATAGTAACCCTTGTTTACAAGGCTGAGAAAATTATTTACAGTATTCGGAGCAATTTCGGGATAAAGCTCCGCTTTGATTGTTTTTCCGTTTTCCATTTCAAAAGTAACAATAGGATTGCTCATTTTAAATCGTCCTTTCGGTTTATTAACACTATTTTAGTATATTCTTGATAAAATAGCAAGTATTTTAGTGATTATTTGCGAATAAATCAACCTTTTTCAATGCTCATTGTAGCAAAAGCATTGAGGTCTGTTCCTGCAATATTTCCGCTGAGAAACTCGTAATATCCCTGTGAACCGACCATGGCGGCATTGTCACCGCAAAGAGATTTTTCGGGCATATACATTTCCCAATCACGCTTTTTACACTCTTCTGCAAGGGTTCTTCTGAGAAGTGAATTTGCCGAAACACCGCCTGCGATTACAAGCTTTTTCTGTCCCAGGTCTTCAGCCGCCTTGATAAAGTTTGTAACAAGGCAATCGACAACAGCATAGCGGAATGATGCACAGACATCGGCTTTGTTAAGCTCAACACCCTTTTGTGCCGAATTGTGAATGAGGTTGATTACGGCTGTTTTTAGTCCCGAAAAGCTGAAATCATACGGTGCATCGTGAACTGCGGGACGAGGGAGCTTGAATGCAAACGGATTGCCGTTTTCCGCAACTCTGTCCATTTCAATTCCGCCCGGATACGGCATTCCCATTGTCCTTGCGGCTTTGTCAAAAGCCTCGCCTGCGGCATCATCACGGGTTTTGCCGATAATTTTCATCTTTGTGTAGTCCTCAACCATAACAATATGGCTGTGACCGCCTGACACAACAAGACAGAGAAACGGCGGCTTTAATTCTTTATTTGAAATATAATTTGACGCAATGTGTGAACGAAGATGGTGAACAGGAACAAGCGGAATTCCTGTTGCAAGTGAAAGTCCTTTTGCAAAATTCACTCCCACAAGCAACGCTCCGATAAGTCCGGGGGCATATGTAACGCCGATTGCGTCAATGTCGGAAAGCCTGCAGCCTGCATCTTCAAGAGCCTGTCTTACAACAGGAACAATTGCCTCTGCGTGACGGCGTGATGCGATTTCGGGAACAACTCCGCCGTAAAGCTTGTGTTCCTCAACCTGAGATGCAACCACCGAGGATATTATGTTTCTGCCGTCCTCAACAACCGCTGCCGCAGTTTCGTCACAGGACGATTCTATTGCGAGTATCTTCATAATTTTCCTTTCACTACGAAACATTTATGATGAAGTTCCGTAATATCGTTAATATAATGTTTTATTACATATATATGTCAAAAACAACGTGTCATTAAAACAGCGTTTTCGGTTGGAGAGGAGTAGTAATTTTTCCTCTCTCCCACCTTGATGAATCCGAATTTTTCATAGAGAGAACGGGCGTTCCCGTTACTTTCACGAACCTCAAGAGTGAGAAAGCAAAGGTTATTTTTCTTGGCATAGGTCACAAGCGTTTCAACAAGCGCCGAACCTATTCCCCGATTTCTGTGTGTACCGTCAACGGCAACATTGAAAATGTAACCCTCATCAACAACAACACTCATTCCTATATATCCGACAACGGCATTATCTTCCGTTGCGGTAAAAAACAGCGAGGTTTCGTTGTTCAGTTCTTCTTCAAGGCTGTTAAACGACCACGGATGCGAAAAACACCGCTGTTCAAGCTGTGCAACCGCCTCAAGCTGATTTTCGGTCATTCTGTCAATTTTCATACGCTTTTAATATTTCCTTTACAGAATTAACAATTTCATCACGGCAATGTCTGTACACATCAATGTCGCCGCCGTAAGGATCGCTTATACCGAGCACGGCGATTTTTCGGGCTGTACAAGAAAAAACTGCATCAACATTTTTGCGTGACTTTGCGACATACAGTAAAATTTTTCGTATTTTTCAATGCCGGCATCAGCCACGGCTGTTGAAGCTTTGCCCGAAAGGTCAATTCCGATTTCCTTACAGGCAATCACGGAATTTTCCGACACGGGAAGTCCCGTTGAGGTCGCAATGCCAAAGCTTTCCGCCCTGACGCAAACACCGTTTTTCTCTGCCATATCATTAAAATTGCCTCTGCCATGGGACTGCGACAGGTGTTGCCCGTGCATACAAAGGCAATCGTTCTGTTATCCTTTTGCATCATACCAAGTCCTTCCGATTGCCGCATCGGCTGTGAGCGGAACGCTCATTTTTACTGCGTTTTCCATTTCTTCCTGAACGATGAGTGCAACTCTCATGCTCTCATCCTGCGGTGCTTCGACAATAAGTTCGTCGTGAACCTGCAGCACAAGCCTTGCACGGAGATTTTCGGCTTTCATTCGCTCGTCAACCTTAATCATTGCAATTTTGATAATGTCTGCGGCTGTGCTTGAATAGGCATATTTCTTGCAACTCTCTCGCCGAATGCACGAATCATATGCTTGCTCGAGGTGAGTTCGGGAAGATTTCTTCTTCTGCCGAACATCGTTTCAACATAGCCGTCAGCGTTCGCTTTTTCGACAACATTTTTCATATAGCTGTCAACACCGCTGTAATGGGCAAGATAGCTTTCAATGTAGTGCTTTGCCTCTTTATTTGAAACACCGATATCCTTTGCAAGTGAAAATGCGCCGATTCCGTAAACAATACCGAAGTTAACCGCCTTTGCACGGCTTCTCATAATCGGAGTTACCATATCAAGCGGCATATTGAACACCTGTGACGCTGTGATTGCGTGGATATCTTCGTTATCCTTGAACGCTTTAATCATATTTTTGTCACCCGAAATATGGGCAAGCACACGGAGTTCAATCTGCGAATAGTCGGCGTCAACAAGCGTCCAGCCATCTCTTGCACAGAAAAACTTTCTCATCTCTCTGCCAAGCTCGGTTCTTACGGGGATATTCTGGAGATTCGGCTCTGTTGAGCTGATTCTGCCTGTTCTTGTTTCGGTCTGATTGAAATTTGAATGGATTCTGCCGTCATCTGCAATGACCTTTAAAAGTCCCTCGCAGTAGGTTGAATTCAGCTTTGAGAGCGTTCTGTATCTCAGCACCATTTCAACAATGGGATGTTCATACCTCAGGCTTTCAAGCACCTCTGCATTTGTGCTGTAACCGCTCTTCGTTTTCTTTTTGCAATGGAGTCCGAGTTTTTCAAATAAAACTACGCCAAGCTGTTTGGGAGAATTGATGTTAAACTCACAGCCCGCACTTTCGTAAATTGCGGTTTCAAGCTCCTTAATCTGTGCAGAAAGCATTTCGCCGTAGCTTTCAATGCCCTGTCGGTCAACACAGACACCGATATTTTCCATTCTTGCAAGCACCTTTGCAAGCGGAATTTCAATTTCACTTAACAACTTTTCCTGACCGTGAGCCTTGATTTTATCTCCGAGTTTTTCGCACAATTCTGCGTAACAGGCAAATGCCTCGTATTTTTCATTCTGCTCATCAGTGCAGACGGGCAGAGCGATTTCGTAAGAGGCACAAAGATTTTTGTCCGAATAATCCTTTGACGACGGCTCAATCAGATATGCCGCAAGCTCAATATCAAACACAATATTTTCAACATCAATATTTTTCTCATCGGCATAAGCGTAGAGCGTTTTGATGTTTCTTGTGTACTTTTCAAGTTCACTGTCGGCAATAAACTTAACAAAAAGTTCTTCGTCCGTGCTTATATACACCTTGCCGTCAAAAAGTACGGCAAAGGATTTTAATTCTTTATTCTCTGTTTCAAAGTTGAGATAGAGCTTTTTCTCTGACTTAACATTTTTTAAAAGTTCATTTTCATCAAAATCAGACACAACCTCAAGCGAATTTTTCTCAACCTTTTCGGGCTTTGCATTTTTGTCAGCTTGATGCCGTATTTTTCTATTAAAGAAAACAATTCAAGCTTTGCCATAAATCCGGCACATTCATCGGCATCTTTCATATCTACAACATAATTTTCGACATTTGTATCAACAGGAGCGTTGCAGTTTATTTCACCGAGCATACGGCTGAGAATTGCATTTTCCTTTGACGCAGTCAGCTTTTTACGCACACCGTCCTTGATTTCAAGTTCATCAAGATGGTCATAGATATACTCAACCGTGTGATATCTCTGAATGAGGTCGCCTGCACCCTTTGGTCCTATTCCCGCAACTCCGGGAATATTATCCGAAGTATCGCCCTGAATCGCCTTGATTTCTATAAGCTCCTTTGGAGTTACACCGTAAGCTTCAAGAATCTTTTCGGGGGTATAAAGTATATCCTGTTTGTTTGAGCAAAGATGAACGCTTGTTTTGTCCGACACAAGCTGAAGGCTGTCACGATCACCTGTTGCAATAACGCACTCGTTTCCGTTTTCTTCGCAAGCCTTGGCGAGCGTACCGAGAATATCGTCAGCCTCAAAGCCCTCACAGGTAACAAGCCTGTAGCCTAAAAGGGTAAGAAGCTTTTTCAGCGGTTCCATTTGTGACGCAAGCTCCTCCGGCATACCTTTTCGTGTTGCCTTGTAGCCTGCATAGGCCTTGTGTCTGAAGGTAGGTGTTTTCAGGTCAAAGGCAATCGCCACGGCGTCTGGATTTTCTTCATTTTTAATTTTGTACAGCATTGTAAGAAATCCGTAAATTGCGTTTGTAAACTGACCGTCCTTTGTAGTAAGCGGTCTTATTCCGTAAAACGCACGGTTTACAATGCTGTTTCCGTCAACAGCAAGTAATCTCATAATTTATACATCACATTCTCAATTTTTCCGTCTTTAATATAAATTCTCGGAACACGCTTTCCGACAAGACAGACGGTTTCGTAGTTTATAGTTCCTGTATTTTCGGCAAGCGAATCTGCAGTAGGCTCACCGTTTTCGCCTGTACCGAATACGACAACCTCGTCACCTGTCTTGACATCTTCAATATCGGTAACATCAAGCATTGTCTGATCCATACATATTCTGCCCACAATTTTCGCTTTCTTTCCGTTCACCGTCATATAGCCGTCTTTTGCATTCTGTCTGATGAATCCGTCAGCGTATCCGATAGGAACGGTTGCAATTTTCATCTTTCTGTCGGCTGTAAAAGTTCTGCCGTAGGAAATTGTTGCACCCTTTTGAACCTCTTTTACAAAAGCGACAACTGTTTTAAGAGTCATTGCAGGAACAAGGTCAAGTCTGTCGGCAAGCTTTGATGACGGAGCAAGTCCGTAGAGGATAATACCTGCTCTTACCATATCGCAACAGGTTTCGGGGTAATCTTCAATTGCGCCGCTGTTTGAGCAATGAACAACGCTGATATCAACGCCTCGCTTTTTAAGGCTGTCACGCACATGAATAAAGTTTTCATACTGCTTGTTTGTGAACTCTCTGCCCTCGGCATCTTCATCAGACACACAAAAATGAGTAAAAAGCCCCTCAACCTCAAGATTCGGAAGGCAACAAGCCTCGCAAATTTCTTCAATAGAATATTCATCCCGTGGAAATTCCTGACACATAAAGCCGATTCTTGACATTCCCGAGTCAACCTTGATGTGCATTTTGCAGATACAATCCTCTTCAACACATTTTTCGGAAAGCTCCTTTGCATACTCAAGTGAAAAAACAGCCTGAGAAATATCATATTCAGCAAGATTTTCAGCCTCTGAAACGGGAGTGTAGCCAAGAATCACAATAGGGAGTTTTGAACCGCTCTTTCTGATTTCTATACCCTCGTCAATATTTGAAACAGCAAAAAAATCCGCTCCGAGTTTTTCATAAATCTGTGAAAGCTCAACTGCACCGTGGCCGTAGCCGTCAGCCTTTATAACACAACAGACCTTTGTATCGTCTGCAACCTTATTTCTTATTACATTATAGTTATGCTCAATTGCATTAAGTGAAATTTCAGCCCAAGTTCTTTTTACCATATTCATTTTTATCTCTCCACATACCTTTTACAGTCAATTTGCAATCAATGTAATTATAATACTTTTGATTCTTCAAATCAACACAAAATCCCCCTTTAAATGCATATAAAAGTTATTTTATTCGTAATTATGTGCAAAATGTTACTCCTGAATTTTTGCAAATGCACAAATTATCTGCATAAAAGCCCTAAATACTGCAATTCACTTGATTTATTTATTCATTTTTGGTAGAATTAAAAGGTATTTGATTTATAAATTTAATTTCAGGAGGGGCATAATGACAACAAACAACATAATAGTTCTTTGTGCATTTATAGCTTATATGATTATTATGATCGTAATAGGCTTTGTTTGTTCAAAGGGCAACAAGAACAATGAGGACTACTTCTCGGCGGCAGAAACCTCGGCAGTTGGACAGCCGCAATGTCGGCACAGGCATCTGATATGAGCGGTTGGCTTTTGATGGGACTTCCGGGCGCCGTATACCTGGCCGGCACAGGCGAGGCATGGATTGCCGTAGGACTTCTTATCGGCACAATTCTCAACTGGTACATTGTTTCGGCAAGACTTCGTAAATACACAATTGTGGCAGGCAACTCGCTCACTATTCCGAGCTTTTTCAAAAATCGCTACCGTGACCATAAAAACATAATCAAGATTGTTTCGGCGTCAATCATCGCAGTTTTCTTCACGGTTTACACAGCGTCGGCATTCAGTTCGGGCGCAAAGCTTTTTGCAACGCTCTTCTCGAACAGCGCAAGCGGTGACGAAAACTACAATCAGGTTTATGTTATCGGTCTTATCGTTGCCGCAGTAGTAATTCTTGTATATACATTCATGGGCGGTTTCAAGGCAGTTTGTACAACCGACCTCATTCAGGGACTTATGATGATTGTTGCAATCCTTACCGTTCCGGTGCTTGCATATGCAATTCTCACATTTGACACAAGCTTCAGTTCTGCGCTTGCCGCAAAAGGTGTTGAACAGCCTGCTCAGTTCCTTAACTTCTTTGTAAACGGTGACGGAACTCCTGTTTCGGCTGTTTCGATTATTTCAAACCTTGCGTGGGGACTCGGTTACTTCGGTATGCCGCATATTCTCGTCAGATTCATGGCTGTAAAGAGCAATGAAGAAATCAAGAAGTCAAGAAAAATTGCTGTTGTTTGGGTAATTATTTCACTTACTGCGTCATGCCTTATCGGTCTTATCGCAAGAGGCTACCTTACAGCACAGCTTGACGAGGCAACAAGCGAATCTGTATTCATCAGAACAATCCAGCAGCTTTTCTCAGGCAACGGCGTGCTTATCTTTATCGGCGGTATTTTCCTTTGCGGAATCCTTGCCGCAATTATGTCAACAGCAGACAGTCAGCTTCTCGTCACTGCGTCGGCTGTTTCGGAGGATCTTTACAAAGGTGCTGTTAAAAAGAATGCAAGCGAAAAGAGTTCGCTTTTGGTCGGCAAAATTGCAGTTGCAGTTGTTGCTGTAATCGCATTCTTCATTGCACTTAATCCTAAATCAAGCATTATGGGACTTGTTTCGGATGCATGGGCAGGATTCGGTTCGGCATTCGGACCTGTTGTTCTGCTGGCGCTTTTCTGGAAACGCTCAACACTTTCGGGTGCAATCAGCGGTATGGCAACAGGTGCTCTGACAGTTATCATATGGGACTATATTCCGCTTGTAAACGGTCAGACGCTTTATGCGGCAACAAATCTTTATTCACTTGTTGTAGGCTTCGGACTTGCACTTATTGTGAATGTTATTGTTTCTCTTCTTTCAAAAAAGCCGTCAAAAGAAATCATGGACGAATTTGATTCAATTAAAAATATTGAAGTATAAACCGCAGGGGCAGTCGCTTTATCACGACTGCCTTTTTTGTGCCTGAATTTAATTTTTTCCGAAAATAAGAAAAATAAGGCATGGAATATCACAAAAATCAATTGAAATGTGCAAATATTTGTAGTATAATCTATCGTATTGTTTGTTACTATTTTATTTTTCAGAAAAGAGATTGATATGAAACTTTTAGAAGACAGAATTCTTAAAGACGGACATATTGGTGCCGACAATGTGTTAAAGGTTGACAGCTTTCTCAATCATCAGATTGATGTCAATTTTGTGTGTGAGCTTGGCAAGGAATTTTACAGGCTTTTCAAGGACGAAAACATAACAAAAATTCTGACAATCGAAGCGTCGGGAATCGGCATTGCCTGTCTTGCGGCTCAGTATTTTGGTGTTCCGGTTGTTGCAAAAAAGACAAAGACGATAAACATTTACTCAGATACATACAACGCAACCGTCCACTCATACACTCATAAAAGGGACTATGACATAGTTGTTTCTAAGGAATTTTTGAGCAAAGAAGACAATGTGCTTATCATTGACGATTTTCTAGCAAAGGGCAGCGCCTTAACGGCACTTCTTATGCTTATTGAAAAAGCGGGCGCAAAAACAGCAGGTGCTGGAATTGTTATCGAAAAAGCCTATCAAGGCGGCGGCAACCTCGTTCGTGATATGGGCATAAGAGTTGAATCTTTGGCAAAAATCAAGTCAATCAGTAAAAAAGACGGAATCGTGTTCTGCAAGCAGTAATAATATACTGCTTGCTTATACTTGACTTTTGCTGATATTTATAGTATTATCTAACGGTAGGTCTTGCAGAAATTAAAAATGCGGGTGTGGCGGAATTGGCAGACGCGCTAGATTTAGGTTCTAGTGTCAACCGATGTGCAGGTTCAAGTCCTGTCACCCGCACCAGTAAAGGTGGTTTTTTAACCGCCTTTTATTTTTGTCAAAGTTACTTAAAATGCCTTAAAAGTGGCTTAAACACTGGGTTTTCGGGATTTCATAAATCTGGTTGGGTAATTTTGAATTAAGTTAAAATCAGATAAAATGCAGTCAAACTTACTGTCATTTTAGTTTGCCTGCCGATTTTCAAGGAAACAAGATAATATATTTTTAAATTTTATTACGCCGTAACACAAAAGATTTTTTATTATTAAAACAACAAAGAGGTTAAGCAATTTTTTCTAATGCTTAACCTCTTTTTTATTTTGTTGATTACAAAGCATTCCCATATCATAGCTACCCTCTTTCAGGGTTATAACTTTTCATATAAATACCTCTTCTAATATGTTTATATTTTACCACATATTATATTTTAGTTAAATACTTCTTGTATAGAAAGATTATTTTCTATACAAAAGAGGACTCAATATTGAGTCCTCTTCCCTTGAAATATTAAACCATGATTAAAGTAGTTAATATCGAATGTTATCTGTATTCCCAGTGACCGCCAGATTTAACCTTTTCATCCCAAGGTTTTACCCATTCCTTGTCTTCTACTGTTTTTGTGCCTGTCTGTACATAGTCCTCTGCCACATGATATGAACCTTTGCCACCATTTTCTTCCGCTTCCCAAAGAAGATGTTCATTCAGGTTAGCATCTGTTAACTTCATACCGCAGTCATTGCATACATATACTCCTACCCAACCATATACTGGCTCCTCGTGAGTACCTACTACTTTCCAATAGCCTTCGTGGTGTACTGTCTTGTAGTCATCTACCATACCTTCTTTGCTGTAGGTGTTTCAGTCTTTGAAGATTCACTCGGCTTAGATGCTGGCTTCTGAGCTGGCTTTGTATCATTCTTAGAAGTGTCAACCTTTGATGTATTTGTCTTTGAAGAATTGTCTTTCTTTGATGATGTATCTTCTTTCTTTTCGGTGTTACCCTTGTTGCTGTTATTGTTGTTAGATACCGTAGTTTTTACATCGTTAACCTTAACTGTAACTGTCTTGCCGTCATCGGTTTTTACTTCTACTTTGCCGTCTTTTACTTCGACTTTCTTACCATTCTTATCTGTGATGTTGCCGTCTTTGTCGACTTTGATTTCACCCTTGTCTACCAAATCTTTAACTGCCTTTGGTACTGTAGTTTTCGGTACAGTTGTTGGAACAGTTGATGTCTGTACGGTTGAAGATATTACTGACGGTTCTGTCGGTTCTTTCTCAGCGTTACAGCCTGCAAGAATGCTTATGCCGACTGCTGATATGCCTGCAAGTATTGTAGCACCGCAGACAACGGCAATTACCTTTGTTTTTACTGTCGCAGTTGCTGTTGCCTTTACGATAGATGAAACTGTTGACTTTGCACCTGTTGCAATGCCTTTTGTTGCAGAGGTTGCAAGTGTCTGTCCGTTCGGGAGCTTGATTGTAATGTTCGGTACTGCAAGGCTCTTTGCTTCTTCCTTGAAAATAGTTGTAAAGAAAGGTACAACAACAACGCCGTGAAGCTTGTCACCGCTCTTTTTTCGTAATCTTCAATTGCAGTTTTCATCTTTGCTCTTGAAGAGTTAAGGCGAGATTTTACCGTTCCCTCTGAAATTTCAAGTGCCTGAGCAATTTCGGCAATTGACATTTCATCAAAATAAAACATTAAAACAGTCTGATACTGATTGAATGAAAGTGTGTCTTCCATAATCTGTAAAAGTACTTTTCTTTTTTCGGTTTTGGTTATGTACTCCTCGGGGAGCATTAACTCGTCTGTTTCTGCTTCTGTAATCAGAACTTCATCATCTATCTGATATTCCACCTTTCCTTTCAATTTGTTTTTGCATTTGTTTGTTGCTATTGCCGTGAGCCAACCGCAAATTTTTCTTCATCATTGAGTGTGTCAAGCTTCAAAAAAGCTGTAATGTAGGTTTCCTGCATTATGTCTTTTGCGTTTTCTTCATCTTTGAGCAAAGAAAGGCAGTTGTACCACACATCATTGCTTGTAAGTTCATACAGCTTATCAAATGCTTTTTTATTGCCGTTTTTAGCACTCAATACAAGCTCTTTGATTGTTTTCATAATATTTCCTCCTACATATAAATTTTACTTTTTAGGGTTGACAAACTCTAACTTAGTGAGACACTAATATTACTAAGCAACATTAGTTGTTAGCTTAGCAATATTTTTTTGAAGGGTGATAAAATTATGAGTACCAATAAGATTACTTGTTCATTTACCGTTGACCGTGATATTTACAACGCTTATAAAAGTATTGTTGTAAAAGGTGGTGAAAATGTAAAGGGCAACCTTATCCGTTATA
>ENA-OQEX01000210-OQEX01000210.1-human-gut-metagenome-genome-assembly--contig:-NODE-210-length-33885-cov-3.018573_pt1 | contig 33885 bp, 46 predicted proteins | sample MGYA00242802_ERZ504649 | MGnify/ENA primary metagenome ERZ504649 (study PRJEB26092, sample SAMD00036194) | human gut metagenome | host: Homo sapiens | study: EMG produced TPA metagenomics assembly of...
CCACGTCCGAAGCGCTTGACCAAGGCTCAAGCCTGCTGAGCCAAGCCGCAGCACAGGCCAACCAAAGCGTGGGCACGGTAACCGGAACCATCAGCGCCGCCAATCAGCAGGTAGGCGGACTGATCAATACGGCGGAAGACATCAACCAAGCGAACGCCGACATCATCGACCAACTCAAAGGGCTGCCGAACGCCAATCGAGAACCGCTGCAATCCGCCATTGCCACACTGGAAAGCCGCAATAGCGAGCTTGCCGGCGCACTGGGCAACCTCGATAGCCTGAACACCACTATCGGCAATGCCTCCACAGACACCGCCGGATTGGCGCAGCATCTCAATACCGCCACCCAAACCACGGTGCGCGAGGCCAATACCGCTCGCGGCACCATCACCTCCGGCGCCATTCCTCAGCTCAACACCGGTCTCAACGCCCTCAGCTCGACCGCCAGCACTCTGTCGACCGGCATCACGTCGCAAGGCTCACTCATCGATCAGTCGAAGCATACCCTCGACCAACTCGACAAAGCAGCCTCCACCACGGTGACCGCGCTGCGCGACACCGATAAGGCGCTGGCCGGCGTACAAACCAAGCTCGATACGCTGGTCACCGACATCAAAGCCTGAGCATCTCCAGTTCACTCAGTTCCCTGATCGGCACCGACGGCAAACTGGATGCCGCCACAATCGCCGACTTCATGCTCTCCCCCACTGTTATCAGCAAACAGGCCGTCTATCCGGTCGCCTCCTATGGTTCCGGCATGGCACCGCTGTTCACCACCCTGTCTTTGTGGGTGGGCGCGTTCGTGCTCGTGGTCATTCCCAAACTCGAAACCGACGATGAGGGCATCGACGATCTCACGCCAACCCAAGGCTATCTCGGTCGCTTCCTGCTGCTGGCCACGCTGGCTGCCGTCCAAGGCCTGGTCACGGCCATCGGCGATCTTGTCATCGGCATTCAATGCGCGAGCGCCCCAGTGTTTCTGCTCACCTGCGTCATCACCTCACTGGTGTATATGTCGGTGATTTTCGCCCTCTCCACCACGTTCATGCACGTGGGCAAAGGCGTATGCGTGGCGCTGGTCATTCTGCAGGTGCCGGGCGCCTCCGGCCTGTACCCGATTGAAATGATGCCCGCGTTCTTCCGCGCCATCTACCCGCTGCTGCCGTTCACCTATTCGATTGACGCGATGCGTGAAACCATCGGCGGCTTCTACGACGGCCTCTGGTTCGCCTATATCGGCAAATTGCTGGTTTTCGCGGTTCTGGCCTTTGCGCTTGGCTCGGCGCCCGGCCGAAACTGGCCAATCTCAACCGCCTGTTCGCGCGGGAAATCAAGGAAAGCGACATGATTATCGGCGAGCCGGTGCACCTGCCCGGCAGCGAATACCGTGTCACTCAGGCCATTGCAGCACTGGCCGACCACGACGAATACCGTCATGCCATCGAACGTCGGGCCGCCAAATTCGCCTACCGTTATCCCCGGCTGCTGCTGGGTGCGCTTATCGCCGGATTCGTGGTGCCGGCCGCGCTCATTATCGTGTTTGCGCTGACCACCAGCGAGAAAATCGTAGTCATGGGCACATGGCTGGCATGGGTGCTCATCATCATGGGCTTCCTGATGGTCGTGGAATTCATGCGCGATTCCATCCGCCGCCAAACCGAGCTCGGCAACCTCTCCGACGAGTCAATCCGCGCCATGCTGTACGGGCATAAGGCCAAGCGTCGCGACACCTCCGCCGAACGCCACGAAGAAGCGGACCCGAGCGCCGCCGTTACCGCAATCATCCCCACTATTCCGCCGACCAAGGAAGGCAGGCACGCACGATGAACACCATGTGGAAACTGTTTACCGGCGACATCAAACGCCTGACCAGCAACGTGGTCTCCATCATCATCGTGATCGGCTTGGTGATGATTCCCGGCCTGTTCACCTGGTTCAACGTGGCCGCATGCTGGGACCCGTTCTCGAATATGAAGAACCTGAAATTCGCGGTGGCGAATGTGGATGAGGGGTATCGTTCCGACCTGATCCCGGTGAAAGTCACGGTCGGCGATCAGGTGGTGAACGCGCTGCGCGCCAACAGTCAGCTCGATTGGACGATCACATCCAAAGCCGATGCCGTCGAGGGCGCACGATCCGGCAAATACTACGCGGCCATCGTAATTCCGAAGTCGTTCAGCAAAGACATGATGACCTTCTTCTCCGACGACGTGCAGCATGCCGAACTGACCTATTACCGCAACGAGAAGAAGAACGCGCTGGCACCGAATCTGCTCAACGAGGGCACGGATGAGGTTGCGGCGGAAATCAACACCACGTTCGCTAAGACCATCACTTCGGCCGGGCTGGAAATCGCGTCTTCGCTGGCCGATCAGCTGTCCAAGCCCGAGGCCAAAGAGCAACTGAATACCTTCAACGCCAACATCGCCAATTTCGCCACACAGCTTGACGATACGGCGGATCTGCTTGGCACATACAGCGCATTGACCGATACGGCCGGCGCCTTGCTCGACACCTCGAACTCACTAATCACTCAGGTTTCCTCTGCCGCCAAACAAGGCGGCAAGGATCTTGCCAGCGCCAAACAGGAAGTCACCGACGTGGCCGGAGCCCTGGGCACCACCGCTGACGCGATGAGCAGCGCACTGGACGCGAGCGCCTCCAGTTTCGGCGCGGTGTCCGATTCCATAGACAAGCTGTATTCCGACGCGAATGATGGTGCCACCACGGCCGCCGACGAATTGGACCGTCAAGCCACGGCCATTGGCAAGCAGACGGAGAAATACACTGAAATTCGCAACACGTTGGCCGGCATACTGGCAACGACTCATCCATCATCACGGCGATTGACCGTTCAATCGCACGACAAAACAGGCTGCGGCAAGCGCTGAATACGGCGGCGACCGATATTCGCCAAGGCAATCAGGACGCGCAGGATCAGCATGCGCAGGTCAAGAATCTGGCTGATCAAGCGCAGAACAGTATTGCCAATATCAAGTCAGATTTCTCGGCCACGGTGAAACCGCAAATCGACTCCCTGTCGTCCACAGTCTCTGACGCCTCCGGCATACTGAGTTCCGGCGCCACCCAGTTGGACTCCACGCTCGGCGACCTGAAAGGGACTTCCGACGACGCCAGCGATATGCTCAGCGACGCTCGCACTACCTTGGACAAGGTATCCGGCAAACTGCGTTCCGCCGGCGCCGAACTGGCTTCGTTCAACAGCACACTGAGCGACGCACTAAACAGTGGCGATATGAGCATGGTCAAAGAGGTGCTGGGCAATGATCCCGAAACGCTGGCCAGTACGTTGGCCGCGCCGGTGCAGCTCAGGCGCAAGGCCGTATTCCCGGTGGCGAATTTCGGTTCGTCGATGGCACCGTTCTACACGCTGCTGCCGCTGTGGGTGGGCGCGCTGCTGATGGTGGTGACGCTGAAAACCACCGTGTCTCGCCGGACGCGCAAAGCATTGGGCGATCCGCGGCCGCATCGGCTCTTCCTTGGGCATTACGGAGTGTTCGCGCTGATTGCGCTGCTGCAATCCACGGTGTCGCTCGGTGGCGATCTGCTGTTCCTGCGCGTGCAGGCCGTGCATCCGCTGCTGTTTATGTTGTCTGGATGGCTGGCCTCGCTGGTGTTCTCGTTCTTCACCTATACGATGGTGGTGAGTTTCGGCAATGTGGGTAAGGCAATCGGCGTGCTTATGCTCATCGTGCAGATTTCGGGTGCGAACGCTGCCTACCCGGTGCAGATGTTGCCCAACTTCATCGCCAAAGTCAGTCCGTTCTTGCCGCTCACCCATGCGGTGACGATGATGCGTGCGGCCATCGCCGGCATCTACGACATGGATTACTGGCGGGCCGCCGGAATGCTGCTGGCATTCGTGCCGCCGCTACTGTTGCTTGGGCTGTTGCTCAGGAAGCCACTGGTGCGGTTCAACCAGTGGTATGTAGCCCAAGTCGAGAGCACTAAAGTGCTGAGCTAGCAGGTATTATCCGGGAGTTGCCTACAAACGGCATGGACTTACCACCTCAGTCTGGCTTTGCCAGCCAGCTCTCGCCAGCGGGAGCGTACGGGAGCATATTTCGAAGAGAAGAGATGACGGAGATGACAGACACGACGGCGACACCGCGCGGTGAGCGCACGCGCGAGGCGACGGATCGCAAGCTCATGCGAGCCACGCTGCAGATTGCGGTGGACCGCGGCATCAGCGGCGTGACCATCGAGGAGGTGGCCCGGCGCTCCGGTGTGGCCAAAACCACGATTTACCGCCGATATCATAATGCCGACGAGCTGCTGCACGAGATCAGCGCGATGTATCTGGCCATCCCGGATCCCGACCCAGTGCCCAGCCCCACGCGTGAGCATTTCACGCAACTATTGCAGCGATTGGTCGATTGGGTGCGCGACAACGACATCGACGTCAAGCGCGTGGGCATTGTATTGTCCAGCGAGGCCGAGTTCTTCCAGCACATCGTCGACCAGGTGGTGACCCCGTGGCTGGAGCATGTGGGGGCGTTCCTCAAGCAGGGAGTCGCGCAGGGCGTGTTTCGCGAGGACGTTGACGAGAAGTTGCTGTTGTCCACGATTATCGGATCTTTGGTGGCGTATGAGCCATCGAGGGCAAAGCAATGGACGACGACACCGCCTGGGCCTCGCGCATGGCCGATCTGCTGTGGCCAGCATTGCTGAAGTAGCGGTCTTACTCCTGAATCGAAGCCTCCTGGCGGGCGACTTCGAGGGCTTTGTTGAAGGCGTCGGAGGTCCAGCTGGCGCCGGCGACCTTGTCCACTTTGAGACCCTTCAGAGGTTTGCCGTCCACCACGCCGTTAATGGCTTTGGCGAAGTCGTCCTGATGGTTCTTGGAAATCGTGGTGAACGGGTGCCCAATGATATTGACGGTCTCGACGTTGCCGTCCTTGATGGTCAGATGGACGTCGATGGAATCCTCGCCGACCGGGCCGTACTGGCCGTTGATCGAGTAGTTGCCGTCCTTGTAGTTGCCGGTGTCCTTCTTGTCGGACGTGGTGGTGGACGGGTCGTTGTGCGACGAGCTGGAATCGGAGCGTCGGAGCTATCGGAGCCGTTCGACTGGGATTGCGACTGCTCTTCCTGCGACTTCTCGGTCTCGCCCGAGTTGCCGGCGTACGCATCGTCCATCGGCGTGGCCTCGGATTCGCCGCACCCGGCCAGCAGCGCGCCAGCCACGACCAGTCCGGCCGCCGCCAATGTCGCGGATTTCTTCAACATATTCTTTTCGGTCATATTCACGCTCCTTAAGCCCCCTCTGACGAGGGGGGCTGTCAGCGAAGCTGACTGGGGGAGAGACCATCAGCTTGCCATGTATTCCTCACATACTGCTCGATGCCCCTGACGGCCCTACTCCTCGCCGCCGGTTTTCGCGGCCTTGGTGGGGTCAGCGAAACCAATGGCGGTCTCGCCGTTCTGCGCGCCCTCGACCTGTGCACCCGTGGAGGCGGGCTTGCCGCCGGCCGCCTCGTAGGCCTTGCGCGCATCCTCGTCATTCCACTTCTCACCGACGAGCACGCCATGGTTGAGCATGATCTCGCGCTGCGCGCAGCTGGCGACCAGCGCATCGTGGGTGACCACGATAATCGTGGTGCCCTGCTCGTGCAGCTTGCGGAACAGGTCGAGCACGATCTTCTCGTTCTTCTCGTCGAGGTTGCCGGTAGGCTCATCGGCCAGAATCAGCTTCGGGTCGTTGATCAGCGCGCGGGCCACGCACACGCGCTGCTGCTCGCCGCCGGAGAGCTGGCCGGGCAGGTGGTGGGCGCGGTCCTTCAGGCCGACCTTTTCCAGCGCCTCCATGGCCTGCTTCTCATCGACCACCGAATGGTAGTACTGGGCCACCATCACGTTTTCCACGGCGGTCAGGTGCGGAACCAGATAGAACTTCTGGAACACCAGTCCGATGAGGTTCTTGCGCACGTCGGCCAGCTGCGTGGCGTTCAGGTCCTCCAGCTTGCGGCCTTCCAGCTTCACGGAGCCCTTGGAGGGCGTGTCCATGCAGCCAATCATGTTCATCAGCGTGGTCTTGCCTGAACCGGATGAGCCGACGATGGCGAGCCATTCGCCTTCCGGCACGGTCAGATTGAGGTCGTCCACGGCACGCAGGTCGCCGTAGATCTTCGAGATGTGGTCGAGTTCAAGTAGCATGACGTTTCTCTTTCTTTATTCTTCGCGAAGCACGACGGCGGGGTCGATGCGGGTGGCGCGGTGGACGGGCGGGATGGAGGCGACGATGGCGACCAGCGCGCTGAACAGCACGGAAATCAGGCCAGCCACCAGTGAATACGATGGAGCGTTCGAACACCGCCACGCACAGCCAACTGGCGAGTCCGTAGCCGATTGCGGTGCCGATGAGGCCGCCAATCAGCCGTAGAGCGACGATTCGATGTAGAACTCGGTGCCGATGGCACGCGAGCTAGCACCGAGGGCCTTGCGCAGGCCAATCTCGTTGCGTCGCTGCGAGACGATCGAGCTGATTGTGGTGCCGACGCCGACGAGCGTCAGCACCAGCACCACCAGCGAGACGATCCAGAACAGCGTCTGCAGCATGGTGATGATGCGGGTGTCGGAGGCGGTGATCTTGGTGACCTGCTGTGCCTTGACGTGCATGGAGGTCATGTCGTTGATGCTGGACACCAGGCCTGCGAGGTCGCTGGCGCCGGCCGAATACTCGATGACGTCCACGCCGCGCGTGATGCCGGTGAGCTTGTTGACGTCGGCGTTGGTGGCGTAGATGATCGAGTCTTCGCTGCCGCCGGTGTCCACGATGCCGGCCACGCGGAATTCGGTACCGGAGGTGTCCATGATGTCACTGGAGACACGGCCGTCTTTGGTTTGCTGGTCGATCGAGGAGTTCGACGAAGTGCCGTTGGTGCTGGCGTTATCGGATGCACGGTAGCCGATGGTGATGGCGGAGCCGATTCTCAGGCCGATGGCGTCGGCGATGTCGCGTCCGACCAGCACCTTGCCGTCGGTCGGCCACGAGCCGTCGACCACCCAGTGATGGTTGAGGTTCTTGACCTGCGCCGCATTCACGCCGGCCATCACGTACGGCGAGGCGTTGACGCGCACGTTCTCGTAGCGGTAGGTGGCGTATTTCGCGGAACCCTTGGCCTTGACCATTTCAGTGGTGTGCTGCACCATCGCCTTGTCGATGCCGGCCTTGCCGTCAGCATTGGTCGATTCGGTGGGCGTGACAATCAGGTTCGCGCCGTACGCACGCATCTCCTCGTTCATCTGCTGCGGCACAGCGAGGCAGATCATCGCCAGACAGAACAGTGTGGCTGCGCCGACCAGCGACGCCACCACAGCCATCACCGCGCGCGAACGCCGACGGAACACGGCGCTGAACAGCATTCTGAAGAACATACCGGTGTTGGTCATCGGTTCCCTCCTTCCACACCTACGTAGATAAACTCAGCGACCATGGAGCACCTCCGCGGGCTTGAGATTCAGAATCGAACGAATCGATGAGGCGGACGCCAGCAGCACGGTGACAGCCAGCAGCACGAACACCAGCACGAACACCATCGGCCGCATCGTAATGCCGGAACCGAACACCACCCGGCCTATCAGCTGGGCCACGCCGGAACCGAGCAGCGCGCCCACAATCGCGCCCAGCAGCGAGATTGCCGCCGTTTCGGCCAGCATCAGGCGGGATACCGCGGCATCGGTGGCACCGAGCGCCTTGAGCAACGCCAGCTCGCCCGACCGTTCGCCGATCGAGGCGACCATCAGGTTGGCCACGGCCACGGCTGCGGCGATCAGGCTCAGCACGGTCATCAGAATCATCACGGCCTGCGTCTTTTGCAGCACATTGCCCTGCAACGCGGCCACCTGACGCACCTGCTTGGCCACCGCGCCCGGAATCACCTCTTCGATCTGATAGGCGATCGAGCTCGGGTAGGCGGTGCAGTACCAGGTCTCCCATTCCTCCTGGCTCAGCGCGGCCGGGTTCGCGGCGGCCTTACGGGCCAGGTCGTTCTCCGGCGTGGTCAGGGCCTTGACCTCGATTTTGTCGACCGAATCGGGCAGGTCGGCGAGTACCTGGGCCGTGGAGGAGGCGATGTAGAGCGAGCCGTTGTCCTCGTCGCCGGAATCGTAGACACCGGTGAGTTGATTTTCTGCTCGTTCTTCTTGCCTGAGGCGGTGGTTTTGTTGAGGGTGATGGTGTCGCCGGTGGTCACGCCGAGTTCGGAGGCCAGCGTCTTGCCGATCACGCCCTGGTCGGAATCGTCTTTGGGCCACTTGCCGTCCAGCTGCCACCACGAGCGCATGCCTTCCACGCCCACGACGGTAGTCTCGCCGGTGGAGATCTTGAGGTTCTTGTTGAACCACGTGCCGACGACCGGCACGTTGGTACCGTTCACCGTGGCGTGGATGTTGAGCTGCGGCGCGAAGCTGGTGATGTTGAACGACCAGAAGATCGTCTTGATCTTGGCCGCGTCCGACTCCTTCAGAAAAGCGGTCGGGTCGCTGGTGGACGTCGCGCCGCCCGACTCGGTGTTGTACAGGTCGGAAACGACCGCATCCGCCTTGGGCTGCACGGTGATGTTCGAACCGTAGGTGGACAGCTCGGCGTTGAGCTTGTCGCCCACGTCGAACACGACGCCCAGCATCGATACGGACACGGTCGCCGACAGGCATACGGTCAGCGCGATAAGCAGGCGCCGGCGCAGCTGTCGGGTGAACGAGCGAGTAATCATGCGCAGAAAGAACATGATTCTTGTCTCCTGCCTGACTCACCGGAAGTGGGCGCTCAGCGCGTCCAGATCCGTAGTTTGAATGGTGATCTTGCCGTGGCCGGTCTTGTACGGGAATGGTATCGGGTTGCAGCCACCCTTGAAGCCGATGGTCGCCAGGTTGATGGCCACCTCGCACTTCTTGCAGATGATCTTGCCGTCCTTCTCGTAGTAGCCAGCGTCGCCGCAGTTCTCGCAGGCGTCCAGGCCGATGCCGTACGCGCCACCGTTCTTTCGGATGATGATGAAGCGCATGACGGTGCCGTCCTTGGCCTTGTATTCGAAGCGGTGCAGGTGGCCGTCCTCGACCTGGCTGAAGGGGATGGTGGCCACGCCGTCCTTGAGCGAGTAGGCTTCCGGCGGCGAAAGGGTGATGGTCTGATGGGTCGCGGCAACGCCCACGGTCAGGGTTGCTGTGACGCCGATGGCTGCGATAAGGCTCCACACGGCAGCGGCGATGGCGTGGCGGCGGAATACCTTATGCCGGCGCAACGTGGCCTCGTTGGCTCCCGGCACATCATGGGTTTTCATACGGAAACCGGCCACGATGGAGGCCACGGCGGGAATCAGGAACACCAGCGCCTGCGCCATAATCATCGTGGAGTTCTGGTTGATGGACCAAGCCAGCGCCACGAACATCGTATGGTTCATCGGGAAGCCTCGCGCCTGCAGAATCTGGGCAAGACCAGTGAAGTGTTGAATCAGCAGAATCACCATCATGGCCGCGACGGCCACGGTGAACGCCCAGCGCACGGCAGTGGTGCGCATCGTGCGGAAGATGGCGGCCACAATAATGGACATGGCCACGCCAAGCAGGAAACCAAGAGCGCGCAGCAGCATGGCCGAAGTGAATGCGGTCTCCCCTGGTTCCACCCAGATGGTGAGCTGCAGAATCACGTCCGGCAGCGCGTAGAACAGGGTGAGTGCGATGTCGATGGCGGCCACGGCGTTAGCGATGTGCATGAACACCTTGTGCTGCTGCCAATTGGTGGTGATGCGGCGTGCGAACACCACCACGACGATGGTCAGGATGTCGGCAATGATCGCGCACCACAACACCGGGTAGTTGACGAACGTGCGCTGATTGATCACGGCCGAGGCGCGCAGGCCGGCGAATACGATGGCGGCGATCAGACCGACGATCAGGCCGATGAGACGCCAATGCGAGCTTATCGCTTATCTCGCCCCTCGCCGACCGTGAGCATCACGCTCAGGCTCATCACCAGCAATGCGGGGGCCAAAGTGCCCGGCATCACTGCCACGAATTGTTCAAGCATTCGCGTCCTTTCTCTGTTCACCTTAGGCTCCCCTCTCTGAGGGGAGCTGTCCGCGAAGCGGACTGAGGGGAGTTTTAGACCGTCCTAAGAATTATCTCCCTAAAGCGGCGTAAAGCCCCCTCTGACGAGGGGGCTTTCTGCTTAGTCAATCACCACTGGCGAGGAGTGTAATCCCAGTTGTCGAAGGTGACCTCGATCGGCTCGGTCCAGAAGTGGCCCTTGACGCCGGTCTCCGGGTCAACGTGCAGCATCCAACCCTTGGAGGCCGGGGATTCGATGGAGAGCTTCAGCTGGTAGGTGCCAGCCTTGTCGAGCTTGACGTTGGCGCCGTAGTGCGGGCCATCGGAAGCGTTCATCTGCATGAAGGTACCGGAGGTGGCGGTGCCGCCCTCGACTTCCTTGCCGGTGGACTTATCGATGATGGTGTAGTTCACGGTCAGATCCGGCACGAAGTCGCCCTTGCCGTAGCCGAGCTCGGTGCCTTCTGGTTGGCATGGATGTCGGCCTCGAGGTGGAAGGAAGCGTCAGCAGCCTTCAGGCCCATGGAAGACGGCTCCATATCGATCGGCTGGAAGTACACAGCGCCCACGGTCAGCGGGCCGGCGTCCTGATCCTGCTCTTCAGCAGTACCGGACGGGCCAACCGGAACCTCTTCGAAACCGGCGCCGGAATCGGAGGAAGAATCGGAGGAAGAGGAGTCGGAAGACTGGGAGGAGGAGTCAGCCTTAGTGTCGGATGCGGAGTTGGTGGAACCGCAGGCAGCCATGGACACGGTCATGGAACCGGCGAGCAGCAGGCCGAGCAGAGCGGCCAGTTTCTTGTTCTTCATCATTGTTATTCCTTTTCTCTATCTCTGGTGAATTAGGATTCACGCTTAGATAATTGCAATTATTCAGTTATGAGATAAGTGCGGCGTGGGCTGGAGGAATTGGCATCGATCCGAGGCCGTGCCGCAAGTCTGTCAGTTGTCTGCAGTTATGGGAGGAAACGGACGAGCTAGACGGGCTACGCCTTCACGGCCGGGACCTCGGCAGTAGCCTGCGCCTTCAGCTTGCGCTGCTTGATGAAGCCGACCACGAACAGCGCGATAACCGCAACGGCTGCGATGGCCTGCGCCACTAGGCATTCGACGTACGGGTAGAGGCCAAGCCAATCGTTCGTCGGCACACCGTTCAGGTAGAAGGCGGGCAGCAAGTCGCCCTCGATCAGCGAGTGGACGCCGCCGCCGGCGAACACCACCACCAGCACAGACATCAGAATCGAAGTGACCAGGAAGAACGGACCAATCGGAATCTTCACGGAGGTGAAGCGGAAGAGCAGGAAGATGCCGACAAGCACCACTGCGGCGGTCAGACCACCGATCCACATACCGCGAGTATCGCGGCTCATCGTGTAGATGGACTCGTAGAAGATCACGGTTTCAGCGCCTTCACGGAACACGGCGAGGAAGCTCAGCATAGCCAGCGAGACCACGGTTTTCAACGTCACGTTGTCGGCACTTGCGGCGGCTTCGGCATCAGCACAGCAGCCTCGGTCTTCTTGCGAATGTAACGGTTCCACGCTTCCACGCTGGACTTGTTCAGCATCCAGTTACTCGTCCACAGCAGCATGCCCATGGCGATCAGTGCGCAGGTGCCTTCCATGATCTCCTGAATCGGGCCGGAGCCGCCGAAGGCGAACACGAAGATCACAGCCACCAAGCGGCGCCGAGCAGACCGACGAGCACACCCAAGTAAATCCACTTGACGAAGCGCTTGTTATCGGACTTGACCAAGTAGGCGACGATGGCTGCAACCACCAGCAGAGCTTCAAGACCCTCACGGATAAGCACGAGGAACGCCTGGCCGGAGGAGCTGGTGACCAGCTTGGTGAAACCGTCTTCCTTATCGGCGGCACCACCGTCAAGAATGCCGGCGTCCTTGATCAGCATGGCCTTGAGGTCGTCGATCAGCTTCTTGGTGTCTTTCAGGGATGCGCCGGCGTTCATGGACTTGCGGCACATCTTGAACTGGTATTCCACCTGCGAGACGCGGTTGCCGCTGATGGCGTTCATCACGTTCTTTTCGAAGCCGAGCTTCTCGTAATACTGGTAGTACGCGTTGTTCACGAGCGTGGCGCCCTTGGCACCATCACCCTTTTCGTAAGCTTTGTATGCATTGTCGAGAATCGGGGTCATTTCGTTGGCCACGTCGGTCCATGAACGATTGCCCTTGCCCGGGTTCTTCTTTTTCTTGCGTCGAGCTCCTTGCGCTCTTTGGCCAGCTGCGCCTGCAGCGCTTCGGCGTACGCCTTCGGCTTGGCGAGATCGGCGTTGGTGTCGAGCTGCTGGGCCGTGGCGTCAAGATCGGCGGTCAACGCATCAATCTGCTGAGTCAGTTGATCGTCGTTGCCAGGCGTGTAGGAAAGATTCTGAACGCTTTGGAATGCCTGCTGTTGGGCGAGCTGCTTGTCCGCGCCAATGGTGTCGTGCACGACCGCGGTGAAGTTGGAGCCACGTAAATCTTGTTGTACGCGCCCATGAAATCGGAGGTGGCGCCAGCGGTGTTGCCATCCTTGTACGTCTTAAGACCGCTGTTCAGCTGCTTGTCCATCGCCTTGGAGACTTCGGCCAGGTGGCGTAGTCAACGCTGGACGAGCTGGTGCTGCTGTCGGCGAAGGCCATCGGAGCCGTGACTGCAGGAGCCACAGTGGCGATGACCATGGCGAACAGAAATACAATCGCAGCCAGAACTCGCAGCTGCCTCACGCTGGTGTGTTCAACGGACCGAAGAGCAGCCTGGGCGCGACGAACCATGCCTATCCCTCTCTCTGCGCGGCTAAGTAATCAAAAACCAACTACTCAATATAAAGAAAAACTTTTTTGAGGAACAGTCTTGATTTTTTAGGATTTAAGAGGTATTAGGCACTGTTTTTCGATCAATTATTACCGCAGATTGTCTCAATATTCGATATTGTCCCGCTCACAGATGGGAGACTTCCCGAATTATGAACTCCCCGCGACTGGCCACTCCCCATCCCTCATATTGCATGACCAACTGTTTCACCAAGGTTCATAGCCTAAAATCACTATGTTGCATCACGGCAAGAGGCTGGCAATAATTCACGCGATGGCATGCGCATGTTCATTCTGGTTTGCCTCGGGTTTGCTGACTTGCCTTGAGTCGCTTTTATTTGCACTGGTTCATCCCCCGGTGAGATCACCTGTTGCACACGCCGTACGAACGACCTGCACATCAGCGCAGGCACTCATTGGTGGTCCTTGTCCACAAAGCGACACGCCGCAGCCGGCACTGAATGTGCATTTATCCGAAAGCTGTGGTAGCTTATTCGAGTTGCCTACGGAGCTTACTTCTAGCAAGCACTGCAGTGCATGGAGGATTCGCCTAGTGGTCTATGGCGCACGCTTGGAAAGCGTGTTGGTGTAACAGCCTCACGAGTTCGAATCTCGTATCCTCCGCCATCAGGGTTTTGGCTTTTGTCAAAACCCTTTTGTTATCCGCACCCACATGCATATACGCAGCGGTCCAAATATGTGCACAATCGTGCACATTCACTGTTTTTGCAGTGGCGTGGCATGGCACATATTCCGAGACGACCGAATTCCCACAATTTTCGTGCCACAACAGCGCATAAAAACACGAAAATGCGATTACGTGGCACATCCGAATGCCACATGAGCGCAAAATAGCCAATATTGCGCTCATGTGTACAACTTAGAGCACCCGAATACTTCCTCGCACACCCGTCGATTTGCGTAATACGCGATTGCGTGTATTGTTGTGCAAGCCGTTCAACGGCCCTAAGCCGTGCGCACATTATCGCCCCGATAGCTCAGTGGTAGAGCACTTCCTTGGTAAGGAAGAGGTCGTGAGTCCAATTCTCACTCGGGGCTCTCAATCACCACTCGATGCCGTACTCGGCATACATATACATATCGTACTGGTACTCACTGCTGTAGTTCAGGTCGTTCTGATGTGCTTCATGATGGCTGTTATCTGACTGCATAATCATTCCTTTTCCTAGCCTCATCGGTATTACGACCAGATATAGCGAAATCGCGTTACCGAACTATGCGCGTTCAGCGAATCGCAGGTGAACTCATAGCGAACTGTTGCACGCACTCCGCATGCGAGCGCAGACTCATTGACATATACCGTCCGGCACACACTTCATAATGTGCAAGGCCGCGCGCCAGCTATTGAATACCGCCAAACAGCAAAGGAAAGCCTCTCCCACCATGACCTCACACCTTGCCGAAGCAGGACGCACACTGATTCCCCGCAAGGATGATCGGTACGGTCTGCTTTCCCCAGCTCTGGTTATTCTCACGTTTGTCGCCGGACTGGTGGATGCGTTAAGTTACTTGGCACTCGGTCATGTATTTGTGGCCAATGTGACCGGCAACATTGTGTTCCTTGGTTTTGCATTCGCCCACGCGCAGGGCTTCGTCTGGTGGACTTCGGCGCTCACGCTGGCCACGTTCATGATTGGTGCGTTCATCGGCGGACGCATTATTCATTACTTTGGCGCCAACCGCGCGCGCCATCTGCTGGTGTCCACGTCAATCCAGCTGGCTTTTGTGGCAGCTGCGCTCGTCGGCATTTATCTGCTCAATCAGTTTGCGCCTGAACCGTCGATGGGTGGCACTGATGCTTCAGCCATCGCCCGCACGGCACAGCCCAGTCTGAACTTCCCAACTGCTCGGCATATTGATTTGCATATTATTCTGCTGATTGTGCTGCTCGCACCGGCTATGGGCATTCAGAATTCCACTGCTCGTAAGCTTTCGGTGCCAGATTTGCCCACGACTGTGTTGACGATGACGTTAACTGGGATTATCGCTGACACTTCGGCGCATGGTCATGGGCAGTCCAAACTTGGCCGGCGCGCGATTGTAATGCTGGCTTTGGCGCTCGGTGCTTTGACTGGAGCCACGCTGCAGACGCGCGGTCATGAGGACGTTATTTTGATGGTGATGATCGTCTGTCTGATTGCGGTCATTGTGATGATGATCCCCCATGTGCATTCCGATGCCCGCTGGGTGACCGGAAAACACTGATTCATACAAAAACGGCCGGCGCTGGGCATTGCTGACCGGCACCGGCCGAGATAATAAGGAGTGCTCCTTATGTGGTCGCGAACCTTACGGTTTCATGATCACATCTGCTCGCGATTGCGGCGGTAGGCGATTGCGGCGCCGGCACCGGCCAGCAGCAATCCGGCCACAGCAATCGTGACGACATTGGCACCCGTGTTGGAGACGACATTGCCATCACCCTTGGCAGCGGTACGCTTCACCAAGCCGGCAATTGCCTTCTCGAGAGCCTCACGAGCTGCGTCGACCTGCTTCTGCGTGGCGTTGCTGTTGTCGGAGACTCACGGGCCTTCTTCAGCGCGGCGCGCAGAGCGTTGGCGGAGTCGTCGGTGTAGAGACCCAGGTTGATGGCGGCGGCCTTGTTGATGGTCGCGTTCAGAGCAGCCTTGTCCACCACGCCCGGTTCCGGATTCGGCTTCGGCTCGGTGGCAGCTTCCAGCTTGGAGATGGCGTCCTGAAGAGCGCTCAGTGCGGTATCCACATCCTGCTGGGTGGCGTTCTTGTTGTCGAGCACCTGCTGTGCAGCCTTCAGTGCCTCGGCGAAAGCTTCCCACGAGTTGGTCGTGTAATCGGCCTTCTCGAGCTTGCTTGCCTTGTTCACTGCAGTCTGCAGGTCGGTCTTGTTCACCTCAACCGGGCCTGGGCCAGGCTCCTCACCGGTCTTCTCGAGACCAGCGATAGCGGATTCGAGGTTCGTCAGCGCCAGAGCCACATCGTAAGCGGTGGCCTTATCGTTATCCGCCACGGCCTGTGCAGCTTCGCGGGCCTTGACCAGAGCAGTCCAGCTTTCAGCCGTGTAGTCGGATTCCTTAAGACCGTTAGCCTTGGCGATGGTGTCGTTGAGGTCGGTCTTGTCCGGAGCGACAGTCTCTTCCTCAACCTCACGGTCCGTGGTCAAACGCAGTTCGGCAGCGGATGCGAACTTGTTGGCCTGGGAGTCGCTCTGGCCTGCGGAAGACAGGACGGTCAAGCGTACGGCGGTCACATTCTCGACGGCGTCGAAGCTGGCCTTCTGCCACATGGTGGTGGTGGAGAACTCAGCATCGGTGACGACATCCTTGGTGGTGCCATCCGCCAGAGTGAGCGTGATCTTGTAGCCCTTGATCTTGCCGTTGGCGTTCATACCTCCGGAGCGCGGCAGGTAGCGCAGGCCGTTGATGGTGGTCGGTTCGTTGAGGTTGACTGATACCATGCGGTGCCGTTGCCGACTGCGTTCTCGCTCCAGCTGGTGTGCCAGTGGGTGCTGTCGTTGCCATCCTGTGCCAGATCGGCCGGTCCTTCGCTCGGCAGGCCTGCGGTAGGCTCTTCGCTGCCCGTGGCCACGGTGTAGCCACCCAGCTCATCGGAGCCGTCAGCTGCCACGTCGTACTTGTCGCTGCTCTCGTTGCCGGGAGCGGTCTTCATGTACTCGTCGAGGGCCACGAGAATGTCGTATGCTTGGTGAAGTCCTCAGCGGTTGCGCCATTCTTGTTGATGAGCACGCGAGCCTTGACCAAGGTGTCCTGATACTGCTGCCATGCGGCATCGGAGAGCTCAGCACGCTTGGAATCGTACTTGCCGCGGATTTCCTTGACCTTGTCCTGCGCTTCGGCCTTGGTGCGGGTCTGGGACTCGATGCGCTCGATCTTCAGGTTGTCGAGCACGAAGTCCTTGTATCCGCCGAAGTCCTGTGCATTGCCGGTGGAACCCTGCAGATCAGGTGCGGTTGCGGTCGAGTAAATACCGAACCAGGAATCGCCGTTGACGCCACCGGTCAGCTCGAACTCGGCCTTGCCGGTCTCACCCAGAGCCTTCTTCAGGTTGGTCAGCTTCACGCTGCCGGCAGAGTATTCACCCTGGCCCACAGCGATGGCGTAGATGTCATCGGAACCGGACTGGTAGTCGAAGCTCACCTTGTACTTGGCACCCGCCTCGAACTTCACGTTCTGCGGGATCGTCTGGTAGACCAGCGTGCCCTTCTGGGTCAGGCCGTTAACCTTCACAGACCAAGTGCCATCGAGCACATCGTCCATCTTCTTGACATCCCAATCGGCCTGCGTGAACGGAGCATGCAGCTCGGAGAGGTGGATGCGGTTGTCCTCAACGCCTTCGGAACCGGAGACCACGAACGGCCAGATGCCCTGGGCGTTGTTTTCGAATCCGTTGGTGAGGGACTTCAGCGTGCCGTCCTTCTCATAGGTGATGCCGGAGTACTGGTTCTCCACGATGCGCACATCGTCGAAGTAGGTGTGTGCTCCGTCGGTGCTCTTGTGAGACAGGGTTACCGTGGCATCGCCGTTCTCAGGCGCGGTGAAGAACACGTACATGTTCTGGAAGTAGCTGGAGCCATTTTCCGTATTGCTGTTCGTGTTGTGGCCGTATGCCTTGATGTAGTTCTTGGCGATGGACTTGCCGGTGGAGTTGGTGGCCAGCACCTTGCCGCCGCTGGTTACGGTGACGGATGCATCGCCGGTGGAGCGGTTGTCGACGCAACATACAGCGCGTACTTCTGGCCAGCCTTGAGATCGGTCAGACGCTGGGAGACATCGACCTTGCCGGTCAGGCGCAGCATGGCGTTGTTGTCGCCTTCAACTTCGGCCTTGCCGGTTCCGGCGACGGTCCAGTTGTCGGTGAGGGTGTTGGAGCCGCCGTTGAAGCCGGCGTCTACCACATGCATGCCTTCGCTCCAGTTGACCTGGATCTGCTTGGCTTCGCCCTTGTACACCACGTACGGGGTTTCGGCATCAGCGGTAAGCGTCACCTTGCCGCCGGAGACGGCAACGGTCTGCTCGTTGGTCTTGCCTGATCGGTGAGCTGGTACACCTTTACGCTGGAGAGGTTCTTCCAGCTGTCCGGCAGCGTCCAGGTGGTGGTGCCGCCCTTGGTGTTCCAGTGGTAGAGCTTCTGCTCGGAATCCTTGACCAGCTTGCCGGTGAAGGAATCCCACATCCACGGCAGCAGGTAGGACTCGTCGCCAGTGGCGCTGCCATCGCCTGCGGAGACCACACCGGATGCGACCTTCACGCCGTTGAAGGTGATGGTGCGCTGGCGGTAGGCTGCGCTAGAGGTGTCGTTGGAACCACGGGAGACTACTACAACGTTGCCGTTGGAATCCTTCAGGGTAATCTGCTCGTTGCCGTTGTTCGTGTTCGGGTCGGACACGGCAGCGGCATTGCCATTGTCGGCGGTCAGCAGCGGGTTGTTGACCCAGCGGGTCACCTTGAAGTGCTGGATGAACTTAGTGGACACATCATGGGTGTACAGGTTCTTGATGTAGGCGGCATAGTCGTTGCGGCCCTGCCAGCCTTCGAAGTCCTTCATGTTGTAGCCGCCGAGCAGCGGGGCGTTGGCAGCGCCGCCGTATTGCGGGTAGTCGCCAACCAGCTGTCCTTCTGGTGGTTGCGCAGGAAGCGCATCACTTCGGAGTTCTCGCCCTTGGAGGTGTAGCCGCCGTAGGTCAGATCAGCTGCCCAGTGCTGGAAGGTGGAGTCGTACTCGTTGCCGGAACCCATTCGGTGGTCATACGCCAGCCGTTGTCGTTGATCATCTTGCTCATCTTGCGGGTTTCCCAAGAATCTTCCGAACCGGAAGAAGTCAGGTTGCCCCACACATCGAGGTAGATGAAGTCCATGTTGTCGCCGACTTCCTTGCTGAGGTCAGCGAAACGGCTTACACGAGAACCGGATGCCAGATCGTAGATGCCGTCGATGCCGACACCCTGATCAAGCCAGTTCCAGCCGTAGCTCAGGCCGCCTGCAGAGTTGCGGCGCACCATGTCCTCGCTGAAGGCCTTGGCTTCCGGATACATTTCGGAGGCGTTGACGTGCACACCGAAGCGAGCGCCATACTTGGAGCCCTCTTCCATCATGGTGTTCATGTCGTCGGCGCCGCCGAGACGCTGGCCGATATCGCCGTAGTCCGGGTGGCCGGAGTCGTGGCCTTCATTGCCGTAGCCCTTGAGCAGCACGGACTGGCCGAGGCCGTCGGTGTTCAAGGCCACCTTCTTGACGTTGTCAAGCGTGGTGAGGAACGGGTTCTGCGCCTGGGAGCCGAAGTTCATGGCGATACGCCATGCCACCAGTTCGGGAACTTCCTCGGACTTGTACGGGTTGTTCATGATGTCGCGGTAGGCGATTGCGCCATCCTGCCAGTTGACGGCACCGTCACCGTTCTCGTCGCCGGCGATGGCCACGGCCATCTGCGGCAGAGCGGTTTCGGCCACGGTGTACTTCTTGCCCTTGGAATCGGTGACCGTGCGGTGGTAGTACCACGGAGCGCTGGCCAGGCCCAGGGAGGTGGCGTCACCAGTCTGCTGGGTGGTGGCGTAGACACGCGTGTTCTGGCTGCCGCCGCGCACAGGAGCCGCCACATAGGTGCCATCGTGCTCGGAGTTGCTCCACAGGCCGGCACTCAGGCCAGCACCGGAGATGAAGCCGTAGGTGTAGTCGCTATCGGTGACGTTAGTATCTTCGGTCACTGCGAAGTTGGTATCGCCAGGCTTCTGCGTGTTGGAAGACATACGAGCACCAGTGAATTGAGCATTTTCCTGGCTGGAACGCACGGAAACGAGACTCTGGTTCGGGAAGGACAGCGTCTGGATGGCGTTCTCCTCCACACCGTTGCCCTCAGGAATGCCTTCGGACAGGTTGTTCTTGATCTTGGTGACGTTGAGGTGCAGCTGGTTGGCCTTGACCGTGATCTGAACGGTGATCACCGCGTCAATCTTCTTGGCCTCATCCTTGACCTTCAGCGTGTAGGTGGCTTCGGTATCGGAAACCTTCTTGAAGGTCACGTCATCGTCGGTCAGTTCGATGTTGGTGCCGTTGATCTCAACGGTGCGCACATCCTTGGTTTGGCCGTACATCACCTTGCGTCGGTCATCGTGTACTGCAGCACAGAGGGGAAGTTCTTCTTAATCTGAACTTCCATCTTCTTGGTCTTCAGCGTTTCGGAGGCGACCTGAACGGTTTTGTTCAGGGTGATGGGATCGATGGCAAGGTCCGCGCCGGAGACCGCCACCTGCTGGGAGACGTCCTCATAGCCTTCCTTGGCAATCGAAAGCGTGTGTTCGCCTTCTTCAATGTCGGCGAAGGAGAAGGTGCCATCTGCACCGGTCTTCACCTTGGTCTTATCCAAACGCACTGTTGCGCCTTCAATGGCAGCGCTCCAGCGTCCACAACCTTGCCGGAAACCGCGTGCTTGGCGGCTTCGACAACCTCCGGGAAGTCCTTGATGTACACGTCGGTGACCTGGTTCAGCCCCTTCCAGGAGCCGGCCTTGATGGCAAGCTTGTTGGAGAGGTTCGTCATTGCGGAGTAATCGACATCGAATGCCTTCTGGCCATCCACGGTCAGTGTGGCGACTTGGCGTCGGTCCAGGAGACCTGAATGTCGTGCTCTTCGTTGGCGCTCGGAGCAGCGATACGAGCACCGCTGTACCAGCTGCCGCTACCGCCACCGGTGTAGGTCTGCCAGAACCAGCCGTCCGAATCGTAGCCGATGAACAGGCCGCTGCCCGGGTCGTTGTAGCCCAGGTAGAAGCCGAAGCGGTTGGCGGAGCCTTCCTGCGGGGATTTGATGGTGGCGTGGAAGGAGCCGGCCTTGGAGAAGTCGTAATCTGTGCCCCATACGGCTACTGCCGGCCAGTTGTTGCTGGAGCTGGGGTTCGCTGCCGCATTACCGTTAGAGGCAGTGGACTTGAGGTGCAGCCAACCGTTTGCCATCTCCAGGATTTCGCCGCCCTGAGCATGTTGGAATCAATAGTCCAGCCTTCAACCGCATCGGCTTGTGCGGAAGGAGTCTCGGAAGCAGTTGCAGAATCAGAAGTATCGTTGATTTGCTGAATCTGACTTGCCAAAGTCTGCAAGTCAGCATCAGACAGGGGCACTGCGAACGCAGTACCTCCCCCGCTGCCCATGCAGGTTAAGGCTAACGCTGTTGCCAGCGCAGCCGATATAGTCTTCTTCTTTTTCATTAACTATATTTTCCTTAATCTCTTCTTCGAGGTGAAGCAGATGCCTTCTTCATTGAAGAATACGCATTCGCAATTACGATAAGACACTTTACAAGAAGCTATTCTTAATAGCAATCTCAGCAAATACGGAGAATCGCCACATATTTGACATTGAATTACAACGTGAGTGAAATCACAAAACCCAATAAACGACTACGTTGTTAACCTTCACATCTATATTCGCATCATCGCGACACGCGCAGGGAAAAACTGCGCAAAAAAAGTAAGACGAATTTACCTGCATTCGACGCAATCAATGCAGCAGCATTACAGCAGCAAGCCGATTGAGCAAAATAGCAAAAGCCGCCTTGCGCAACCGCAAGACGGCTTTGACGACAATGGTGAGGCTGTGCTCGCTTACTTCTTGGAAGCGTTCACGCATCCACAGCCTTCTGCAGCGATTGAGTATAAGCCTTGTACCAATCAGCCTGCTCGTTGAGCTTCGCAGTAGCGGACTTGAAGCCGGCAGTGTCGTCAGCTACGCAGCCTTCGTATACCGGCAGTTCCACGCTCAGTTCCTTGTTGAGGGCGTCCAGCGTGGAGGCATCCTTTACATCCTTCTTGGTGAGCGCAGCAGCTTCGGAAGCATCGCCATTGACCAAGTTGTTGTAGTCATTAGTGGCGTTGCGCACATTTTCGGAAGCGGTGGCGCAAGCGGCGACTGCATTGTTGTACTGAGCATCGGAGTAGGCGCGGAAGCCGAAAACACCGGCCACAACGATAATGGCCACGACCACCACGGCGATAATGGCGAGGGCCGCCTTAGACATGTGCTTCTTCTGAGCGCCTTCATTGCTTGCATTGTTGGCGTTGTTTGCCGGCGCAGTCTGCTGCTCAGCGGACATACTTCGATCTCCTTCGTTCTCGTACTTTCATACACACGTATGCGCTCTTAGCGCTCTCATGTGCTCTCATGTGCAGGGAAGTCGCTTTTCAAGCGGCTACTTCCCTGAAAACAAAAAACCCTCGCTAATCCGCGAGGGTTATTGGCTGGGGTGCCTGGACTCGAACCAAGAATGGCTGAACCAGAATCAGCTGTGTTGCCAATTACACCACACCCCAATTTGGCTTGGCGCAACAACTCCGAAGAGTTGTTCGTCGTACCCCCAACCGGATTTGAACCGGTGTTGGCGCCGTGAGAGGGCGTAGTCCTAGACCGCTAGACGATGGGGCATATTCAGTTTTTCAACCGGCTGCTCGGTGAACCGCGCAACGAGTGATAAATATACGCAAGTATTCACCCTTACGCAACTTACGGCGTGTCGCGCGGAATTTCAACGATTTCAAGTGCTACGCTGCCACTACTGATGAATTTGCATGAACTCTACTGACGGATTATCAGTAAGCACTACTGATGAATTACCATCTAATGCACTGATGAAATTGCAGATGAGGCAATGATCTTTGCCTTGCACATTCATAGCCGGCAAATCAGCCTTCAAGAACCAAATGAGGCGCTTATGTTCTTGCGACAGCGAGCGCGTCGCGATGCTTGTAATGCAATGTCACGTCAAAGACCGCCGCCCGGTTACCTATCAACCGTTTCATGGACGCATGAAGGCGAAACCACCTACAAGGCACGTTTCGTGACCTCACTGCACAAACCAGCCATGTTCAACCTCGTACATATTCTCACTGGCATGCGGCGCAGCGGTAAGACTTTCCAGCTGTTCCAGCTCATCACTGAATACAAGAAAAGGTGGGCATCTGCACATGCAGACGCCCACCTTGAGTGTCCTTACAGCTCAGCCGAGCACGGAAGGAACCTTAGCTCACAGGTGCTCGCGCAGGCCCTTCAGGCGAGCGAGGGAAACCGGCTTGCCGACGATCTCCATGGACTCGAACAGCGGCGGGCTCACGCGACGACCAGACATGGCCACACGCACCGGACCGAAAGCGAGGCGCGGCTTGTAGCCGCCCTCCTCAACCAGAGCCTTGTTCAGGGTCTCATGCAGGTTGTCGGTCTTCCAGTCAGCCTCATCCACAGCCTCGAGTGCGGCGATGGCCTTGTCCAGCACCTCGCCGGCAGAATCCTTCAGCTGCTTCTTGGCGTCGTCAGCCGGCTCCAAGTAGCCCTCGGTGGAGAGCAAGGAGCCGACCATGCCGGCAACCTCACCCAGCAGGCGCACGCGCGGCTGAACCAGCGGAGCGGCGGCGGTCAGCACCTCACGCTCACGGTCGGTCAGGGCATCCCAGTTGTCGGCGGAAACCACACCGTCGCGGTGCAGGTACGGCACCGAGCGGCGCAGGAAGTCCTCGGGCTCAAGCATACGGATGTGCTCGGCGTTGATGGAGATGGCCTTGTCGATGTCGAAGCGGGCCGGGTTGGCCTTGACGTCGCGCACGTCGAACTTCTCGGTCATCTCGTCCATGGAGAACACGTCGCGGTCCGGTGCAATGGACCAGCCGAGCAGGGCCAGGTAGTTGAGCAGGCCCTCGCGGATGAAGCCATTGTCGCGGTGGTTGAACAGGTTGGACTCTGGGTCGCGCTTGGAGAGCTTCTTGTTGCCCTGGCCCATCACGTACGGCATGTGGCCGAACAGCGGCATCTCCTTGGCGATGCCGAGTTCCATAAGGTAACGGTAAAGCACGATCTGGCGCGGGGTGGAGCTCAGGAGGTCCTCGCCGCGCAGCACGACGTTGACTTCCATCATCGCGTCGTCGACCGGGTTGGTCAGCGTGTACAGCGGGTCGCCGTTCGGGCGCACGATCACGTAGTCCGGCACGGAGCCGGCCTTGAACTCGATGGTGCCACGAATCAGATCGTCAAAGGCGATGTCTTCATCAGGCATCTTGATACGTAGCGCAGGCTTGCGGCCCTCGGCGCGGAAGGCGGCCTTCTGTTCATCGGTCAGGTTGCGGTCGTAGCCATCGTAGCCGAACTCGGCCGGACGGCCGGCGGCAAGGTTGCGCTCCTTGATTTCCTCAGGAGTGGAGAAGGACTCGTAGGCGTAGCGGCTTCGAGCAGCTTGGCGGCAACATCCTTGTAGATGGCGGTACGCTCGGACTGGCGGTACGGGCCGTGAGGGCCACCCACATCGATGCCCTCGTCCCAGTCGATACCCAGCCAACGCAGGGATTCGAGGATCTGGTTGTAGCTTTCTTCGGAGTCGCGCACGGCGTCGGTGTCTTCGATACGGAAGATCAGCGTGCCGCCGGTGGCGCGAGCTTCCGCCCAGTTGAACAGGGCGGTACGAATCATGCCGACATGCGGGGTTCCGGTCGGCGACGGGCAGAAGCGAACACGAACGTTCTTGGGCAGTTCGGGTTTGGTGTTTTCAGCATCAGTCATAGTCCCCTATTGTGCCGCGCGCGCCGGACGCGGAGAGCAGCGCTCCTCGCTCTTTTGCTTCGTTATTGACGTTTCGGGCCAACACCATCCCAAAACGGCCATTTTCCAACGAAATCTCTTTTGCCTGCCATTTTCTTCTTTTGCTTTTAAAATCAAAAGAAAAGAAAACAGCAAACGAGAATCAGCAGGCCAGGCCCACGAACAGCAGATCCCAGTCTTGAGATTCGTCTTCGTGCGATTCGCGCTGCTCAACGGCGGCATCCGTGTATTCGTGGTTCATGGCATTCCCTACATCTCTGTATGTTGCTTTATGCATAGCGCCAAAAGCTTCGTCTGCTTTCCAGTTCCGCCCCGCAACTGTGCGCAATATTCATGCAACAGGTTACACAACCGATCGATAACGTTCACCCTCAACTGATATCGATTTGATAACCATCGATTCTTTCCAGTGCATTCACCACAACTTGGACATTATTTGGCGCAATTGTTGAGTTTTCCACTCATGCAATGGAAGAATATGATGTGACACATAGGTCTTATGAAAGGGGAATCAATGTCTGATCCAACAATGTGCCTTTGCCTCAGCAGCCTGAGGCCAACGGTACGCCCACACCTAATCCCGTACCGCAGTATGGCGCACCGGCCCCGGCGCAGCCCTCACAGCCGGCGCAGCCCGCTTACGGACAGCCGGCATACGGTCAGCCTGCTCCGACCGCGAACTCTTATGCCAGGCCGTACCAACCTACGGTCAGCCCGCGCCCGACGCCAACACCTACGGTCAATCCGCACCGGCGTACGGCACACCGGCCCCCGATGGCAATCCTTACGGCCCGGTTCCGCCGTCTTACGGCCAATACGCCGCGCCCACTGCCACTGTGCCGCTGGATAAGCCTTACTACGGATGCTCCTTCCAAGAAGCCTTCCTGCGCTTCTGGAAGAAGTACACGGTGTTCAAGGGCCGCGCGTCCCGCAGTGAATTCTGGTGGTGGGTGCTGGCCGCTTTCGGCATCAATATAGTGCTGGACATCCTCAACACCGCCACAGATGAAAAGCTTGGCTTCCTCGCCACCATTTGGGGTCTGGTGACCCTAATCCCCACCCTGGCACTTTCCGTCCGCCGTCTGCATGACACGAACAAGCCTGCTGGTGGGTTGCCATTTTCTATATCGCGATGGTTATCGGCCTTATCATCATGATTATCGGCGGTGGTGCGGCACTGTACGGCGGGTTCAGGAGCTTGGCAGTTATGACTATGGTTATGGCAGCATGGCCGCCGGCGGTCTTGGCGCGGCGGTCATTGGTGCGTTGATTACGCTGGCCGGCTGCGTTGTCTATATCGTGTTCATGGCTCTTCCCAGCAAGCCGGAGGGCGCACGTTTTGACGATGGCGCGGCGGCAACCCCCATGCCTCAGGTGCTTACGGCGCACCATACAGCACGCCTGTACCCCCGAATTTCGCCGCTCCGAACGCGCCCGCACCCGGCTTCAACCAGCCGGCCCCGGCTTACGGCCAGCCGCCCATGCCAACCCCCGACTATGGCCAGCCGGCTGCACCCGCACCTGATTACGGTCAGGTGCCGGCCCCGCAGTACGGCCAACCGGAGGCCCCGGCCCCACAGTACGGCCAGGTTCCGCCGATGCCTCAAAACGCCGGCGACGAATCCGCAACACCTTCTGAGCACACGGCTCCCGCCGGCGACAATGCCCAGAAACCCCGGCAAGGCCAGTAACCGATATCGTGAACTTCCGTTGAAGAAGTTCCCCGCAACCAATGATGAAGCCCTACTCAACGCGAGTAGGGCTTCATCATTCTCGGCACTGTATTATCGGCACTGTATTCAGCCAACTACCCCAACGGCATCACGGCAATGGACTGCGAAAGCATATACGATTCACCCGGACTAAGGCAACGATACGGTCTCGGCACGCCGCTGCCTCCACGGCCACAAAGCCACGCCATTCACCCGTCTTGGCATGGGCAATGGCGTTGCCGCCCTGCTCTCCGGGATTCCACACCACCGTCTGCGGCGAGCCGGTCTTGCCGATGCGAATCACACGACCCAGCACATGGTCCTGCAATTCCAGTGCAGCATCGGAATAATACACACGGTCCACCGGCTGATCGCCGAACATCACCGATGGCTGTTCTTGTAGTTTTGGCGGGAATCCGGCTTCCGTGGCATCCAGATATGTTGCACCCCGCAAACCGACCAGCCGCGCGCCGAGCACATCGCCGACATGCAGATACGAGTGCAGCGCCGCCTCATACGACATCGGCTCACCTCCCGTGTTGGTAACGGTCAGCGTCATCGTCAGCGTATCGCTGGCACACACCTCGTATGCGGCATGGAAACGCACGTTGGTTCATCCTCGATCCATGGCACTTCGCCAGTCGTCAGTCGTTCGGAATCCAGCACATACCGCACACGGGCACCGGTAAACGCCCCTTCGTCCAGCGCCCACTGGCGCAATCGTGCGAACCCATGAATCGGTCGCTTCGCAGTCTGCCCGCCATGCACAAACCCCGGCCCGAACCAGGGGAAGCACACCGGCACTCCCCCGCCAACCGGCTGACCAGCTTCGAAATGCCATGTGCGGGGCGTCCAGATTACATCCGGCTGCCCCGCCGGGGCCCAGCGCAGCAGATGCGCCCCGTAATCGCTGATTACCGCGCTACCGCCGTCATTGGTGAGCGTGCGCAGATTGACGCCATTGCCCATAAGTGTTTCTTCTTCCGTTGCGTAAGCGATGTTCTTCACCACATAGACGATTTCCTTGGCACGGAGGAATCGCGAGCAGGGGTAAGAGAACCGATCAGGCGGGCTAAGCTGCTTGATTCTCACAACTCCACGGTTTCTTTGCCAGGGTCATCTTTAATGTGCGCAAACTTGGCGGCCAAGGCCTCCTTGTTGCGCTTTTCGTCTTCTTCCTTGGCCTTCTTCTTGGCTTCGTCCGGGTTCCAGAGCACATCGTCGCGGTGCTTGGTCCATTCGGCACCGGCCAGCGGGGCAATGTATTCGGCGGTGGCGGTCAGCGTGTCCGCGCCAGCGGCCTTAGCGCGCGTATCAATCAGCTCAAGAATCTGCTGATCGGTCAGGCATATGCGCGGAATCGAGCACTGCTCGCGCAGCTCGTTGACGTACAGCAGAATCGGCAGCACCTTGACCGCCTGAGCTGCGGCGTCGCCATCGTGTTCGCCGTCACCGGTCACCACGCTCAGCAGCGCATCGCACACGGCGAGCGCAGTGGCAAAACGGGTGGCCACATCAGCGGGCTCGCTGGACGTAGACAGACGGCCCTGCGCGGCGTCGTCTTCAATCTGGGCTTCCACGGCGGCAATCTCTCACGGACCTGAGCCGCAACATCGGTGTCCCAACGAACGTCCAACGCTTCGGCGGCGTCAAAGATCAGCTGTACATCGCCGGATTCGGAGTAGTCGGCCATCGTGTCGTAGGCATCGTTGGCGGCCAGCAGCGTATCGACGATGTTCTGTGGGCGGCCGGGAATCTCATCGGCGCCTTCATAGACGAATTCGGCATCGGGCACCGTGACGTCTTCACCGGTCAGCACGCGGGCGAATGCGCGCGTGACGCGAACCTGCAGATTCTCCGCGTACTTGGCGTCATTGTCCATCTGCATGGCTTCGGTCAACGGCCACAGGCTGATCAGCGCCGAGCCGGCTTCGGCGGCCTCAGTTACCGCCGGCAATGCCGTGACCTGTGCGATTGCCTCACGATTGAGTTCAATGGTCATCTATGCTCCTTTGCGTCCACCACTCGATTGTAGTGCGTCTCTTGGCTCCCCTCAGTCACCTACGGTGACAGCTCAGCAGCAATTGCGGACGGGCCACGCCCGCGCCTCAATAGCTCGCCCTATCGGCTCGTCTCGCCCTACAAACAGTCCACTGGACTGTTTGCTTCACGGCTCAGCCTCAGAGAGGGGAACCAATGTCCTAACACCAGTGTGCCGTTACTTGACGTTGGCCGCTGGGTCGACATACGTGATTGACATCACACGGCCGGTTTCGTTGTCGTACGTCACCGAGGTCACGGAGCGAGCGCCGTGTGCCGCAGGAACATCCAGTGCTCGGGGTGGCCGGTCTCCAGATAATGGCGATAACTGAAAATCGGCGATTCGTGGCTGACCACCACAATCTGCTCGCCGGGGTGCTGGGCCACCTTCTCGCGGGCGAAGTCGTCCATACGCGCGCGATGTGCTGATAGGACTCGCCCCAGCTCGGCTTGTACAGGTTGGTGACGAGCTTCCAGTTGCCGTTCTTCCACAGCGCGCCCTCGCCATGGCCGATGCGCTTGCCACGGAACTCGTTGCCGGCCTCAATCACCCGTTCATCAGTAGTGAGCGTGAGCGGAGCCTCGCCACGAGCCTCGCGCACGGGGTTCAGCGCATCGAGAATCGCGCCGGCGGTCTCGCGCGTACGGTCGAGCGGCGAGGAGTAGACGGCTGCAATCGTATTGGTTTGGGGATTCCTGGCCAAGTACGTGGCGGTGGCTTGAGCCATGCGACGGCCAAGGTCGGAAAGATGGAAGTCGGGCAGTCGCTCATAGAGCAGATGGTCGGGGTTATATACCTTGCCATGCCGGACGAAATGGATGGTAGTAGCGCTCATGAGTCGCCTTTCTGCTTCCCGCCCTGAAGGGCATAAGAACGTTGTCTTAATATCCCCAATCTACCGCGTGTCGCGGAGTGGACACCCGTAGAGTATCCATGACGCAAATATGCGGATGGGGGAAAATCCGACGCAAACTTTGCGCGACCATGGACAACACATCATTCGATGAGGGCTTCGCCGGCAACGCCACGTCAGCGGGGAACATCCAATCGGGAGCGGAAAGGAGCGTAGTGCTGTTATGTCCAATAACTCGTCCAACTCGAACTCGGGCGCCATTCTGGCCGGCATCAAGGAAGCAGGCCACAAGTTTTTGGTGGGTATGCGGAACTACTGCGCATTCCGCATACGCCCGTTATTCCATCGGCTCGGTCATCGCTGCATGCCATTCCCGATGGTCGGCATGACCATCACCATTTCCGTACAGCATTATTACGGCAACTATTCGCTGGCCGGCATGCTCACCGCCATTCAGGCGATTGCGCTGGCCGTGGCCACGCCGCTGCTAGGCAAGCTGACCGACAAGTTCGGCCAGAGGCAGGTCTCGATTCCGACGATTATCGTTTGGATTGTGGCCGCCATCGCGCTGGTGACGGCGATTACCAACCGCGCGCCGGAATGGGTGCTGTACTGTCTGACGCCGTTCCTGGCCGCCATTCCGCCGTGGGGCGCGATGAGCCGCGCGCGCTGGACCAAGATTCTTAAGGGTGACCGGGAGCGCACGAACCGCGCGCTGTCACTATGCGGCGTGCTCGACGAATGCATGTGGGTGATCGGCAATCCGCTGGCCTCCACGCTGGCCGTGATCTCCGGTTTGCTGGCGTTCTCGTTCACCGGCATGTGCGTGGTGATCGGTGCGCTGATGTTCCTGACCGAGCTGACCACTGAGCCACCGTCGCAGACGCGCTGGCGCGTGCCGAGGGCATCTCCCGCAAGGAATACCGTGAGCGCGAGGCCGCCAAGCTGAGGCGCTGAAGGCGGAAACCGCCGCCGAGGAGACCCGCCGCCGTCTTGAGCGTGAAGGCGTGACCGATGAGGCCACGATTAACGCAGCCATTAAGCAGGCGGTCGCCGATGCGCGTTCGGGCAAGAAGGCGTCCATTTGGGGTCCGGGTCTGATTGCGGTGTGCGTCACCTGGTTCGGTTTGGGCGCATTCCAGTCGGCCACGGGCATCTCGATTATTGCGTTCGCCACCGAAGCGAATATGAAGCAGTACACGGGCTTTGTGTTTGCCTGCTTCTCCTTCAGCTCGCTGATGGGCGCATTGGTGTATGGCGCGAAGAACTGGTCGATTGCCTGTGGAAGCGCTTCTACTTCTGCCTGGCCGTGGTGAACATCGGCATCAGTACGTTCCTGTTCGCCAAGCATCTGTGGGTGATCATGATCATCTACTTGATTATTGGCGTATGCCAGGCCCCGACGTGGATCAACGGCAACCAGCTCATGTTGCATCTGGTGCCGCCCTCTCGCTTGACCGAGGGCATGGCGTGGATGGGTGCGATGAATTCTATCGGCTCCTCCGCCGGTTCGGCGATTGCCGGCCAGTTCATCGACCGCATGGGCTCGCATGGCGGCTTCATGGTGGTGACCACTTTGGCACTGGTCTCGCTGGTGATTGCGCTGATTGGCTTCAAGCAGATCAAGGGCTCCACCGAGCAGCCGACCTTGACTGAAGTGAGTGTGTGAGACAAAAATTAAGCCCCCTCTGACGAGGGGCTTAATACGTCAAACCGCTACTTCGGCCAGCCTTTGGGCGTGTGTTCCAGGGACCAGATGCCGAGCTTGTGGGAGAAGCTGTTCTGCCACTTGGCTTCAAGCTCCTCGGCATTCAATCGATTTTCAGCGGACTTCAGACAGTTCATCGCATTGGTGTGCGTATCGTCGAGCAGCCACTTGCGAATCAAGAAGTTCCAGATCATTACCACGCAGTGGCCACCAGCTTGCCGATATTGGTGCGCAACAGATATTCGGCATGCTGCGATACATAGGCATCGTGGTTCATGCCATAAGTGGAAATCCAGATAATCGCGTCATTCATGAACAGACCGACTACAGCGCCCGCCACGAAGATAAGGATCTCCATCCAGCGCGCCATGTCATCACGATGCTTGAATACGAATTTCATGCTCGCCAGATAGTTGAAAATCAGCGAGATGATGAAAGAGATGGTGGCAGCCAGCACGTTGTGCATGTGGAATATGCCAACCAATAGGTTGAGGATACCCCAGTCGATAACAAAGGCGATGACGCCCACAATGCCGAACTTCATCAGTTGTTCAATCAGTTTTCTCACAAGGGTATTCAACACTATTGGGCTGACTGCGGAACATATATTGGCTGGAAAGGCCAATAATCTCCCCAAATTGGCCTTGCCCCGGTCCGTTCTGCAAGCAGCTTCCTACATCCGCATGCCATGTTCAACAGCAACCGCTGAGGCTAGACTGGAAGCGAACCGAATCAAGGAGGAATTATGCCCGTTATTCACACTCATGTGTCCGTGTCCACCACCCCTGAGCAGCGCGAGGCACTGAAGGCCGCCTATGGCAAGGCGATTACCGCCGTGCCGGGCAAGTCCGAGGGCTGGCTGATGTGCCCGTTCGAAGACAATATGCCGATTTACTTCGGCGGTAGCGATGACCAGCCCGCCGCCTATGTGGAGGTCAACGTGTTCGGCCGCTCCGTGCCGGGCTCTGCTTGGGAAAAGCTGACCGAGAGCATTATGGCCGCGCTGAACTCCACGCTCGGCATTCCCGAGGACCGCACCTACATCCGTTACACCGCCACCACCGACTGGGGCTGGAATGGTGGCAACTTCTAGTTGCCACCATTCCCCTCGCAGCATAGCTGCTCGCATCGCCTACGAAAGCCGGTGGGCTTTCCGTTTAACGGCTCAGGGTAGCAACTTCTAGTTTGCGTATTCTGGCTCCCCTCAGTCAGCTTCGCTGACAGCTCCCCTCAAAGAGGGAAGCTCAGATGTAGAAAGCCCGCCGGCGGCGGGCTTTCTACGTTTCAAGGGGCTGATTTCCAACATTCAGAAGCTCTACTAGCGTTTCAAGGGGCTTTTAAAACAAGAAACCCAGAGTATAAACATTGCAATTTCAATGGTCATACTCCGGGTTTCGCAATCGAAGAGCCCCTCGAAACGCAGATAGACCTCCGGAAAACCGGAAATCCGCCCCTCGAAAGCGAGTTACCTCACCTTGCGCCTGTCATCACACGATCTTGGGCATGGGGGTGGTGAGGCTGGTGGTCAGGTTGACGTGGACCAGACCGGCACCGGCATGCACCTCGACCTTCTTCAGGGTCACGGTGCGCTCTTCTTCGGGGGCACGGTCGTTGTCGGTCATGGTCGCCGGGGACTTGACCGCCACGAACGCAGATCGTCCAGCGAGATGCCTGCGCTCTGGCACAGTTCCATGGCCTCGGACACGGACTCGGTGAAGCCCGGCTTGTAAATCACGCGCTCGGCCGGTACGCCGTAGGCGTTCTCGGCCACCCACTTGGCGTTCTCGGTCAGGGCCATGCCCTTGTGCGAGTACGGTTCGGCCGGCATGGAGCCGTTCTGCAACGCGTCGACGAAACCGTCAAGCTGCGGGGCCAGCGCCTCGCCGCCGTCGCGGAACAGGTTGCCGATGATCGGCGTGCGGAAGCCCAGCTCGTCGGCGGTGGCCTTCAGGGACGGAACCTGATCGTCCTCGCCTTCCCACAGGTTGATGAGCGGGAAGGTCGGAATGTCCAGGTTCTCCAGGCGCTGCACGTGGAACGGGTAGCGCCAGCCAGCTCGGGATCGTCGCGCCAGGTGGAGGCACGGGTCACCACGATGGCGGCGGACGGCCACTGCGCGCCGTATTCGCGGCAGGCGATGTCCAGCCACTTCTGGCGCCGGCGTCGGTGCCGTAACCGGCCTCGACGATGACCACGTCATGCAGGGCGCAGGCCATTTCCACGGAGACCAGCGTCGGAATGCCGATGGACACGTTGGCGAACGGGCCACCGTGCACGTAGACCGGTGATCCGTTCACGGTTTCGGTCTTGGCCGGCTTGACCGCGTCGGCCAAAATGCCAGTGATACGCCACAGGTCCACGAATTCGCCGAAGGTCACGGCCTTGCCGTCCTTGGTGCCGGCGATCATCTTGGACACGCGCTCGGAAATCTCGTCCATCGAGCGGGAGAGCACCACAATCTGCATGAGCTCGCAGGTCGGCGTGAGCACGACCTTCTCCGGCACGTTGCCCTTGCCGTAGTCCACAGCGGTGGAGCGCAGGGAGCGGCTCGGAACCTCGGAGACACGCGGCACGAGAATCGTGTCGAGCTTGCCGTCATCGATGGCCTTCTCGGCGAAGGAGACGAGCAGGTTCTGGGCCGCCTCGATGGCGCCCATTTCGCCGCACAGACCCCAGTCGATGAGCTCGGGGTGGGTCAGGGAAGCCTTGCCGCCGCCGGAGGCACCGCCCTTGGAACCGGCTGCGGTGATGCCCATGCTCGGCTGACGCAGCACGGCGGTCGCATCAATGCCGCGCTTGTTCAGAGCGTCGATCAGGGCGATGGTCGTGGTGGTCTTGCCTTCTCCGCGCGATGCCTTGAGCGGCGTATCGGCGGTGACGAGCACCACCTTGCCGTGCTTGCGCGGGGCGTCAGGGTTCTCGGCCAGGTACTTCATGTAGCCGAATGCGTCGATCTTCTGGACCAGACCGTACTGGCTGGTGAAGTCTTCGATGGTGGTCATATAAAGCCTTTCTGTGTTGATGATGGTGGGGCGGGGTGGTGGGGCGCTGCCGCCGCCTCTTCGCTAAAACAGCCCACTGGGCTGTTTTCTTAACGGCTTTAGCT
>ENA-OQEX01000211-OQEX01000211.1-human-gut-metagenome-genome-assembly--contig:-NODE-211-length-33875-cov-6.373681_pt1 | contig 33875 bp, 51 predicted proteins | sample MGYA00242802_ERZ504649 | MGnify/ENA primary metagenome ERZ504649 (study PRJEB26092, sample SAMD00036194) | human gut metagenome | host: Homo sapiens | study: EMG produced TPA metagenomics assembly of...
TGAATAAATCATCTCATACAAAACAATTTCTTCTGCCTGTTGTGAATGTTATTGCAACGCTGCACCCATTCCATTTGTCGGGTACACTTCAATTCCTCTGTCACGCCCTCGGTAGCTTTCATCTGCTCCATGATAGTGTCTAACCGTTTTTGTGCCTGTTCATTCAGGTCTGCAAGATATGTCAACAATTCTCCGGTCAGTATCAATGTATTCAATCTGGCTGGGTGGACTTCTCTTAAATATTCCCGGTGCATTCGTCCGTACTTTCCGATAGGGCGGTGTTCCTCCGGCAGTTTCAAGCCTGGAATGTAGTATCTCCGACAAGGATATAATCAATTCCGTTTTCCGTTATTCTTGGTTTCAATTCGCTCATGTTCCTTACCTCCTGTGGAAGCAGGCTCGTCTGGTACTAACTCAATCACATCAGTAATCTCACAATTCAGAGTTTCACAGATACGGGCTAATGTATCCATGCTGATGTGCTTTCCCTCTTTGCTCATGTTGGCAATCATATTTGTTGTCATACCAGCAGCAAGCCTTAAATCCTCTTTTCTCATATCACGCTCTAACAGTGTGTGCCAGAGTGGTTTATAGCTGATGTGCATATTGTTTTCCTGCCTTTCTATCCATACCACCGGGGCGGTTGCCCCGGCAGGAACTTTTCTCTTATTATAACACCAATCTTGTGAAATCACAATTTATTCTTGTAGCCTGCCGCTGATACCGTCTGGATTGTGCATTCCCTTTCTTTTTGTTCCCTTTAATTAGCCATGAACTGCTTCATACCCTGACTCTTTGCGGAGGGGTTATCACCGCCGTAACCTTCCATGAGGTTCACAGCACCCCACACGCCCAGACCGGCACCCAGTGCCACGACCAGAGTTTTCAGAACGTCCACTGCGCTATTGAAAAATTCCATAATTGTATCTCCTTTGTTTTGAAAAAGTGACCCTGCACACACCTGAAATCCAGTGATGAACTGCCGCAAACTGCGGGGAGAGTTGATTTACTGGTGTACTTTTTGGGTCAAAATGTGTTTATTGAATCAGATGAGGGCTTGCATCAGCCGAACAGACCGCTCAGCAGAGGGATCAGGGTGATACCGATGAGGGCGACACCGCCGCCGGCCATCAGCTGCTTCATGCCCTGCGACTTCGCAGAGGGGTTATCGCCGCCATAACCTTCCATGAGGTTGACGGCCCCCACACACCCAGACCGGCACCCAGAGCGACCACCAGAGTCTTCAGAACGTCCACTGCACTATTGAAAAATTCCATATTTCGTCTCCTTTGTTTGGCAAAAAGTGCCCCTGCGCACACCCGAAACCCACTTGTGAACTGCCGTAAACTGCGGCAAGGGCTGATTTGCTGGTGCGCCTTTTGGGTCAGGATAAAAAATAACCGCTCGTCTTTGTCAGGCGGGCGGGAGTGAATCAACATCCACGAGGACGAACTGGTCATCCGGGTGAATCTTTTCTCTGTGGCTCAGATATTTTTCAATATCCAGAGCATTTTTCGGGTTGGCATCCGATGTTAATTTGTAGTTCGGATGCTGGGTCAAATCGTACTTGTCGCTCAAAAATGGGCGGACACCGCGCAGCTGCAGGATGCACTTGCCGCCGTCCAGCACTGCAAGCTCATCCCGGCTCATAAGTTCATGACCGAGTTTTTGATAGTTGGTGCCATAGCTTGGGCTATTGCCGCGGGTATCGGAATTGTTGTAGCTGTCGATGGTTTCCTTGCCGAGTGCTTCGGCAAGATCTTTCAGGGTAGTAGGCTCGCTGCCGCCAAGAAAAACCTGGCTGTCCATGTTGCCCACGATGGTATCCGCATTATCCTTGTAGATGGCTTTCAACTGGCTGCGGGTCTGCAAAACCAGACACGCCGAGATCTCACGGCTGCGGATGGTTGCCACCAGTTTTTCCAGTTGCGGAATCTGGCCAATGTTGGCACACTCGTCGATCAGGCAGCGCACATGGACAGGCAGCTTTCCGCCGTACACATCATCTGCCTTGTCACAGAGCAAATTGAAAAGCTGGGAGTAAATCATGCTGATAAGAAAATTGAACGTGCTGTCCGTATCCGACATGATAAGGAATAAGGCTGTTTTTCGGTCGCCCAGCTTATCCAGCTCCAGCTCATCGTACATGGTCGCATCCCGGATTTCCTGGATGTCAAAGGGCGAAAGGCGGGCACCGCAGGAAATCAGGATGGATTTTGCGGTCTTGCCGGCAGCCAATTTATAGAGCTTGTACTGCCGCCCTGCAAAGCTGTTTGGCTTCTTTTTTGCCAAATCTTCAAAGAGCAAATCAACCGGATTCTGATAATCTTCGTCCTCCTCGGACACCTGCATGGTGTTGAGCATTTCCAGCAGCGTAGCAAAATTCTGTTCCTCAGCCGGGGCTTCGTAGTGCAGATAGGCAATCAGCGAGGTCAGCAAAAGCCGTTCCGCCTTGTCCCAGAACGGATCGCCGCCCTGACCTTCACCTTTGGTGTTGGTCATAAGGGTCGTGACCAGCTTCAAAATATCCTTTTCCTCGTGGATATATTCGAACGGATTGTAGCGCATGGACTTGTGAAAATTTATGGTGTTCATCGTCCTGATTTTATATCCGTTCTTCAGCAAGGCAAGGCCGCATTCTTGAATGAGACCGCCTTTTGGGTCAGTCACCACGAATGAAACTGGATGGCTTTTAGACGTACATTGAAGCAAGTTCGGCTTGATAAAGTACCTTGTTTTACCGCTGCCAGAGCCGCCGACCACCAGCACGTTTTTGTTTCGTGCATTTTTGGGGTCAGGTGGACGGTTGCTCATCATTAGGCGTTCCGTTTTGGTCAGTATGATGTTATCCTCAAATTTCGGAGCATAAATGGTGCAATATCTGCCGGTGTGCCCATCGGGCGGAGCCATACTCCATGCCGTGTCGGTACTTTTTGGCGTTTTTGCTTTTCAGATAGACGGCCAGCCTCAGTCCAGCACCGCAGCAGATGCCCACCAGAATATCCAGTGGATGCAGACTAGGAAGCGGGTTCGCAAATGCAGCTGGGAGCGTACCCATCAGGGACACGATTTTGTCGCCCAGCTCCTTACCCTCGGCCAGCCGCCATGCCTCGCCAAGATTGGTCGCAGCCAGCCCAATCACCAGATAGGGCAGGTACAGGGCCAGCAGCTTGGTGAACTTTTTCTTGTTCATAAGCCACGCTCCTCCTCTTTGTGCCGTACTTTGTCGGGGAGGTTGGCAATGACCTGTGCCAGATCGTGCAGCTTGGCCAGCACAGAGGGACGCTCGGCCTTGTTCAATACTGCTGCCGAATACTCCTTGAACGCAGCGTTCAGAGCGTCTGCATCCTGTGCCTTGAAGAAAATCAGAAACCGAGGTGGTGTGCAGGACAGGTCTTTTTGGATTGCATAGTCGATGTGATACCGCTTAGCGTAGCGGTCAAAATCCTTGATGCCAGTCTTTTCGATTTCCAGATTGGTCACACCCCGGTTCTGCCGTATGAGCCGCTTCATGGACTGCTTGCCCTGCGATGCACTCTTGTCGTACTGGCGCAGAAAGAACTGCGCCCCTTTCAGCAGAGTGCGGGCAGACAGTTTTACAGTCGAAATGGCAAAATTGACTGTTTTGTGCTCGATTTCTTCCTGCATTTTCATCACCTCCAGTGCAAAAAGTCGTGTTTAGCGGTCAAATCCGGCATCCTTCGGCGGGGTGGTTTTGCTTTCTTCCGGGCAGACTGCTTCATCGGGCACACGAACAACCATCATCCGATGCCCCAGCCGAATAAAATCTTCCGGCTGATGAAAATGCTCCTCGTACTTCTGTGCCAGCTCCGGGGAAAGTGATGCAAAATCTTCCTCACCCAGACCGACCACCAGAAAGGTTCCGGCGACCACATCATAGGCTTCGCCGCTTTCATCCCGCAAGGCACGGTTCAGCGGCAGACCCATCAGCTTACCCTCATCGTTGTAGACGATGGCTACCGGGTCACTGAACGGATAGCTGGCACCGATGTTGCCGCCGACTGCCTGCTGCAAAGATTTCAGGTCAGGGTCGATCTCGACCTGCTGCGGATACTGCCCCGGTGCAATTTTCAGCACCGACAAGGTGTTCTCGTTCTGTTCCATTATCGTCCTCCTCGAATTTGATAGAGATCTCCTGCCCGGCATGGGCGGCGTTCAACAGAGCTGCCACAAAGAAGCCGAAAAAAGCGCCGGCTTCAAAAAATGCGAAACCGATAAAAAAGTTCAGCATAGCACACCTCAGTCGATACAGATGCAGGGCAGCTTCTGGCCGTCAGCCATCAGGGTGACGCTATGGCGCATCAGATACTTCTGAAAGAGGTAGACCTGATCGATCGTCAGCGAGATGAACTCGCCATCCATGTTGTGCGCACCAAAATGACCGGGCCGGTCAGATAGTGCTTGCCTGCCAGTTTCAGCACCTGTGCCGGGTTGTAACTGAGCAGCAGTGAGCTGTCGGGGATGTTCAGATATGCATCATCCTCGTCAAAGCAGGGCAGGATGTCGGGTGCTTCGTCCAGCGTGATGACTGTCAGTTCCATATCCGGGGCGATGGCAGCAAAATAGATCTCGCCACTGCGCCTGCTCTCCGACAGTGCCGCACAGATGTGCATATCAATGGTGACTTCCTCGGAACGAATAATGGGATTAGAATCATTTTTCATAGGCATTTTCTCCTTTTTTCTAAAGAAAAAGACCCAACCGGGTCTTTCCAATTCATATCCTGTCAGCGTTCTTCACTGTGCTGACGCTTTTTCTGCCACTGCTCCAGCAGCTTGATGATGGTATCTTCCATCTGTTTGGGCGTATAGCTGCGGGGAAAGTATTTTCTCAGGGTGTCATTTTTGATGGTCACCGTATCAAGCTCGCTCTTTTTCTCCTCGCCCATAATGGCAACGACCGTCTCCGTTGTAAAAGTTCCATCCTGAGCCAGCTTCTTGATACGCTTTGCTTGTGAGACAGAAGGAAAGTTCTGGGTATCATCCATTGCCCGGATCACTTCCTGCTGTTGTTCAGGAGAAAGATAGGAAAGCTCCACAGCAGGATTGAAGGACACGGTTTTGTTATCCACCATGTCCAGCAGTTCTGGAGTAAGGTTGGTCAGACGGATGAAACGTCGAACAGTCTCACGACTTTGATTATTCTCTGCGCCCAGCTTTTCATGCTCCGCAACTTCGACACAACTTGTGTCGAAGTTAAATCTGACCTTGTACCTTGATTTTTCATGGCATCCAACTTCATTTTGTACGCAAACGCTCTCTCGCTGGGCAGAATATGCTCACGCTGCAAATTGCCATCTACCATGAGGATTATGGCAGCATCATCGTCCATCTGGCGCACAATGACCGGCAGGGTTTCCAGTCCGGCCAGCTCCGCAGCGTGTTGACGGCGGTGCCCGGAGATAATTTCATAGCCGCCCTTCGGTCTGGGACGGGCAATCAACGGCGAAAGCACACCGTACTGCTTGACACTTTCCACGGTATCGCTCATAGAATCATCGTCCAGAACCTTGAAGGGATGGTTCTTGAATGGAAACAGCTCTCCAATCGGAATCTGCTGCACCTGCTCGCGCTGTTCTTCCAGCCGGGATTCTTCGGTGGAAAAAATATCATCGTAGCTGCTCAGACTGGCGTTTACGCTGCTTTTCGGCATCGGCCAGCACCTCCTCGTATTATAAAAGAGTAGTATTTATAGACCGCTCTCCAGCGGTATGCTACACTGTATGGGATGCTGTGGATTGGTGAACACCTCCTACCGCAAAGACGGTTTGACGAAGGCTCCAACCACAGCTTCTTTGTTGAAATGTTAATCAGTTAGATACCGCCAGACGGTTTATTTAGAACGAGGTTACAAGAGCAAAGAAGTCTGTGGTCCTAAGCAGCATTGAATAATATAACGGAGGTATAAAATGGTCTGTGTCGGAATTGATGTTGCCAAAGATAAGCATGACTGTTGCATTCTCGATTCGGAAGGAACGACCCTTGTCGATTGCTTTACCATTCCCAACAACATGGATGGTTTCAAAAGTCTGCTACAAACAATCCAAGACTGTTCTCAAAAATCAGACAAAATAAAAGTAGGCTTGAGGCCACCGGACATTATAGCTACAACATCCGTGGGTTTCTTCTTGACAATGATCTGCCCGTCTATGTCATGAATCCCTTGCATACCAACCTGTATCGAAAGAGCCTCAGTCTTCGCAAAACTAAAACCGATCGTGTGGATGCAAAAACGATTGCAACTATGCTGTTGTCCGATGTAGACCTCAAGTCCTACACAGATACAGCATATCACAACGAAGAACTAAAGTCACTCACGAGATACCGATTTGATAAAGTTCAGGAACGCGCTAAACTAAAGCAGTCGGTGTCCAGATTGGTTACAATCCTGTTTCCGGAATTGGAACAGCTTGTTTCGTCTATCCACGGCACTTCAATCTACGCACTTCTCAGTGAGTATCCCGGTGCAAAGCAGATTTCAGAAGCTCATCTGACCAGATTAGCTAATATTCTCGTGAAAACATCCAGAGGCCATTACCGAAAAGATAAAGCTACTCATATCCGAGATGCAGCCAGAACATCCATTGGTTCTGTTATGCCTGCTAAGTCTTTGGAATTAAAGCACACCATTAAGCTCATTCAAGAACTTACCTCCGAAATCAATGAAATTGAAGATGCCATTCGGAAAATCATGGATGAATTGAAACCGCCGATCCTTTCGATTCCCGGAATGGGATTTCATTCTGCTGCGATGATTCTTGCAGAGGTAGGGGATTTTTCGAATTTTAACTCTCCTGACAAAGTTTTGGCTTATGCTGGATGTTCTCCCTCCACATACCAGTCAGGAAAACTCACAAACTGCTATGCACACATGGAAAAGCGTGGCTCTCGTTATCTTCGATACGCTCTTTACACTGCAACCAAATACGTCTGCTACTGGAATCCTGTTTTTACTGAATACCTTACCAAAAAGCAAGCTGAAGGCAAGCACTACAATGTTGCCCTATCTCATGCCACAAAGAAACTCGTACGACTGATTTACGCTTTGCAGAAGTCCGGTAAAGCATATCTTGCCGTCACTTGATTTTCTCCAGAGCCTGAGTTAAACCTAAGAACAACTTAGCTGGCGCAGCGAACCCTTGACAAACCGAAGCATTCAAATGCTATTCTGTTTTTGCGAGGGTTGGCTGGGCTTGCTTTGCTGTTCTCTCCGTCACCCTCGCTACTCCAAGGCCAGCATTTGAATGATGTTTGTCATGGGCAGCGGATGGTTGGCGGATTTTTTCATTTTAGGGCTTGACTTTTAATAGTTAGTCTTCGTCAGAGATTTATAGGCTTCTGCCACTTTGCCTTTCGGGTCATGGACAAAGATGCTCTTACCCGCCGCGCTGATTTCCGCTGCACGGACGGAGTGGGGAATCGTCTGACCGAACACTTTGATGTGCTTTCCGTATGCCTGCCGGATCAGCGTGTCGATTTGTCGGCCATAGTTGGTGCGGTTATCTGTCATCGTCAGCAGGATACCTTCGATTTTCAGCTTTGGGTTGATCTGCCGATGCACCTTGTTGATGGTCTGCAAAAGCTGTTCCAGACCTTTCGCGGAAAGGTACTGTGCCTGTACGGGTATCAGAGCAGTGTCTGCCGCCGCCAGCGCGTTAATGGTCAGCATCCCAAGGGAGGGAGTGCAGTCCAACAGAATATAGTCATAGTCCTGCTTTGCACTGTCCAAGACTTGCTTCAGCATTTTTTCCCGGCTCATGGTATTGACAAGGGCAACTTCCAGCCTGCCAGCTCAATGTTGGCCGGGATGAGGTCTACACCCTCTGCATGGTGCAACACACCTTCACCGGGTGGAATGCACTGATCGTTCATAGCTTTCTGCATCAGGGAAGAAAGGGTAACGGGCAGTTCGTCCGGCTTCTGCCAGCCCATACTGATGGTGAGCGAACCCTGTGGGTCAGCATCTACCAGTAAAACTTCTTGCCTTCGGCAGCAAGGCCAACACCCAGATTTTCGCAGGTTGTTGTTTTTCCGGTACCGCCTTTCTGGTTGACAACGGCAATCGTGGTTGCTTTCTTAGAAATTTCTATCACCCCCGTTTCGCTAAATCGTGGTTGGTCTGATTCTGATAGTAAAGCTGCATGGTGGTCGGTGCGTTGTACAGAGAAGCGAGCAGGTATTGTTTCATGTTCCTGATTGGGCTGCTGTTCTCTGCAAGGCACTTCAACACAAATTTGATGTGGTCGGCGTTCAGCTTCATGAAACGGCTGCGCACTACCTCGGCAGGGCGGTCATCCCCGGCGATCCGCAGCATCTTTCGCTTGGTCGCACAGGTGTCCACCAGCAAATCAACGATCTGGTAGATGATGTCCTCGTCATCCGGGCAAAGCCGGAGAAGAAGCTCGACCTCCAAGGACTGAGAAAAATATTCTTCCAGTTGTTCGCGCTGGCCCATCCCGTCTGTTTCTTCCGAATTGAAGGAATAAGTCTCATTCATCTCAGTATTATTCTTATCAGTCTTATTACATCGTGGTTTTGCAGGGTCTTGACTTGTGCTTTTGAAGCCTCCAGATCCGTGATTTTCACGATTCTGGAATCGTGCTTTTGAAGAATCTGCCGAAAAGTTTTTCACATACACCAAACTTGGCCTTCCTAAACCTCTGCGTTTTCGTTCAATCAGACCAAATTCTTCAAGCTCCCGTAGCAACTTCGTCGCTTTGTTGTCTGCGCAACACAATGACCTCTTGACATCCTCAATCGTGAAGATGATGAACACCCGACCTTGCTCGTCCAGCCAGCCATTCTTGGCCGACAGGCTCATGCGGTCGAGCAGGATGCCGTAGAGTGTTTTGGCATCCGTGGACAGGCTCTGGAACCGCTGCTCCTGAAAAAGAGCCTTTGGAATGCGGTAGAAGGAGAAAAGCTCTCCAGTCTGTCCGTAGAAGTAGTCAAGGGTCATGCGGTTGGTTCACAGATAAAAAACAGCGATAATATATCGGCATAGTTGAGAAAACCTCCTTGTCAATACTTTTGGGGAAAATAAAAAGCGCAACTTTGATGTGTGAAATCAAAATTGCGCTAAGTAAGCTGTCAGAAAAAAACTTTTCTCGTAAATGACCTTCTCTCTGAGCAAAACCCATTGACACACTTGAAAATTGGGTGGTAAAATTGCCTTGTAGGCGGAGCATGATTCATGGAAGCAGGATGCAACTGTGAACCTTTTTGGTGGATAGAACGTATCAACGCGATATTAAGCCTGTCCCCGCACTTTCGTGTGGGGGTGTGTTTCGATACCGTTCGGGAGAGCGCTTGCATGGCATGCAAGAGGTCACCGGTTCGATCCCGGTATTCTCCACCAGAAGGAAAAGCACCGCACGGAAACGTGTGGTGTTTTTTGTTGTTACCGACCAAAGGAGAAACTATGAGCTACGCGATCGTATTCAGCAGTAAAACAGGCAACACAAAATTATTGGCAGACACGCTGCACGCCTGTCTGCCACAGGAAAACTGCTGCTATTTTGGCACCCCGGACCTGCCGCCATGGAAGCGGACGACCTCTATGTGGGCTTCTGGACAGACAAGGGAAACGCTGACGAAAGCACTTTGGACTTTTTGAAGCAGCTGCACGGCAAAAATATCTTCCTTTTTGGCACCGCCGGCTTTGGCGGCAGTGAGGAGTATTTCAACAAGATCCTGAAAAAGGTGGAGCGTTCGCTGGACAGGAGCAACACGGTCTTCGGCCGTTATATGTGTCAGGGCAAGATGCCGCTTTCGGTACGCCAGCGGTATGAGGGCATGAAAAAGCAGCCGATCCATCTGCCAATCTGGATGCGCTGATCGAGAATTTTGACAACGCCCTTTCTCACCCGGATGCAGAAGATCTGGAACGGTTAAAGCAGGCGGTAAAATGATAAAAAGGCAGCGGTTTTCCTCAAACAGAGGAGGCCGTTGCCTTTTTGCTTAGCGGATGATCCTACGCTCCTGCCTGCGGCTCCGCGGTTCTTATCCCACGCTTCTTTTATAAAAGAACAGGTACTGCTGCACGATGCCTGCTTCCAGCCCGAACTGCGGGAACGGGTCCTGCCCGGCAAACTCGTCCCGGATGAGCCGTTCGATCCAGACATCCACCGGCACACGGCCCACACGGCCATAGCCGAACAGACACACGCAGTTTGCCACCTTTGCCCACACCGTCCAGTTCCATCAAACGGGCAAAAAGTGCTTCATCGGGCAGGGAAGCCAGCTTCTTCAGGTCCAGTGTGCCCTCTGCCGCCTGCTGCGCCGCATGCAGCACGTAGCGGGTGCGGTAGCCAAGACCGCACTCCTGCAGCGCCTGCTCCCCGGCACAGCAGAGCGCTTCTGCCGTCGGGAACGCATACACCGGCCCTTCGCTATCGCTGCCCAGCCGCTCGCCAAACCGCTCCGAAAGCAGCTCTACCGCCCTGCGGATAGCCGGGATGCTCTTTCGCTGCGAGATGATGAAGCTGACCAGCATCTCCCACTCATCCTGACGCAGCACCCGGATGCCCCGGCCATATTCCATGGCACGCTGCAGAAAGTCGTCCCGGCTGTCCAGCTTTCCGCGCAGGGCGGCATAGCTGCGGCCAAGGTCGAAGTAACCGTGCCAGAAGGTTTCCCATGTGCCCGGCTCACACCGCACCGTGTAGGTTCCGCTGCGCAGTGGTCTGAGGTAAAGCAGCTGTCTCCCGGAAACAAACCGATACCAGCCCTCCGCCTGCTTCCGGGGGCGAAAGCACTGGCCGCTTTCCAGAATTTTGTCCGGGTCGAAATCATCCCGGATCTGAACCGTTTTCTCTTCCAGCTCCATTGCCCCCATCACAGCTCCAGCTCCCGGTACACTTCGCCTTCCAGCGTTTTCCAAAGGAAAGTCTCCCCTTCCAGTGTCATATAGCTATGTGCACTCCCCTCCTTCGGGATGCTCACAGAACCGGGGTTCAGGTAGAGATTGCCTTCGCCGAACTCTGTCCACGCCGGAATGTGGGTGTGGCCATGCAGCAGGACATCCCCCGGAGCCAGCGGCGGCAGGTTTTTCAGGTTGTGCACATGACCGTGGGTAGCGTAAACGAGCCGCCTGCCCACCGGCAGCACCGCATAGTCGGCCAGAATGGGAAAATCCAGCACCATCTGATCCACCTCAGCGTCACAGTTGCCCCGCACGCACAAAAGCGTCGGCTTCAGCCCGTTCAGGAGCGGGATGACCTCCTTCGGGGCATAACCCTCCGGCAGGTCGTTGCGGGGGCCGTGATACAAAAGATCCCCCAGCAAAAGCAGCCGGTCTGCTCTCTCCCGCTCAAACGCTTTGATCATTTTTTTGCAATAAAACGCCGACCCGTGCAGGTCGGATGCGATCATCCATTTCATGGCAGGATTCTCCTTATTTTATAAAGTATCTATTTTTATTTTAGCCTCCCGGTGAAAAATGGTCAAGTCTATAAAAGTCATACTTTATCTGTTTGACCTCTTGACATCTGCCGGAAGCCGTGTTATCCTACAGTTAATAAAATTCGTGTGGATTTTTACAGCAGTATGCTACTTTTCGCCACACAATGACTTCAAAAGAGCCATTGTGTGGCTTTTTTGCGTCTGCTTTTATCTTCGAGCAGTCTCGCCCTGACGATTCCGCGGCTGCAGTAATTCATTCCTTTTCTCTACAGGAGCAATGCAAACACTATGAACGAGACCTTTATGAAAGAAAAACCGGTGCTGCCGCTGTTGGTATCCATGGCACTGCCCAATGTTATTTCCATGCTGGTGAACAGTCTGTACAACATTGTAGACAGCCTGTTTGTGGCCCGCATCAGCGAAGACGCCATGACTGCGTTGTCGCTGGTGTTCCCGATCCAGAATTTTGCCAACGCCATCGCCATTGGCTTCGGTATCGGCATCAATGCCATGATCGCACTGTACCTTGGCGCGGGCGACCACAAAAAGGCCGAGACTGCCGCCACCCACGGTATGGCGCTGAGCCTGATGCACGGCATTCTCATCACCATTGTCAGCATTGTCATCATGCCGGGCTTTTTGCGCCGGTTCACCAGCGACGCAGGCTGATCGCATCCGGCATCACCTACTCCACCATCGTATTCCTGTTTGCCACCATCAACATGGCGGCACTGGCCTTTGAAAAGATGTTTCAGGCCGTGGGCCGCATGAAGGTGACTATGGCGGCGCTGATCTTTGGCTGTGTGTGCAACATCCTTCTCGACCCCATCCTGATCTTCGGCCTTGGCCCGGTGCCTGCCATGGGCATTGCGGGTGCGGCCCTTGCCACCGGCATCGGCCAGCTGCTGAGCCTGTGCGTTTACCTTTTCGTTTACGTCCGTACTGAGCTGCCTATCCGACTGCGCCGCAGCTGCCTGCGCCCGGATGCCGCACTGGACGGCAAACTGTATGCCATCGGCGTGCCGGCCATCCTCAATCTGGCCCTGCCTCTCTGCTGGTCACCTTCCTGAACGGCCTGCTGGCGGGCTTTTCCCAGAGCTACGTGGTGGTGCTGGGCATTTACTACAAGCTGCAGACCTTCCTGTATCTGCCCGCCAACGGCATCGTGCAGGGTATGCGCCCGCTCATTGGCTACAATTACGGTGCCAAGCAGCACGCCCGCGTGAAAAAGCTCTACGAACTCACCCTCATCATGAGTGCTGCCATCATGGCTGCGGGCACGGTCATCTGCCTGTTCGCTTCCCGCCCGCTGATGCAGCTGTTCACCTCCAACCCCGAAACCGTCGCCATCGGCCAGACTGCCCTGCGCATCATCTGTCTGGGCTTTGTGGTTTCTGCCGTATCCACCACCTCTTCCGGTGCACTGGAAGGCCTTGGCAAGGGCGCAGAATCGCTGGTCATCTCGCTGTGCCGCTACATCGTATTCATCATGCCGCTGGCCGCTGTGCTGTGCCATTTCCTTGGTGCCAACGGCGTGTGGCATGCATTCTGGATCACCGAAGTGCTGTCCGCCATCGTGGCTTACCCGGTGTACCGCAAGGCAGTTGGAAAGTGCTGAGCCTTCTTGAAAGCGCTGGACGGCGAAGGCCAAGTAAAATAAAATAGTTTCAAGCAGTTGAGGGAGAGTTTGCCAAAAAACCTCCCTCTTTTTTGTGCATTTTATTTGACAGTACGCAAAAACTGCGGTAGAATAAGATGTTTGTTTTCCGGCATTTCGGCTGGAAAAGCGCAATTTAACAGAGGATGTGGGAAAAATATGATCGAGACGATCACGGCCGTCAATCAGGCGGTCAACCAATTCATCTGGGGCGTGCCCGCCATGGTGTGCATCATCGGCGTAGGCCTGCTCCTGAGCGTTCGCACGGGCTTCTTGCAGATCCGCAAATTTCCCTACGCCATCAAGACCACCATCGGACGCATGTTCCGCAAAAAAGACGCTTCCGATGGCGCCATGACCCCCTTTCAGGCGGTGTGCACCGCGCTGGCCGGCACCGTGGGCACCGGCAACATTGCCGGTGTGGCAGGTGCCATTGCCATCGGCGGCCCGGGTGCCGTGTTCTGGATGTGGTGCTCTGCCCTGCTGGGCATGTGCACCAAGTTTGCCGAGGTCACGCTGGCGGTGCACTACCGTGAGCGCAGCGAGACGGGCGAATGGGTAGGCGGCCCCATGTACTACATTAAAAACGGCCTGAGCAAGCATTGGCAGTTTCTTGCTGTGCTGTATTCCCTGTTTGGCGTGCTGACCGTGTTTGGCACCGGCAATGCCACACAGGTAAATACCATCGTTGCCGCTATCGATACCGCTCTGCTGGAGTACGGCGTGGTGGGCGGCGGTGCGCTTTCTACCCTGAACCTCGTGGTTGGCATCGCAGTGGCCATGCTGGTGGCCATGGTGCTGCTGGGCGGCATCAAGCGCATTGGCAGCGTGAGCGAAAAGCTGGTGCCCTTTATGGCTCTGTTCTACATCGTGCTGTCCGTGGGCGTTATGGTGCTGAACTTTGAGCGCCTGCCCTATGTGTTCGAGTCCATCATTGCGGGTGCGTTCAACCCGGCAGCGTTCACCGGCGGCACCATCGGCAGCCTGTTCGTCAGTATGCAGAAGGGTGTGTCCCGCGGCATTTTCTCCAACGAGGCCGGCCTTGGCACCGGTTCCATTGCCCACGCCTGCGCCGACACCAAAAAGCCGGTCAAGCAGGGCATGTTCGGCATCTTTGAAGTGTTTGCCGATACCATCGTCATCTGCACCCTGACTGCCATGGTCATTCTGTGCAGCGGCACCACCGTGAACTACGGCACCGCAGCCGGTGCAGAGCTGACCATCAGCGGCTTTACCACCACCTACGGCGGCTGGGCTTCCATCTTTACCGCCGTGGCCCTGTGCTGCTTTGCTTTTTCCACCATCATCGGCTGGGGCCTGTATGGTTCCCGGTTCCTGGTGTTCCTGTGCCGCAGCGATAAGGTGGCAAAGCCCTTCTTTCTGGTCTACTCCTTTGTGTCCATTCTGGGCGCAACGATGGATCTGGCCTGCTGTGGAGCATCGCCGATACCTTCAACGGCCTGATGAGCATTCCGAACCTGCTCGCGTTGCTGCTGCTTTCCGGCACGGTGGTCAGGCTGACCAAAGAATTTTTTGCATCGGAGGCTGATTGCCCACAACAAAAAGAGGCTGCTGCACTTTTGGCTAAAACGATGTGCAACAGCCTCTTTTGTTATTCGGGCAGGTGTACCGGTACCCGCGCCACACAGTGCACCCGGCAATCGCCGTCCTTGCGGGTATTTCCTGCCGCGGGAGCGGGTGGTGCGCCTGTGGGAGGGCTTCAAAAAGCGTCTCGGCCTTTGCCGATAAAAAGCATCCAAAAAATACTGTACGATACCCGGAACTTTTTCAGGGCCAAAACGGCTCCAAAAGGTTCCGGGTCTTTGATTTTTCGCAATTTCCCCGCGCAGGCTGCTACCGCATTTTTTCAATCCCCTTATTCTGCCCGCGTCCGGCTCTTTTCAACCCGGACAGTTCATGTTACAATATACATTAGAAATAAAAAATGAATCGAGGGAATGAACCTTGGATTTTTATGGTACCATCGGCCCGGCCTGCGCACAGCCGGCGATCTTGCAGCACATGGTGGAAGCCGGCATGACCGGCATCCGCATGAATCTTTCCCACGGGCCGCTGGCGGCGCACACCGACTGGCTGGCCATGATCCGCGCAGCCGGCATCCGCCAGCTGCTGATCGACCTGCAGGGGCCGGAACTGCGCATCGGCACGCTGGCAGAGCCTGTTGCTCTGGTTGAGGGCAGCTCTATACGCCTTGGCGCAGACGGCGTACCTTGCCCGGCAGCTCTGGTACAGGCGGCTCGCCCGGGCAGCAGCTTCTGCTGGACGACGGCAAGCTTCTGGTGCAGGTCACACAGGCATTGCCGGAAGCCCTTGTGTGCACCGTGGTGCGCGGCGGCACCCTGCAGAGCCGCAAAAGCATTGCTGCACCGGGCCTTGCGGTGCCCTCGCCTACCCTGACGGAGGAAGACCTGCAGAACCTGAAAATTGCAAAGCAGTGCGGTGTTACCGGTGTGATGCTGCCTTTTGTGCGCGGCAAAGCAGATATTCTGGCCCTGCGCCATGCGCTGGAAGAAGCCGGGGCTGCGGATATCCGTATCTTTGCCAAAATTGAAAACATGACCGGTGTGCGTGCCTGCCGGAATTCATCCACCTTGTGGATGAGGTGGTGATCGCCCGCGGAGACTTGGCAATGCCATGCCGCTGTGGGAGCTGCCCCGCTGCCAGAAGCGGCTTTCCGCCGCCTGCCGGGCTGCAGGCGTGCCCTTTATGGTAGTGACCCAGATGCTGGACAGCATGTGCACCCGCGCCGTGCCCACCGTGCCGAGGTGAGTGACATTTACAACGCCGTGCTGGACGGCGCGGCCAGCGTGATGCTGACCGGTGAGACTGCTGCCGGACAGTACCCGATGCAGGCCATGGAATATCTGGTGCGCACAGCGCAGACAGCTCTTGCCTGACCTTTGCGGAGTTTTTGCGCAAAAGGGATGGCGCATTGTGTCAGAATACGGTATAATAGACGTAAATATTTCTTGTTCAGAAAGGTTTTTTGCTATGGGAATCGTTGTGCTCGGTGCTGTTTTTGTGGATATCAAAGGCTATCCCCTTTCCGCCTATATTCCGGGCGGGCGCAATGCCGGCCGCATTGAGCAGGTACACGGCGGAGTGAGCCGCAACGTGGTGGAGGATATCGCCAATGTAGAGCTGCGCCCTACCTTTGTCAGTCTGGTGGACGACACCGGCATGGGACAGGATGTGATCAACAAGCTGGAGAACCACAAGGTGAACACCAAGTACATCCAGCGCGTGCCGGACGGCATGGGCACCTGGCTGGCCATCTTTGACAACGACGGCGATGTGCATGCAGCCATTTCCAAGCGGCCGGACACCACTCCCCTCACCGGCCTTTTAAAGGAAAAGGGCGACGAGATCTTTGCCGACTGCGATGCCATTGCGCTGGAGCTGGATCTGGAAAAAGATACTGTAAAACAGGTGCTGCACTACGCCAAAAAGTACAACAAAAAGGTTTTTGCGGCCATTTCCAACATGAGTATTGCCATGGAGCGCCGGGATTTCCTGCAGCAGATCGATTGCTTTGTGTGCAACCAGCAGGAAGCCGGGCTGCTGTTCTCCGATGATTACGGCCATCTGACTCCGGACGAGATGTGCAGGGTTCTGGCCGCCAATGTGCACAGCGCCAACATTCCCAGTATGGTGATCACCATGGGCGGTCAGGGTGCCGTATATGCCGCGCCAACGGCGAGTGCGGCGTGGTGCCTGCCAAGAAGGTGGATGTGATCGACACCACCGGCGCAGGTGATGCCTTCTTTGCCGGCACCACCATCGGCCTGACCTACGGCAAAACGCTGGCCGAGTCCTGCGAGATCGGCAGCCGACTGGCCGCATCGGTCATCTGCATCACCGAGAACGTCTGCCCCCGCTTCCGCCCGCTGGAATTCGGGCTGAACATTCCGGTGGTGGATTAAAGTAATATCAGAAAGCCGGGCAGACTGCGGTCTGCCCGGCTTTCTTTTTAGGATTCGGGGAAGAGGTTTATATCATGCTTCCAGCACCTTTTTGCCGGTAACTGGATCAGGGATATCAAGCAACGCCAGAATGATGGCCATGCGGATATACACGCCATTGTGCACTTGATCAAAGTAGGCGGCACGCGGGTCGTCATCCACATCCTTTTTGATCTCGTCGATGCGGGGCAGCGGATGCAGCACCGGCATATCCTGCGGTGCCTTCTGCAGCAGCGCTTCGTCCAGCTGGTAGCAGCCTTTCAAGCGCAGGTATTCTTCCTCGTTGAAAAAGCGCTCCTGCTGGATACGAGTCATGTACAGCACATCCAGATGCGGCAGCTCGGCTTCAAGGTCAGCCGTTTCCTTATAGATCTGATGGGTCGGCTCCAGCGATTCATTCTTCACATACTGCGGCAGGCGCAGATCTTCCGGCGAGATGAACACGAACCGGTTGCCCTCAAACTGGCTCAGCGCAGCGGTCAGGGAGTGGACCGTGCGGCCAAACTTGAGGTCGCCGCAGAAGCCGATAGTCAAATGATCCAGCCGCCCCTTGCGCTGGCGGATCGTCATGAGGTCGATCATGGTCTGGCTGGGATGCGCGTGCCCACCGTCGCCTGCATTGATCACCGGCACACGTGCAGAAAGGGATGCCCGCAGCGGTGCGCCCTCTTTGGGGTGGCGCATGGCGATCACATCGGCGTAGTTGCTCACCACGCGGGCGGTGTCCTCCACCGTCTCGCCCTTGCTGGCGGAAGAAAGCTGTGCCCCTGCAAAGCCCAGTGTCTTGCCGCCCAGCCGCAGCATGGCCGATTCAAACGAAAGACGGGTGCGGGTGGAAGCTCGTAGAACAGCGTTGCCAGAATGCGCCCATCGCACAGGTGGGCATAGGGTGCCGGGTCGGCCTCCATTCGGTCGGCAAGATCCAGAAGGGCCAGCTGCTCTTCCAGAGAAAAGCTGTTGGGCTCAATAAAGTGTCTCACAGCCATTCTCCTTTCAGCACGAACTTCTCGCGCTCGGCTCCGGTAGAGACGAACTGGATCTCATGGCCCAGCTGCTTTTCCAGAAATTCCACGTAAGCCTTGGCCTCTTTGGGCAGCTCATCCCAGCTCTTGCAGCCGGAGATATCCTTGTTCCAGCCTGGCAGCGTAGTGACCACCGGCTTTACACGGTCAAGGTCGGACAGCGGTCGAAGCTGGGGACTTGCACGCCATCCAATGTGTAACCGGTGATCACCGGGATCTCTTTCATGCTGCTGAGCACATCCAGCTTCGTCAGGGCGATCTTGTCTGCGCCCTGACAGGTAAGGCCGTAGCGGCTGGCCACACAGTCGAAGGGGCCGACACGGCGCGGACGGCCGGTGGCCGCACCATACTCGCCGCCTGCCTTGCGCAGCTGTTCATTCCAATCCTCGCTCATGGCGTTCTCGGCGGCAAAGGGGCCTGCACCCACGCAGGTGGAGTAGGCTTTCAGCACGCCCACCACATGGTCAAGACGGCAGTTCGGAATGCCTGCGCCCAGCGGCGCATAGGCAGCCAGCGTGTTGGAGCTGGAAGTGAACGGGAAGATACCGTAATCGATATCGCGCATGGCACCCAGCTGGGCTTCCAGCACGATGCGCTTGCCGCTGTCGTGAGCCTGCTGCAAAAATGCACCCACATCACAGATATACGGTGCAAACTGTCCGGCCTGCATCCGGCACCATTCCAGCAGAGCATCGTAGCTCATGGGTTCCTGATGATAGCAGCCACCCAGCTCCAGATTCTTGGATTCCAGGATCATGTGCAGGCGGTCCTGCACGCGCTTTTCGTCCAGATGCAGCAGATCGCCCAGACGCAGGGTCTTTTTGCGGTATTTGTCGCTGTAGGCGTAGGCAATGCCGCGGCGGGTAGAACCAAAGGCCGCACCCTTCTGGGCAAGGCGGTCCTCTTCCAAGCCGTCCTGCACCTTGTGCCACGGCATGGAGATGGTGGCCTTATCTGAAAGTTTCAGGTTTTCTGAGCCTACCTTTACGCCGCGCTCCTCAATGGCATCCATTTCTCCGGCCAGATGGTCGAGGTCGATCACCATGCCCGCACCCAGTACACAGACAACGTCCGGGTGCAGGATGCCGGAGGGCAGCAGGTTCAGGATGAACTTGCCCTGCTCCGTTACAACGGTGTGGCCGGCATTGTTGCCGCCCTGATAGCGGGCAACAACATCGGCATGTTCGGCTAACAGATCGATGACGCGGCCCTTGCCCTCATCGCCCCAATTGATACCAGTAACTGCGGTAAGCATAACTTCTTATTTACCTTCTTTTTCGTTATTTACAATAGCCTGTACCTTGGTGGGCAGACCATAGATGCTGATAAAACCGGTAGCATCACTCTGCTTGTAGTCGCCGCCGGCGGCAAAAGTTGCAATGTCCTCACGGTAGAGGGAATACGGAGACCAGACACCGGCATTGATCATGTTACCCTTGTACAACTCCAGACGCACCTTACCGGTAACGTTTTCCTGCGTGGAGGTGACGAAGGCGCTCAGAGCTTTGCGCAGGGGGCTGAACCACTGGCCGTCATAGACCAGCTCACCAAATGTGATGGCCAGCTCGCGCTTTTTGTGGGCAGTGAGCTTATCCAGAGTCAGAGTTTCCAGCACCTCATGAGCCTTATAGAGAATGGTACCACCGGGCGTCTCGTACACACCGCGGCTCTTCATGCCCACCAGACGGTTCTCCACCACATCGTACAGGCCGATGCCATTGCGGCCGCCGATCTCATTCAGCTTGGCAATGAGGACGGCGGGCTTCATCTTTTCGCCGTTCAGGCTCACCGGCACGCCCTTTTCAAATGCCAGCTCCACGAACTCGGACTTGTCCGGTGCGGTCTTGGGGCTGACACCCAGCTCCAAAAAGCCCGGCTTATCGTACTGCGGCTCGTTGCCCGGGTCCTCAAGGTCAAGGCCCTCATGCTCAGGTGCCACAGGTTCTTATCCTTGGAGTAGTTGGTCTCGCGGTTGATCTTCAGCGGGATGTGATGTGCCTCGGCATAGTCGATCTCTTCGTCACGGCTCTGGATATCCCACTCACGCCACGGAGTGATGATCTTCAGGTCCGGTGCAAAGTGCATGATGGCCAGTTCAAAGCGCACCTGATCGTTGCCCTTGCCGGTGCTGCCGTGGCACACGGCATCTGCACCCTCGGCACGGGCGATCTCCACCACACGCTTTGCCAGAATGGGTCGTGCAAAGCTGGTGCCCAGCAGATAGCCCTCGTAATCGGCCCCGGCCTGCATGGTGGGGATGACGTAATCCTCCACAAATTCATCGGTCAGATCTTCTACGTACAGCTTGGAAGCACCGCTTGCCTTGGCGCGCTCTTCCAGACCTTCCAGCTCGCCCTTCTGGCCCACATTGCCGCACACTGCAATGACCTCGCAGTTGTTGTAATGCTCTTTCAGCCATGGGATGATAATGGAAGTATCCAGACCGCCGGAATAGGCCAGCACGACCTTTTTGATCTCAGACATAAGAACCGCCTCCGTTCAAACCACTTTATACTTTTGAATTCCCTCTTGCAATTTTTGATTGCGGTGTTATTATACTAGCAAGCAGAGAATGTGTAAAAAGTATCCTGCACATGATCACGATACAAAATTGACATGAAAGAGGGCACGCCGCTATGTATGTGGACTGGGAATATTACAAAATCTTTTATTATGTCGCGAAATATCAGAATTTCACCAAAGCCGCGCGGGTGCTGGGCAACAACCAGCCCAACATCACCCACTCGATGAACCGGCTGGAAAGCCAGCTGAATTGCGTGCTGTTCATCCGCTCCAACCGCGGCGTTACCCTTACCCCGGAGGGTGAACTGCTTTACTCCCGCATTGCATCTGCGGCGGTGCAGATCCAGGATGCAGAAGAAGAGCTGAGCGCCAGCGCCACGCTGGAACACGGTGCGATCAGCATCAGCGCTACCGAAACTGCGCTGAACATCTACCTTGCAGAAAAGCTGCGCGCCTTCCACACGGACTATCCCGGCATCCGCCTGCGCATCTCCAACCACTCCACGCCGCAGGTTTGCAGGCCGTGAAAAACGGCGAGGTGGATTTTGCCATCATCACCACCCCTGCGAGGTGGAAAGCGGCCTGAAAATGGTGGAGCTGAAGCCCTTTTATGAGGTGCTTGTGGGCGGCAGGACCTTTACTGCCCTTTCCAGCCAGAACCTTTCGCTGAAGGAGCTGAACAATTATCCGCTGATCTCCCTGAGCGACGAAAGCATGACCCGCGCCTTTTACCGGCAGTTCTTTCTGGATCACGGTGCGGTGCTGAAGCCGGATACCGAGGCTGCCACCACCGACCAGATGCTGACCCTTGTCAAAAGTGAGCTGGGCATTGCGTTCCTGCCCCAGCCCATGGCACAGGATGCACTGGCCCGCGGTGAGATCGTGCAGCTGCATCTGCAGGAGATCATCCCTCAGCGCTCCATCTGCCTTGTGTACGACCATCACCGTCCGCTGAACACGGCAGCCCGCAAGTTCCAGCAGATGCTGACCAAGGCGGCTCCCAAATGCCCGGAACACAGATAACCGCCGGGCCTTTCCCTGCAAACTGATCTATACGGGACTGTTGCAAAATAGCTCTCTGAAAAAACAATGCACAAAACCCGGAACCTTTTCACAGCCAAAACGGCTTAAAAAAGGCTCCGGGTTTTTGATTTTGTGCTATTTCTTCGTGCAAGTTGCTATCGCATTTTTATTTTGCAACAGTCCCCTGTTTTATTTTTACTTTTCCTGGATCTGTTTGCCGGTGAGGTGCTCAATGGTGATCTCGTAAAGCTGCACAGCCTTGATGTTCAGCGCAATTTCCTTTTCTACCTCTTCCTTGCCGGGGTAATACTTCATGCCAAGCTCCCGCACGCGGGCCTCGGTAGCAGCGGCATCGTCGATCAGATGGCAGCGGCCAAACACCACGGTGCTCTGCACATAAGGTGCCCAGTCGCCCGGCTCAAAGTGTTCGTTGCCGTAAACGGTAAAGCATACCTTATCATTCTGTTTCAGCGCGTCCACCTTCTGGCCGGACTTTGCACCGTGGAAGTAGATTTTGTCGTGCTCCTGATCGTAGTAATAATTTACCGGGATCGCAAAGGGATAGCCGTTGTCGCCGTTCACTGCCAGCACGCCCCGCCGGGACTGCTGCAGCAGGTGCTTTGCAGCTTCTTCCGGGATGGCGCGGCTGGCTCTTCTCATGGGTCTGAACATTTTTGTTTCCTCCATGTATCGCAGGTTTGCGGTGCGCACTCATGCACCTTGATAATGCGGATGAGGGTCTTATCCAGCTGGATGGTGCGGTTCCACGGGTTCAGGATGATGCCGCTGATCTCCGGCACGGCAAGCGCTGCATCAAACAGCTTTTCCATATCCACAAGAAAGGTGGACTGCACCGGCTCGGCCCCCTTCATTTCCTCGTCAAAGCTGGTGAATGCATACCACCAGCTTGCGCCGTCGGCCGTCCGGATGGCCCGCAGCTGCATCTGTTCACTGCCCAAATTGGGCTCCACCGCCACAACAAGCTGGCCATGCTCCTTTATGCGTCGCCGGATCACGGTAAGGGTGTGGGCCAGCTGTTCCTGTGTGGGCTCCTGCTGCAGGGCGGCTACCGCCTGCTCGATCTTTTCGTTGCCGTTCAGGCCCTTGTCTCTGGGTTGATTCATTGAGGTTGGTTCCTTTCTATTGTATTTTGGCAGAGGGAATAAGCACAGCTCATCACAGCAGCAGATCGAACAGGCCGATCATTATCGGCATAGACACAATGGAAAGCAGAGTGGTCAGCACATACAGCGCGCTGGAATGCGCCGCATCGCGGTCATAGAGCTGAGCCATGGAGGTAACAGTAGCACAGGCAGGGTGATGGCGGCAAGGTAGACCGTCATCAGGATGTTCTTGCCGTCGGCCACCCAGCTGGATGCATGGCAGACCCACAGCAGCACCAGAACCACCAGCGGGCATACCACCAGACGCAGCACTGTGGGCAGATAGTTGCGGCGGGTGCAGAACACCTCCCGCAGCGGCTTTTCTGCAATGGCCATACCGGCCAGCAGCATGCCCATCGGTCCCATCATGTTGCCCACTGTGCTCATGGTATTCTGCAGCGGTGCAGGCAGCACCACACGGAACCAGTACAGCAGTGCACCGGCTACAATGGCGATCATGTTGATATTGGTGAGCACCTTTTTCCAGTCCAGCGCACTGCTGCCCTGCAAAAGGGAACTGGCGTGGGTCCACAGCAGCACCAGCTGCACAATGATGAATGCACAGGAGTAAATGACATACGCATCGCCCATCAGAGCCTTGACCAACGGGATCACCAGTGCAGCGGCGTTGCTGTAGATCACATTCACCTGCTCCACGGCATCCAGCTTGAGCGGGCGGCTCAACAGGCGCTGAGCACCAGCAGCACTACATGGATAGCCGCCGCAATAGCCATGGAGTACAAAAGGCCCTTGCGGATCTCCGGCGTATCGTCGATCTGGAATGCGTTGATGATCACGCAGGGCGTGACCAGATACACCATGACCACTGAGAGCACCCGGCTGTCGCTGGCCTTCAGCAGCCCTACCTTGACCACAGCATAGCCCATGATCAGAATGAGGAACAGCTGTGCAATCTGCTGCATCAATAACAGACTTATCTCCATTGTTTTTTCCTTTTCCCTTCCCTTTTTCAAAACCCAAAGGGAGAGCCGCCTTCCGCAAGGCAGCTCTCCCCTTTTTCTGATTTTATTTGCCGCTCGTCAGCCGCGCCACATGCAGCGCCAGATAGGCGGTTTCCTCGTTGGGCAAAAACACGCCGTACTTGCGCAGCACAAAGGTGCGTATTTTTTCCGCGCAGGTCACCGCTGCCGGATAATTCTGCTGCATCTGCTGGAACAAAAAGTCGTCTTCGCTGTCCATCAGTTTGCCGGAGAAGAACCGCTCGGCAAAATACTGCAGGTGGCTCACGAACCGTGCATAGTGGATGCTCTCGGTGCTCACCGGGCAGTGCATACTGTAGGTGACAATGTTGGACAGCTCACCGATCAGCTGCGCTGCCCGCATGGCATCGTAGCCGGCCTGCGGGTCCTGCCGGGCGTTGACGATATGGAAGGCGATGTTGCCTGCCTCTTCGTCCGGCAGCTCGATGCCAAGCTTTGCCTTTACCTTCTGCAGGCCGCGCTGGCCCACCGCGTACTCCTTGGGATAAAAATGCTTGATTTCCCAGAAGATGCGGTTGGTCACCACAAGACCCTTTTGCTGGCGCTCCACTGCAAAATGCAGGTGGTCGGTCAGCAGCAGATAGATGTGCGCCGAAAGCTTGACTCCCAGCGACTGCTCTGCGTCGTCCACAATGTCCTGCGTCAATTCCAGATAGGATGCCGGAATGCTGGAAAACAGCTCCAGCATAGGCTGTGCGTCCGGGTTGGACAATGGAAGGAACACGCGGTCTGAGGGCTGCCGTTCAATGGGCTCGCCCGCCTTACGGCCATAGCCGATGCCCTTGCCCAGCAGGATGGATTCCTCGCCGCTGTCATCCTGCACCAGCACAACACTGCTGTTCAGCACCTTCTGAATGTGCATCGGTCCCTCCTCCTTCCGTTGAAACCTTAAGACTGCCGCTTAGTCCAGATCTTCGCCGTTGGAAGCAATGACCTTCTTGTACCAGTAGAAGCTGTCCTTACGGCTGCGGGCCAGAGTACCGTTGCCATATCATCCTGATCCACATAGATAAAGCCATAGCGTTTGGACATCTGGTTGGTGGATGCAGAGATCAGGTCGATGGGTGCCCATGTGGTGTAGCCCCACATCTCAACACCCTCATCGATGGCCTTGCCCATTTCGCTGATGTGCTGGCGGAAGTACTCTACACGGTAGGGGTCGTGGATGGAGCGTCGGCCTCCACCACGTCCTTGGCACCCATGCCGTTCTCCACCACCATCAGCGGCTTGCGGTAACGGTCGTACAGCTCGATCAGGCTGTAGCGCAGGCCCTTGGGATCGATCTGCCAGCCCCAGTCGGTGGAGGGCAGATACGGGTTCTTGACACCCAGCACGGTGTTGCCGGGGGTACGCTCTGCGTTCGGGTCCACAGACTCGGTCATGGTCATATAGTAGCTGCAGGAAACAAAGTCCACACAGCCTGCCTTCAGGGTGGCGGCATCCTCGGGCAGCATTTCCACGTGGATGCCCTTGCGCTCGAACATCTTGAGGATCAGGCGGGGGTACTCGCCCCAGACATGCACATCGGCATAGAACAGGTTTTCCAGATTCTTTGCCTGAGTAGCCAGCTCATCATCGGGTGCGCAGGTGCGGGCATAGGTGGTGAGCTTGGTCAGCATGCAGCCCACCTTGCTGCCGGGGATGATCTCGTGGCAGTCCTTTACTACCATAGCGCTGGCCACCAGCTGGTGGTGCAGGGCCTGATAGCAGGTCTCCAGCATCTTATCCTCGGGCACGCGGCTAGGGATGATGCCGGCGGTGGTGAAGGGGTGACGGATCACGCTGTCCACCTCGTTGAAGGTGAGCCAGTACTTGACCTGATCCTTGTAGCGCTCAAAGCACGCATGGCAGAACTTTGCAAAGCAGTCGATCACGCGGCGATCCACCCAGCCATTGTACTTGGTGGCCAGTGCCAGCGGCATTTCGTAGTGGCTCAGCGTGACCAGCGGCTCGATGCCGTTCTTGTGCATCTCAGCGAACAGGTCGCTGTAGAACTGCAGGCCCTTTTCGTTCGGCTCTGCTTCCTCGCCGGTGGGGAAGATGCGGGTCCATGCAATGGAAACGCGCAGCATGGTAAAGCCCATCTCGGCAAACAGCTTCAGGTCTTCTTTGTAATGATGGTAGAAGTCGATGCCGCGGCGCTTGGGATAATAGGTATCATCCGGGTCGGCCATGGCGGCAGCAATGTGTGCGTCGTCCATGGCAACATGGGACTTGTAATCCTTCACGTCGGTGTTGGGCTTGTAGGTGGCAACATCGGCCACGCTGGGGCCTTTGCCATCCACGTTCCATGCGCCCTCTACCTGGTTCGCGGCAACAGCGCCGCCCCAGAAAAAGCCTTTGGGGAAACTCATTTATTTGCCTCCAGTTTCAGCAGTGCGGCACCGGGCACCACAGCGCCCTCGGCCACAGTCTTGATGGTGAACTCATCGGCGTTGGTCACGACGATGGGGGTAGTTACATCATAACCGTCTGCTTTGATTCCGTCAAGGTCAAACTTCATCAGCAGCTGGCCCTTCTTGACAGTCTCGCCGTCCTTGACCTGCGGATCAAAGCCCTTGCCGTCGCGCTTGACGGTATCCATGCCGATGTGCATGAGCAGTTCAGCACCGGCATTGGTCTTCATGGAGATGGCGTGCTTGGTGCCGAACACGGACTCGATCACGCCGTCAGCGGGAGCGTACAGCTCACCCTTCTCGGGCACCACGGCAATGCCGTCGCCCAGGATCTTCTGGGAGAAAACTTCATCCTTGACCTCTTCCAGAGCAATGGCCTTGCCCTGCAGGGGGCTGCTGATGGTGGAATCCGCAGCTGCTGCGTCTGCAGCAGTCTCGGGAGCGGGTGCAGCGGTCTCATCCTCTGCGGGGGTCTCGTCCTTATACAGGAAGAAGGACAGTGCGAAGGAAGCCACAACAGAGATCACCAGACCAACTGCAGCCCACAGGATGTTCTTGCCGTTATCCGGGTCAACGAACATGGCCATGCCAGCCAGACCGGGCCCATGGCAACGAATGCCTTGACCTTCATCAGGCCAACGAACAGACCGCCGATGAAGCTGGAGGCCACAACGGACATCATGACCTTCTTGTGCTGCAGGGTAACACCGTACAGAGCAGGCTCGGTGATGCCGAACAGGCCGGAGATGCCAGCGGAGATCGCGGTAGCGCGCAGGTTTTCGTCCTTAGTTTTCAGAGCAACGCCCAGGCAGGCACCGCCTCAGAGATGTTGTGTGCCAGAGAAGCAGGCATGTACAGCATTTCAAAGCCGGGGTCAGAAATAGAAGCAACTGCGTAGGGGACCAGAGCCTTATGCATGCCCATGGAGATCATGAAGGGCAGCACGGCAGCCAGCAGAGCAACGGCCAGCCAGCCAGCGTGTTGTACAGAGCCAGGATCACGGTGGTCAGCAGGGCACCGATGTTGTAGCCCAGAGGTCCGAGGACGACCAGTGCCACAGGGAAGCCGATGCCGAAGCACAGCATGGGCACAAAGAACACGCGGATGGCCTTGGGGCACCACTTGTTGGCCCACTTTTCAATAAAGGACATGAAAATGACGGTCAGGATAGCCGGGAATACCTGTCCGCCGTAAGCGATATTCTGCAGCTTGATGCCGAGGAAGTAAGCACCGCCCTCGGTAGCCAGCAGAGCGGAAACGCTGGGGTGGATCATGGCAGCAGCCAGAGCCACAGACACCAGCTTGTTGCAGTTGAACTTGGTTGCAGTGGTGAAGGCGACCATGACAGGCAGGTAGTATAGAGCTGCATCTGCCACGCCGACAAGCACCTTATAGGCGATATCTCCGCTGCTCATCAGGCCCAGAGTGCTCAGCAGCACCATCAGAGCCTTCAGAACGCCTGCACCTGCAATGGCGGGGACCAGCGGCTGGAAGATGCCGACCATGTAGTCCAGAATAATGCCGCCGATCTCTTTTTTGCCCTTGGGGGCAGCGGGAGCTGCAGCCTGACCTGCGTTGAAGGTGCCCAGCTTGAGCAGCTCATCGTACACTTCGATAACATCGTTGCCGATGACCACCTGACACTGCGGGCCGCTGGAAATAACGCCCATAACACCGGCAGTCTTTTTCAGGGCTGCAGCATCCACCTTGGAGGTGTCTGCCAGAGTGAAGCGCAGGCGGGTGGAGCAGTGCTCGACCTGCACAACGTTCTTCTCGCCGCCAACCAGACGCAGCACGTCGGAGGCAGTCTGCTTGTAGTTCTTCATTTTGTTCTCCTTTATCTTGTGTGTGGTGGCATTTCCCTGCCGCCCGGCCGAAGCGGACAAAAGAAAAAAGACCCAACAGAATGACCCCGTGTACAATTTCTCCCGGAATCATAGTATCTGGCTACAATTCACCCAAAAGAAAAGGTATTCGTCATTCCATCAGATCCTGCCTGCATTACCAGTAACATGTCCAACTGGATATTGTGGTATTAGTATATCAATCCTCTTTTCGTTTTTCAATATGACTTTTTCACAAAATAACTCTTAAAAAATTATGAAGTTCGTATATTCATTTGTTTTTTCACATAGCTGTCGGTGTGTGCTCGTGTACTCCTTTCACCGCCTGCACTGATGCCGGCCGCACATCTTGCGCACCGCGCCGCCGCTCGTTATAATAAGTGTAACGATCTGTTTATTACTTTTTACATACAGGAGGTACAATCCATGCGCATTGCTTACGAGACGATGCTGGCCGAATTTGAGCGGGTCCTGACCAAATACGGTTTCAGCCAAAGCGTGCCCATGAAGCGGCCGAGATCTTTGCCCAGAACAGTCTGGCTGGCGTGTTCAGCCACGGGCTGAACCGCTTCCCCCGCGTGGTGGAATACCTGCGCAAGGGCGAGATTGATCCCGCCGCTGAGGCCGAGTGCATTGCCAGCTTTGGTGCCATGGAGCGCTGGGACGGCAAGCGCGGCTTTGGCCCTCTGAACGCCAAGCACGCCATGGACCGTGCCGTAGAGCTGGCACATCAGTTCGGTATTGGCATGGTGGCGCTGGGCAACAACAACCACTGGATGCGCGGCGGCACCTACGGCTGGCAGGCCGCAGACGCGGGCTGCATCGGCATCTGCTGGTCCAACACCTGCCCCAACATGCCTGCATGGGGCGCAAAGGACAACCACATCGGCAACAACCCGCTCATTCTGGCCGTGCCGCGCTCGAACGGGGAGCACATCATGGTGGATTGTGCCCTGAGCCAGTTCAGCTACGGCAAGCTGGAAACGATGCGTCTGGCCGGCAAACAGCTGCCTGTGGTAGGCGGCTACGATGCAGACGGCAGCCTGACCACCGACCCCGCTGCCATTGAAGAGACCCGCCGCATGATCCCCATTGGCTACTGGAAGGGCAGCGGTCTTTCCATCCTGCTGGATATGATCGGTACTATCCTGACGGGCGCAAACTCGGTGGCAACGATCGGCACCTTTGGCGATGAAGTGGGCCTGACCCAGATCATGATCGCCATTGATCCTGCAAAGTTCCAGTCCGCCGACCTCACCGATGCGTCATTGATGCCATTGCCGCCGATGTGGCATCCAGTGAGCCTGCAGAGCCGGGCCGTGAGGTGCGCTGCCCCGGCATGGGCGAGCACCGCAGCCGCAAGGAGAACATGGAGCTTGGCATCCCGGTAGCCGAGGAAAAGTGGGCCGAAGTGCTGGCGATGTGATGCAATGTTAAAAGGGGTGTCTCTTCGGCAGACAGAGAGACACCCCTTTTCTTTTTATCTGTGGTTTTCCGCAAATATCCGGCCCAGCTGGGACAAGATATCATGCGGCAGCATTCCGTACTCGCCAAGCGCAGCAGCGGCACGGTCGGCAGCGGCACCGTGCAGATACACCGCGCAGGCCGCAGCTTCGTATGCAGGCAGGCCGCAAGCCAGCAGGGCCGCCGTCATACCGGCCAGTACATCTCCGCTGCCGCCCCGGGCAAGACCGGGGTTTCCGGTAGAGTTTGTGCACACGCGGCCATCTGGTGCAGCCACCACGGTACGGCAGCCCTTGAGTACCACCACAGCGTTCCATTTTTCTGCATACTGGCAGGCAGTATTTTCACGGTCCGCATTGATCTGCGCCACCGAAAGCCCGGTGAGCCGGGCCATCTCGCCGGGGTGCGGGGTCACGATCAGCTCTCCCGCCGGGTGTGGCAGCGTTTTGCCCTCGGCCAGCAGCTGCGCGGCGGCGTTCAGGCCGTCCGCATCCAGCACCGCGCTGCCTGCAAAGCCGGGCAGAAGCTTCTGCACCAGCGTGCGTGTTTCGGCCGCGCGGGCTGCACTCTGGGCCGTACCGCCAAGCCCGGGCCCAGCAGCAGCACCGTCGCTTCTGGCGCTGGAGCTGTGGAATGCTCTCCGGTGAGATGCCGCCTTCGGCCCCCACCACGCAGGGACACAGGCAGCATTCCGGCAGGCGGGCCACCGCAGCTGCCAATACCGGCTCCACGCTGGCCAGCGTTACAATGCCCGCACCGGTGCGCAGCGCACCCTCGGCAGCCAGCAGGGCCGCACCTCGGTAATATGCGCTGCCTGCCACAGCCAATACGGTGCCAAAGCTGCCCTTGTGGCTGTCGCGCGGGCGCGGCGGGATGTTGTGCCAGACAAATTCGGATGTGATCTCGGTTGACATTTTATGCTTCCCCCTGCACCAGTTTGCGGATCTGCTTTTCCACATTCTGCACTTCCTCATGGAACATGCGGGCGGAGACACGCAGCGCGCCGTGGCCCAGAATGATGATCTGCTCCATACCGTCGGAAGTAGCCACACGCACCCGCCGCCCCTTGCCGATCTCATGAGTAACGTGCTCGATGAACATATCGGCGGTTTCGGCTTCCTTGGTGTAGACCACATGGATATTGTGGTACTGCTCAATGCTGCCGGGGCTGCCCGGCACACGATAGGCATCGAATACAAGAATAAGATTGCACTTCTGGTAGCCCTGATAGTTGCACAGAATATCCATCAGCTTGTGGCGGGCCGCTTCCAGACTGTCCTTTGCAAGGGCGTTCAGCTCATCCCACGCAAAGATGATATTGTAGCCGTCCACCAGCAGATATTCGGGCAGGATTTCCCACTGCTGGGCATCAAAATCCGGGCGTTCCCGCTTTTGCACCGGGCGGAATGCCGCCAGCGGGTCCCGTTTGATGGGGCCATAGGTGCGCTCGAAGATTTTGAGCAGCTCGGCATCCTCTTCCAGTGTTGCGCGGTAAGCCGCTGTCCGGCGCTGGGGCACGGACTGCGTCTCCTGCTCCGGGCTTTTGCTTTTTCCCCAGCCGCTGTCCACATGCATGTGGCTGCGCACCTGATCCCAAGGCACCACAAAGCCCGCGCCATGGGCACAGAACACCGAATCTGCCGGGTTGTCAAGGTCGTGCTCCGGCTCGTAGCCCACGGCTTCAATGATCTCCGCCGCATTGTGGCAGGGCCGGTAGCCGTCCAGCGTCAGGGTCAGGTGTCCCCGGCCCCGGGTATAGCCCACCACCTCCATGGGGTAGCTGCGCATGGTGGCCACCGGTGCAAAACCGGTGAGCACAGCAGCCTCTTCCCCGCTCTCTGGCGGGTCAAAGCTGCCCTCCATGCGCTGGATATCGGTCATGGCACGGCCAAGGTTCTCCACCGGCACTTCCAGCCGAAAGGCATACCATGCTCCAGCAGCTGGCTTTTGGCCAGCATCAGACCCTGCCGCACCGCGCGATAGGTGGCCTGCCGAAAATCTCCGCCCTCCGTGTGTTTAAGATGGGCGCGGCCCGCAATGAGGGTGATCTTCACGTCCGTCAGCGGCGCACCGGTCAGCACACCAAGGTGCTGCTTTTCTTCCAGATGGGTCAGCACAAGGCGCTGCCAGTTCTTGTCCAGCACTTCTTCCCGGCAGTCGGCGGCAAACTGCATCCCGCTGCCGCGGGGCAGGGGCTCCAGCTTGACATGCACCTCCGCATAGTGGCGCAGCGGCTCATAGTGGCCCACGCCCTCCATAGGCTCCGTGATGGTCTCCTTGTACAGAATGCCGCCGGGGCCGAACTCCACGTTCAGCCAAAGCGCTCTGCCAACAAACTGCGCAGCACTTCCAGCTGCACCTCGCCCATGAGCTGCACATGGATTTCGCCCAAAGTCTCGTTCCATACCACATGGAGCTGCGGCTCCTCTTCTTCCAGCCGGTGCAGCTTGCCCAGTGCCGCGTGCACATCAGCCCCTCCGGCAGCAGCACCTGATAGCTCAGCACCGGTTCCAGAACCGGCACATCGCTGTCGCGTTCCGCGCCAAGGCCCTCGCCTGGGCGCGCCTTGGTCAGGCCGGTGACGGCGCACACCTGCCCCGGGCCGATGGCTTCCGCCAGCGTATACTTTACGCCGGAGTACAGCCGCAGCTGGTTTGCCTTTTCCTCCCACGGCTCACCATCTGCTTCGCCGGAGAGCTGGGCCTTTACCTTCAGTTCGCCGCCAGTCACGCGCAGCCATGTCAGGCGCGTGCCCTGCTCATCCTGCGACACCTTAAACACCTTGGCACCAAAGGCATCCAGCGCGGGAGCCGGACGGGTATAGCGGTCAATCCCGTCCAGCAGAGCGTCCACGCTTTCCAGTGCATCGTTTTCGGTACGCCGCAGCGCCGAACCGAACCAGCACGGGAACACATGCCGGCGTGCAACGGCCGGGATGAGGTCCGCATCGGTCAACTGCCCAGCATCCAGCATCCGGTCCATCAGGTTTTCGTCACACAGGGCCAGTGCTTCGTCCCGGTCGGCCTGCGGCACATCAAAGGCCACAAAGCCCTCGCCTAGACGGTGGTTCAGCTGGGCGAGCAGCTCTTCCCTGCTCTTGCCGGCAGGTCCATCTTGTTCACGAACACAAAGGTGGGCACATGGTAGCGCCGCAGCAGCCGCCAGAGCGTCTCGGTGTGGCTCTGCACACCGTCGGTGCCGCTTACCACCAGCACAGCATAGTCCAGCACCTGCAGGGTGCGCTCTGTCTCGGTGGAAAAATCCACATGTCCGGGGGTGTCCAGCAATGTGATATCCGTATTGCCCGCCGTCAACAGGGCCTGCTTGGAAAAGATGGTGATGCCGCGCGCTTTTTCAAGCGTGTCGGTATCCAGAAAGGCATCCTTGTGATCCACGCGGCCCAGCTTGCGGATCGCGCCGGAGCGGTAGAGCATGGCTTCCGAAAGGGTGGTCTTGCCGGAGTCCACATGGGCAAGGATGCCCAGAACGATTTGTTTATGCGTTGTTTCCATCCGCTTCTCCTACAATCAAAAATTCATTTTTATTGTAGCACGGATGGGGAAAAAAGAAAAGTTTTTGATTTAGAATGGGGTCGAAGCCCAAAAACGCAATTTATCTTATCGGCTTTTCGCGTGAAAAAACAGCTCTGGAAAATCCGCAGATTTTCCAGAGCTGTAAATATAAGAATAACAATTCCGCTATTCATAGCCAAAGCGAACGCGTCGGCCATTTTAACGGTCAATTACTCCACAATGATGCTCTTGCCGGTCATTTCAGCAGGCACGGGCAGACCGATATACGGCAGCATGGTGGGAGCGATATCTGCCAGGCAGCCGCCCTCGCGCAGCTTCACATCGCCGCAGCCAACAGCCACAAAGGGCACCACGTTGGTGGTGTGTGCGGTGAAGGGGGTGCCGTCCGGTTCATCATCTTCTCGGCGTTGCGTGGTCGGCGGTGATGAAGGCGCAACCGCCGGCCTTCAGCACAGCGGACACCACCTGATCCACAGCGGTATCCACAGCCTCAACGGCCTTGACCGCAGCATCGAACACGCCGGTGTGGCCGACCATATCGCAGTTTGCGAAGTTCAGGATCACCACATCGTACTTGCCGCTCTCGATGCGCTTGACGCACTCGGCAGCAACCTCGGGGGCGCTCATCTCGGGCTTCAGGTCATAGGTGGCGACCTTCGGGCTGGGGATCACGCAGCGGTCCTCGCCCTCGTAGGGAGCCTCCACGCCGCCGTTGAAGAAGAAGGTGACATGAGCGTACTTCTCGGTCTCGGCAATGCGCAGCTGAGTCTTGCCATTCTCGGACAGGTACTGGCCCAGAACGTTCTTCAGCTCCACAGGCGGATAGCGACCTCACAGTTGGGC
>ENA-OQEX01000212-OQEX01000212.1-human-gut-metagenome-genome-assembly--contig:-NODE-212-length-33625-cov-1.899875_pt1 | contig 33625 bp, 37 predicted proteins | sample MGYA00242802_ERZ504649 | MGnify/ENA primary metagenome ERZ504649 (study PRJEB26092, sample SAMD00036194) | human gut metagenome | host: Homo sapiens | study: EMG produced TPA metagenomics assembly of...
GGCCAACACGAGGCTGAGCACGATCATCGTGAGGCAGCAGGCTGCAAAAACGTCCAAAACAGGCCCAACACAGAGTTCCGATATTGGAGCTTAATATTTTTGTTGACCAGTTCCCTGAGCAAAAAACGATATTTCCAAAAATTTTTAACATACTGTTTACGCGGGGGCCGACCTGGATTGCCCGCCGCTGGGGATGCCGGTGTGACTGCCGTCATTCATGAACGCCTCGCTTCTTCTCATGATAGGCCTCTCTACGGCCGAGCCATTTGGTAAAATAAGAAAGCATTGAATGGACATGGATCAAAAACAGCTTTGTGTTATGCGCGCTGCCCCGCTCCCACGCATGGTATACAGTAGCGAGGGGATAACAGACAGCCTTCGCATATTTGCGAATGGTGCGCGTTAAATCCGCATCCTCAAAATACATAAAATAGCGCGGATCAAACCCGCCGATTTGCTGAAACAGAGAAGTCCGCAGCAACATAAAAGCATCCGGATGCGTTTTCAATTTCAAAGGGATGGTCCGTCCCCTCATCGAGCATTGCGTATTCGCGTAGAATTGGGTTTTCTGGATCATCCCGCTGAAATCGGCTGGCGATGAGATAGCGCAGGGAAGGGTTGCGCCTACCAAAATCTGCTCCCGCCCATCCGGGAAGCAGATGCGGGGCGAAAGCAACCCGATTTCCTCATGCTCCTCCATATAATGCACCATTCGGTCAGCACATCGTCTTTTAAAAAAATATCCGGATTGATGATCGCGTGATATTTGGAATGCAGCTTGGGAAGAACCAAATTGTGACCACCGCCAAAACCGTGGTTTTGCCCTTCTTCTATGATCTCCAAATTGGGAAACCGCTCGGCGGGAAAATGCTGGCGCAGCAGCGCAACCGTATCATCCGTGGAACCATTGTCCACAATAAAAAGGCGGCTTGTTACCCCCTTTGTGCACTGGAAAAAAGTTTCCACCGCTTTCCGGACGCATTTTCGATTATTATGCGTTACAATACAGCCAGACACTGTATATTCTTCCATATGTTGTGATCGTTCCTTTCACGCGGACAAACGGATCGTTTTCCCCTCCATGCAAACAAACGAAAAACGATCTAAGCCCGTTTCAGTTTTCCAGCTTGTTCTCGCCGTGGCGTGAAAGCAGATAAAAACGCCGCAGCAACTGGTTGACCAGCGACAAACGCCAGCGCAACTTCGTGGAAACCGAAGTTTTACCACCGGATACATTTCCGCCATGGCGGCGGTAAAAGAGCAACGGCTCTTCTAAAAAAACAACGCGGCCCAACCTAGTTGCAATCAGACCGATCCATTGATCGTGCATAGGGATGCCCTCCGGGAGCGGTAGAATCGCCCCGCAAAGCTCTCTGCGAAAAGCCATACAGCAGCCCATAAAGGAATTGCGAATCAAATTGGCCCCAAAACCGGGCTTTGATCCGTGAACAGCAAAAAAGGAGGGCTCCAAAGGATGCATGTCCGCATCCGTGACACAAGCGTCATGCAACACAAGCAAAGCGCCTGCCTCCAACGCAGCCTTCACCTTGTTGGCTTTGCCCGGCATCCAAACATCATCCTGATCGCTGAGAAAAATGGCGTCTCCCCCGCACAGGGAGATCGCATGCCCAAAATTGGCAATCAACCGCGGCCCGGCCCCTGCACATAATGCACGCGCTGGTCTTGTTCGGCAAAGCGGCGGACAATCTCCTCCGTTTTGCCGCCGGGACAATCGTCTGATACGATTATTTCGTCCTCTGGCTCAAGCTGAGACAAAATGGAGGACAGCTGCGCATCGAGATAAGCTTCTCCGTGATACACTGCCATCGCAACTGATATACGCATGAACTATCATCCTTTTCTGCGCGGCGGAAGCTTCCGCGCCCAACCCGCCCGACAGAAACAGCCGCATTTCAAAAGGAAAAACCACTGTGTTGCGGAAACCGGCGCCTCCGTCAGATGACACAGTGGCGCACACGCGGCCCACTCCGGACAGATTTACGCCTTATTATAATATTTTATCCTGATTTACAAGTATTTATCCTGATAAAGCAGATCGGGCGAAAAATCCGTACAATTAAGCCAAAAGGCATGCAAATCTGACCGCCTTTTCGCTCCCTTTTACAAGGTTTTTCTAACAGAACCGGTAGCAGCCAAAAAAGGCGTGCTGCAAGCAGTGAGCTTTTGCAGCACGCTTCCAATTTTTAACGGCTGATTCGAATTTCCACAATCCGCCTATGCCATCAAACGCCACTGAGCATTTCAAGCGCCTTTTGCAGCTGCGTATCCTGATCGTGCGGCAATTTCCAACTGCTCCAGCTGCTCTTGCGTCAGCGCTACCTCCACATCAGGCGCCACGCCGACGCCGTCGAAGCTCTCGCTCTTATAGGGCAGGATCGAAGCGGTAGTCAGCACAATCGCTCCCCCATCGGAGAGGTTGAATACCTGCTGCCGCTTTCCATTGCCTTTGGTGATTTCCCCAATCAGCTGAGCCTTATCAAAATCCCTCAAATCGCAGGCAAAAAGCTCAGCTGGGCCTTGGGTGTTCCGATTGACCAGCACGCAAATCTGCCCTGCATAATCCTTTGCATCGGAGGTAAAGGTCTCCACTGTGTCGCCCTTTTTATTGACAGCCAGGGCAATGGCCTTGTTGCTTCTGTGGCCAGAGGCACAAACAGATCAATCACCTTGGCGGCATATTCCATCATGCCTTCAGAGGTATTGCGCACATCAACGACGATGCTCTTGATATTCTCCTTTGCCAAAGCATCCAGCGCCTCCTGGCACTGCGTTGCCGTATTTTCATAAAAGCTGGTGATGCGAATATAGCCTGTTGTGCCGATGATCTCATGGTAGACAGATTTCACACTGTATCCGCGCATCACATTTGACTGTTTTTTTCTCACCGCCGCGCTGATAGGTGATATCAATGCTGGTGAGCTTATCGCCCTCCAGGTTTTTGACCATTGTGTCATAATTATCCTTCGTAACCTCCGTATCGCCGATGGCGATGATCTGGTCGCCCTTTCGGAGGCCCGCATTTTGAGCAGGCGAACCTGCGTTAACTTCTGCTACGGAGATGAATCCCGTATCCGGATTGAGCGCGGCGCTGATACCGATGCCGGACATCTTGCCGTGGATCCGGTTATAATAGGTAACATATTCATTCGCCGTCATGTAATAGCTGTAGTCATCCCCTAATCCCTGTATATACCCGCCGGAAAGTTTGGCATTGAGCAGCTGGTCGTCAATTTTGCCGAAATAATTCTTCCGCACAATATCATCCAGCTCGGAAAGCCCGGAATACATCTCCTCCCGCTTGGAAGATCCTCAATCAGATTATCATAGGTGTGCATTGCGATCTCAATTGTAATTGCAATGGAAGCGGTGATAGCCACAACAATGAGCGCAATGGTCACGCCGAGTGGTACTTTCTTATTCATAGGCTACCTCTCTTTTGTCACTTATAATCCTTCGGGTCAAGATAATTCAGCGGATTATACCGTTGATCTCCCTCGTAAACCTCAAAATGCAGGTGTGGGCCGGTTACGTTGCTGTATCGCCCACCTTAGCGATCACCTGGCCGCGCTTTACCCGATCCCCCTGGGAAACCAAGAGCTTACTGCAATGCGCATAGCGCGTAAGCATGCCGTTGCCATGATCAATCAGGAGGAATTTACCCCAGGATTTATCCGTCTGGGCGAGCAGGACAGTGCCGCTCTCCGCAGCCACGATATCGTGGCCGTAAACTCCGCTGCCACTGATATCAATTCCGTAATGGTATTTATAACCTGCCAGGTCACGCGGGCCGAAATAAGAGGTGATGTAGTGGTAGCCGGGCAGCGGCCAAAGCAGATATTGGCTCGTGGTATTCTGGCTGCCTGACGAAGACCCGCCTGAGGAAGAAGATCCGCCCGAGGAAGAGCCGCCGTTGCTGCCGCCGGAAGACGACGCATGTTCGCGTATGTAAGCGGCAATCTGTGCATCAATGGCATCCCGGTCGGCCTGAAGCTTTTTCATTTGCGTTTGATAGGCGGCGCTGTTTTTATCGAGCCTGCCGGATGTAGCGTTCGTCTTCTGAACGTTCTCGTTCACCTCATCCTCTTTTGCGCTCAGCTGCTGAGCAGAGGCTGTCACATCCCTTTGCCGAGCAACTAGTGTTTTCTGCTGCTCCTGTAAGGAGGCCTTGTCCGCCTCCATGCTCCGAATCAGCTTGTTGAAGGAAGCTACCTCTTCCGACAGGCGGTCGCAAGCTCCGTATCGTGCTTTGCCACCCCGCGCAGCAGTTCGGTGCGCGTCAGAAAAGTTTCAAAATCCCCCGCCTCTAACAAAAACTCCAGCTGGGTTCCGCCGCCGGACATATATAGGGCGCGCATTCGTTTTTTCAGCAATTCAAAGGTTTCTTCCACCTGCTTTTGCTGATCATCAGCCTTTTGCTGCGTTTGGGTAATTTTCGTATTCAAGCTTTCAATTTGACGGTTCAGGCTGCTGATATCGCTGTTGAGCAGCGCAATGCGCTCCTGTAGGACCTCAGCCTGCTTCTGTAGCGCCTCAACCTGCTCATTGAGCGCATCAATATATGCCTGCTGATCCGCCATATCGGAAGCAATCGCACTCAGCTTTTTCTTATTGGCTGCAATCTGCTGGTCAAGCTGGTTGTATTGATCCTGCAAATCTTCAATCGTTGAAGCCCTTGCATAGGGCATCCGCCCTGGGCCGAGCAAAAAAATCCCCAAGGCCAAGCAAATACACAACAACGAGCGCAGCCCCTTTTTCCCTTTATCCAAGGCTTCCACCTCCATTTTTTAAATAGCGCTTCATTGAAATCGCACAGCCCACCATGCCGGTGAGTAAGCCCAGCGCAATAAAGCCGAGCAAAATCCAGCCCGCATAGGCGGAAAACGGCGCCGCACCTATTCCGAAAGCAACGAGCACACTGCTGAACGCCTTGATCGCCAGCGCATAAATTCCCCACACGGCCCCAAGAGACAGCACTCCGGATAAAACGCCGATTGCCATCCCTTCCACCATAAACGGCCAGCGGATAAAGCCATCGGTTGCACCGACGTCCTTCATAATACTGATCTCCAGCCGGCGGCTGAAAATCGTCAGCCGGACAGTGTTGGACACGATAAACAAGGATACCAACAGCAGCATGCCAATGATAATCCCGGCAATGGCTGTAACAGACTGGCGCATCTCCATCACCTTTCCGGCAAGCTCACTGTTTTCCTGAATGGAAAGCACGCCGGGTAAATTTTTTAGGCTTGCAACGGTTTCTTCAAAGCGCGAGAGATCGTCCACCGTTACTTTATAGGCGTCCGGCAGCGGATTCTCGCCCAAGCCTTCCAGCAGAGCAGCGTCTTCGCCAAGGCTTTCCATCTGCTTCTCCCATGCGGAATCCTTGGAGATAAACACACATCCCTTGACGTTGGGCAGCGCCTTGATCTCTACGCCCAACTGATCGGCCTCCTCTTTTCCAACGGTATCCTCCAGAAAGACCATCATCACATTCTGCTGCTCAATATGGCCCAGAATGCCATTGATATTGATAAAGATCATCGACGCACAGCCGATGATAATCATGCACGACATTAATACGGCGATGGAGGCAACGCTCATCAGCCGGTTCGACCAAAGGCTGCGAAATCCCTCTTTGGTTAAATATGCAAAACTACCTCTTTTTTCATAGGGCACCTCCCGCCTGAACCGCATCGGAAAGCGGCTCAATGGGCTGCGGTACGTCTGGCTCCTGAGGCGCTTGTGCCGCCGTATCGCCAACGATGCAGCCGTTACCCAAGGTAATCACGCGGCGGTCAAAAGCGCGCACAAGCTCGTGCTCATGGGTTACCATGACAATGGTCGTCCCCATTTCATTGAGGCAGGTTAAGAGCTTTACCACCTCATAGGACATGGTGGGATCGATATTGCCCGTAGGCTCGTCCGCAATAATCAGGTTGGCATTGTTGGTTAGCGCCCGCGCAAGGGCGACGCGCTGCTGCTCTCCACCGGAGAGTTCCTCCGGGTAGCAGGAGGCCTTTGTCATCAGGCCCACCAGCCGAAGCACAAACGGCACGCGCTGCCGGATCTCCGCCGGGCGGGCGCCGATGACGCGCATGGCGAAAGCCACGTTATCATAAACCGTCATCTTGGGGATCAGGCGAAAATCCTGAAAAACCACGCCCATGGTGCGGCGCAGCAGCGGAATCTCCTTCTTTTTCATTGCGGCCAGATCAAACTTCCCCACGCGGATTGTGCCGCTGGTCGGCGTTTCCTCATGCATGATGAGCTTGAGGAAGGTGCTCTTGCCAGCGCCGGAAGCGCCGACGATAAACACAAATTCGCCTTTTTGAATTTGCAGGCTTACGTCTTTGAGTGCATGGTGCCGTTTTCGTACGTTTTAGAAACGTTGTGGAACTCAATCACTGCACACAGTCCTTTCTTCACATAGGACGCCTTTTGATCAAACGCGCCGCAAAACATCGCAGCGTGAAAAAGCGCGGCCCTGCGCCCCATGGGCGTAGGCTGCGGGATGTGGCACAAAACCCGCAGGCTCTTTTTCGGGGCGCAGCTGCGCCCATTCCCCTCCATAGGGATGCACATGCCTGCTGAGAACAGCATCCGGCATATGCAAAAAACAAAAGGCACACCCTAAAGAACCAACCCCCGGCAGGGCCATCCGCCGGGGGTTGACAGCCGGTACCGGAATTAATACTTTACCGGGTTGGAATCCAAATATTTTTTCACCATCAGAGCCACTTTAAAGACGATCGCATCATCAAACTCGCGCAGGTCAAGGCCTGTGAGTTTCTTAATCTTTTCCAGGCGGTAGACCAATGTGTTGCGATGCACGAACAGCTTGCGGGATGTTTCGGAAACATTGAGGTTGTTCTCAAAGAAGCGCTGGATGGTAAACAGCGTTTCCTGATCGAGATTCTCAATCGAACCGCGCTTGAACACCTCGCGCAGGAACATATCGCACAGCGTTGTCGGCAGCTGATAGATCAGGCGGGCAATACCAAGGTTGTCGTAGCTGACGATGGTTTTTTCCGTGTCGAACACTTTGCCGACCTCCAGGGCAACTTGCGCCTCCTTGAAAGACCGCGCAAGCTCCTTGATGCCGCTGACCGTTGTGCCGATGCCAACCAGGGCGTGCGTATAAAATTCTGTGCCCAAAGAATCGGCGATAGAACGGGCGAGCTTTTCAAGATCCTTCGGCTCAATATTCGCGCGCACCTCTTTAACAAGCGCGATATCCGTTTCGTTGATATTGATCACGAAATCCTTGGTCTTATCCGGGAACAGGTTTTGAATAACGTCGTAAATGGATACGTCGTTGTGTTCCAGAATGCGGATGAGCAGCACGACGCGGGTGGCGTCGTTGTTAAAACGAAGCTCCCTCGACTTGAGGTAGATATCTCCCGGCAGAATATTGTCGAGGATCACGTTTTTGATGAAGTTGCTGCGATCGTACTTTTCATCATAATACTGCTTTATGCTGCTCAATGCAACGGCAATTATATCCACATAACGGCGGGCAATGTCATCCGTGCCTTCGACAAACACGGCGTATTCCGGATGCATATGGGTGCCAAATGCGCGATAGGTAAAGGAATCGATCGTGGTCACCTCGCCGCCAGTAAAAACATCAGAGAGGGAGGACTCCTGAACCTCACCGATCCGGCCGAGCTCGCTACAGGAAATAATGGTGCCCGTTTCATCCACCACGCCCACCGTGCGGTCAATGGCATCCTTCATCTGATGGATGACGCCTTGGAACAATCTGTTTGACATAAAATAGCCCCCAATGCTTCATTAATTTGGCTCTTCAATTTTTTATACATTATGCCCATGACTACGCTATACATTTTACACAATCCGCTGGGTCTTTGCAAGTTTTTTGACGAGAAAAGTTATGGAATTTCTTAAAAAAGGTATACTAAACCCATATATTCCCTTTTTTCTATTGACATGTCACAACATTCAAAAGGCATTCTTGGCTGTTTTTACAAAAGAATAAGTTTGTATAAATTCACGATAACTTTCCACCAAATCAAATTTGCTCTCTCTAATTTTACCTAAGGGTTCTATAAATCCATAGATAGCATCCAACAGCAACAAGGCCCGATTTTAACCAATCAACTCTGCTGTACGCAGAGGAACGATCCGGTCGACCGGGTAAAGGCATCGATTCAACGGGACCGTGCTGTATTTTGTGGCCGCTGATTCAAACAGGCAATAGGTATAGTCGCCGTCGGAATCAATCTCCTCGAGCATTGGAGGCAGGGTCAAAATGCGCGCGGCCTCGCCTAAAGCGATTTCGCCACTGTCCGCCGGTGCATCATAGGCAGGGTAATACACATGGAGCGCGCATCATTTTTGCGGCCATAAGAGCAGCTGGTGAGCAGCGCCGTCTTGCCGCCCTCCTGCACAAAGGATACGCCTTGCGTCTGTGCCGGAAGCTCCATAAAGCGCACAGCCGTTGTCGCAGCGATGTCCCCGTTGATCTCCGCCTGATAGCCGTAGAGAATTCCGCTCTCCTTCTCCGCAAAGGTGCCCACCAAAGCAGGCCGTCATAATAGGTGACGAGCGAGGCAGTTTTCAGCAGCTTGTCCGTCGAGATCTCATATTCCACCCGCACGCTATCCGCACCGGAGGCGACAGCCCGCTGCAAGGTTTCATAAGAAAAGCCTTTTAGCGTTTTATCGCTGCTCTGGGCAATCCAGATCAAGGAACCGTCAAAGGCGATACCGCCGGCATGGTTGCGGTTCGGCAGGACGAGCGTGGCCAAGTATTCTCCCTGTTGCCTCCCGCATGGGAGAGCACATACACCACAGAGTTATGCGCTTCCTTTGCATCATAGGCTGTAATCAACAAATAGTCCCCCGCAATGCATAAGCCTGCGGAACCATGTCCGTGCACACGGTTCCGTCAATATTTGTGTGCTTCAGCCCGGGCACCGCGGGCAGATAGGAGGGCTCATAACACGCTGCAAAATCCGCATACTTCCCCACGGCCTTTTCAAATCCAGCCTCGTAACGGTAGCCCGTGCTCGTAGGCGTGCCGTCGGGAGGCGGGGCAAGCAAGGAGAAGAGCGTGCAGAGCGCCACGCAAAGCAGCGTAATCAACGCAATGATCTTTTTCATCAACAATCCCGTTCCTTTCTCGATCCTTTTTAACCGCCGGGCGAACCACGCCGGCCAGCCCTTGGCGGATTTTTTCCAAATTGCTATCGTTCCATGATCAATGTGGGGATTGCGGCCAAGTCCTTTTCCACGAACGCACCGGTTTTACGCAGCCTTTCCTCTGATTGCTGCCCGTTTGGGAGCAATACGCAATGCGTGCCAAGCACCTGCGCAAGCTCATAATCGTGCACCATATCGCCTACGGAAAGCGTCCGCTCCGGTAGAGTGTGAAGCCGGTCAAGCAGGCTGCGCGCCCGCTCGATTTTACCTGCCGAGATATAATCCCCCGCTCCGCTAACTGCTTCAAATAATCCGCTATGCCGAAACGGCGGAGATAGCCGTTGAGCGTTGCTCATGGAAAGAGGAGACGATGATCTGCCGCACACCCATTTGACGCAGGCGCTCCAGCGTTTCCCGCGCGCCCCGCATCAGGCCGGCAGAACAGATATAACGGTCATACCCTTTCATAAAGCCGTCTGCCAGCTCGTCAAAGGGCGTCTGCTCAAAATCGAAGAGCTTGCAGTAATAGTTAATCACCGGAATATCAATCATTTCACGGTATTCCTCCGGCTGGTCAGGGGCTTCCCATGGCGAGCCAAAAGATCGTTCATACTGCTACCGCCACATCCACATCGTCGAGCAGCGTGCCGTTCCAATCCCACAGTATCGTATCAATTGGCAATGCGTTTCCTCCCGTCTGATTAAATTTATACAGTTAAAAACCGACAGGGATGCCCATACGCCTCGAGCAGTCGGCACAGATCCTGAAAGCGTAGGAAAACGGTGGCGTGATTATCGTTCGGATGAAAGCGGCCCGCTCCAATCCCTTCAAATCCCGGTCAAAAAGGACCTTCACGGCGCGTCCGCTTTCATGAATCAAACCAAGCGGCGTAACGGCGCCCTTTTTCAGCCCTAAACATTGCTCCAGCCGCTCCTCGGAGGCAAAGCACAGCCGTGAGCTCGGCAGCTGACGGGCAATTGCCTTCAAATCCGCCCGTTTATCGCTGCGAATTACAAGGAGAAAAAGATGGCGGCCGCTGTGATCCTGCAAAAATAAATTTTTGGGGATCTCTCCATATTTCTGGATTCCCATTGCGGCAATTTCATCGATTGTCCCGCAGCGGGATGACGGATCAGTCATAGGGAATGTTGAGCTGGTCGAGCGCCCGGAGCGCTTGCTGCTGTGCTTCCCGATTTGCTTCCATCCCGATTCCTCCTGCCCGACCCATGGACGCTCCCTATTTACCTATGCGCCGTTTCATACGGCTGAATTATAGCACGATTTCGCCTTGGAGCCAACCTCAGTTGTGCAAAATAAATGAAAAATCCGCAAAAAGTATCCCTTTTGCGGATTTCAGTTCATAATGGTAGCTTTCCAAAAGAAATTCCGCCTCCCGGCGAATTTGCTCCATCACGCGGCAGACACTGCTAGTCAGCTCCACCGCCCGCGCGGCGTCTAGCCAAAAGCGCCCCGGCTCTTGCGTAAAACGGCAAATGCTTCCGTTTCCCCCCGCATGGCCTCCGCCTTGTTAAGCAATCCGCAGAGTGTTCGCCGCGTCCCATCCGGCAGGTGCAGCTCCATCCTGCCAGCATTGAAATGGACTGGATGGTGATGCTGCCCTGATCGCCCAGGATTTCGGAGCCTGCATAGCCCTGCCCGATTTTTGACCACGAGAGCAGCACCTCCGCTCCGGGTAAGAAAGGCACGCGCTGCCGAACCCATCCGCTCCGGTGCTGAGGAAGCCCGCCGACGCGCGCACGCGCTCCGGCTCGCCAAATAGATCGATAGCCGGATACACACAGTAAACCCCCAAATCCATCAGGCTGCCTGCCGCCATAGCAGGGTTAAAAATATTGGGCACTTCACCCTTTAATAGGGCCGGATATCGGGAGGAGAGCTGCGAAAAATCAAAGCGCGCGGCGGAAATCCGCCCAATCTGCCCCATTGCCTTGTGCAGGATTTCCCGTGCAGGCAGGTAGCGCATCATAATCGCCTCCATATAGACGAGGCCTTTTTCCGCTGCAAATGCGCACAACTCATCAAACTGTTCCGGCGCTGTCACAATAGGCTTTTCACACAACACATGTTTTCCGCCGGCAAGCATCCGCTTGCTTTGCAATAGTGAAAGGCATTCGGGCTGGCGATATACGCCGCGTCCACGGCCGTGCTCTCTGCCAACGCGTCAAGGGACGTATAGACAATGGGAATCTTCCATTCGCGCGCGAAAGCCTCCCCTGTTTCCAAGCTGCGGGAATAGACGGCGGCTATGTCCAATGCCCCTGCCAGGCGCGCGCTTCCACGAAATGCCCGGCAATGGCGCTGGTGCCGATGATACCGATTCGCATGGAAAAATATACTCCTTTATGGCAAACCGAGCCCTGCGATGAATTGCGCAGGGCCTGGCTTTGCATGATACATTTATTGATTATTCTTATTCGGCGTATTTCCACTTTACACCCTGCGGCGTATCCTCCAAAATGATATTGCGCGCCTTCAGTTCATCGCGGATGCGATCCGCCTCCGCCCAATTTTTCGCCTTGCGCGCCGCATTGCGCTGCTCGATGAGCGCTTCAATCTCATCATCCAGGCTCTTCTCTTCCGCGCGGTTGTAGACGAGGCCCAGGATGCCGCACAGCGTGTCAAACAACTCAGAAGCCTGCTCGCACAGCCTGCGTGAGTGCACGCCCGCCGCCACATGCGTGTTGATATCACGCACAAGCTCATAAACGGCTGCGAGCGCGTCCGCCGTGTTCAGGTCGTCATCCATCGCCTCTTCGAATTGCTTTCTGCGCTCTGCCAGCTTTGCGAGCACTGCATCATCCTCTGCGCCGGGCTCTTCCACCGCGTTTTTCAGCGCAAAATCGAGGCTATCGCGGCAGCTGTAAAGCCGCGCCAAAGAGGCCTTGCATTGCTCGATGATATCGATGCTGTAGTTGATCGGGCTGCGGTATTGCGAGGAGATCATCAGGTAGCGGATGGCTCGTAGCCATATTCCCGCGCCACGTCGCGCACCGTAAAAAAGTTGCCGAGGGATTTCGACATCTTGCGGTTATCCACATTGATGAAGCCGTTGTGCATCCAGTAGTGCGCAAAGGGCGCGCCGTTGCAGCATTCGCTCTGCGCAATCTCATTCTCATGGTGCGGGAAGATCAATCCTGCCCGCCGCAGTGGATGTCGATCGTTTCGCCGAGATAACGGCGAACCATGGCGGAGCACTCGATATGCCAGCCCGGCCGGCCCTTGCCCCACGGGGAATCCCAACTCGGCTCACCCGGCTTCGCGGCCTTCCAAAGGGCAAAATCCATGGGCTCCTTTTTCACTTCGCCGATATTGATGCGTGCGCCCGCCTCCAGCTCCTCCAGCGGCTGGTGGGAAAGCTTGCCGTATTCTTTGAATTTCGCGGGGCTGAAATACACGTCGCCCTGCGCTTCATATGCATAGCCCTTTTCGACCAGAGCAGAAATAATAGCGATGATCTCGTCGATATTCTCCGTCGCCTTCGGGTGAACGGTTGCCTCACGAATATTCATCCCCTTGGCGTCCACCCAAAATTCCTTGATATATTTTTCCGACACCTCGGAGAAGGTGAGCCCCTCCTCATTGGCACGGCGGATGATCTTATCGTCGATATCCGTAAAATTCTGCACGAAGCGCACATTGTAGCCACGGTATTCAAGGTAGCGGCGCAGCACGTCGAACACGCATAGCGGGCGGGCGTTGCCGATGTGGATATAGTTATAAACCGTGGGGCCGCATGCATAAATTTTGACCTCGCCCGGCGTGATGGGTTGCAGCTCTTCCTTCTGCCGGGTCAGTGTGTTATAAACCTTCATGAAAAATCGCTCCTTCTTTTTTCTAATGGTCATTTTATCGGATTCCATCCTCTTTTACAAGAGAAAACGGTCAGGTTTCTTCCCGTTTCCCGCGCTCCTTCTCCAATTCCGCGTTTTCACGCTCCAGCTGCTCGATGCGCAGCATCATGCAGCAAAGCTCCTGCGCCACCGGGTCGGGCACGTGCACCTGGTCGAGGTTATCGACGCGCACGCCGTTGCGCTTGACTACCCTGCAGGCACGCCCACCGCCGTGGAATCCGGCGGGATCTCCTCGAGCACCACCGCGCCCGCGGCGATGTTGCTGTTTTCCCCCACCTTGAAGGGGCCTAGCACCTTGCTCCCGCGCGATCATCACATTGTTGCCGATGGTCGGGTGGCGCTTGCCCGTATCCTTGCCTGTGCCGCCTAGGGTGACGCCCTGGTAGATAGTCACGTCATCCCCAATCTCCGCCGTTTCACCGATGACCACGCCCGTGCCATGGTCGATAAAAATCGGCGGCCGATTTTTGCGGCCGGGTGGATTTCAATCCCCGTTTTATGCGCGGGCGCGCTGGGAAATCCAGCGTGCCAGAAAAACAGCCGGTGGCGATAGCACCAGTTGGCCCGGCGGTGCATCCGGATGGCCTTCAGGCCGGGGTATAAAAGCAAAACCTCCAACACGCTGCGTGCCGCGGGATCGCGCTCGCGCACGCAGGCGATATCCTCTTTGAGCTGACGAAACATTATAATCTCCTCCCCTGCGGCGGAATCCGCTAAAAACAAAAAACCGCCCGCGCGGCCCAAACGGGCACTCAGCGCAGGCGGATTTCTTTCCGCGGTTCCACTGCGATTTTTTCTCAGCGGGTCAGAGCAGACTAGCCCGAACCCTTTGGCGGTAACGGTGCCTTCCGCACGGGGATACTTTTCGGGGCGCCGCCCCAATTTCCCCCCGCGTGCTGGCGGGTGCATTTCACTAGGGCGCGTGCAAAGGCGCTCGCAGCGAATGCGCCCTCTCTCTGGTGCGGCTTTCCCCGGCTACTTCTCCCGGTAAACGCATTTCAAAATCAATGGATTGCTATCATTATATACCGGCGGGTCAAAAAATTCTACTTCTATTTTGCAACGAAAATGGGAACAAATTGCCCGCCCGTCTGTTTATTTTGTAAAAGTGATAATTTTCGTGCTTCGCATCAGGTAAATCACACCGGATACGACGGTCAGCACAGCCGTAATCCACAAAAGGATGTTAGAAATCAGCGCCAATGGGAACGATGCGGGCAGCGAGCCCATCTCCTGCACCGCCGCCAGCAGCATAATCACGATCGTAAAGGTCATCTGACTGACGGTTTTGAGCTTGCCCCAGATATTCGCCGGGATCACCACGCCTCCGCAGAGGCAATCAAGCGCACACTCGTCACGGCAAATTCGCGGGTGAGCACGATCATAACGATCCAAATATTGCACAGGCCAACCTGCATAAAGCCTAGCAGAGCGGCGGTGGTAAGCATTTTATCCGCCACAGGGTCAAGCAGCTTTCCGAATACGGTGATCTGATCATTTTCCGCGCGAGCTTGCCATCGACCGCATCCGTAATTGCGGCCGCGCTGAATACGAGCACTGCCCACCAATAGTGGTATGGAATGCTCTGCGCCAGAAAAACAGCCAGAAAAACAGGCGCTAAAATCATGCGCAGAACAGTTAATTTATTTGGGGTGTTCATGCGGTATGTACTCCCTTCCGGTTTAAACCACTTCGCCGATCAGGTCGTAATCGGAAACGTCGAAAACTTCCACATCGACAAAGTCGCCATCCTCAAGCGCATAGCCGCAGGTAAAACGCACCGTGCCGTCAATCTCAGGCGCATCCATCCAGGTGCGGCCCGTGTAACTGTCGGTATAAGCGTCATAATCCTCTACGACGGCCCGGTAGATTTGCCCAATGCGCGCGCGGTTATTCGCTTCTACTATACCATACTGATCCTGTAGAATCAACTCTGCCCGGTGTTTTTTCACCTCTTCCTCCACCTGATCCGGGAATGTGGCGGCAGGCGTCCCTTCCTCCTGCGAATAGGCGAAGCAGCCGAGCCGATCAAAGCGAATGTCCTGCACAAACTCTGCAAGCTCCGTGAAAGCTGCTTCATCCTCGCCGGGAAAGCCGGTCATCACGGTGGTGCGCAGAACGATATCCGGAATTTTCGCGCGGATGTTCTCAATCAGCGCCGTCAGGCTCGCACGCGAGCCTGTGCGGTTCATGCGGCCCAGCACCCGCTCATCGCAGTGCTGTAACGGTATATCGAGATAGTGGAGCACCTTGGCTGGCGCGCTATCGTATCCAGCAGCTCGTCCGTAATGCGGTCCGGGTAGCAATAGAGCAAGCGGAGCCACTCAACGCCCTCAATTTCGCACAGCCGGTCCAGCAGCGCAGGCAGCATGAGCGCGCCGTAGAGATCTTCCCCATAGCGCGTGGTATCCTGCGCGACCAGAATCAGCTCCTTCACGCCAGAAGCCGCCAGCTCGCGCGCCTCTTCCACGACGCTGTCCATCTCCCTGCTGCGGAACGCTCCGCGGATGCCGGGAATGGCGCAGTAGGCGCAGCAGTTTGAGCAGCCGTCGGCAATTTTCAGATAGGCCCAGTGGGGCGGCGTGGTCAATATGCGCCTGCCCTCCAACGGCATATTTTCGCGCGGCGGGAAGGAAGGCATTGCAGCCCCGGCCATGGCCGCTTCACATATTTTTACAATATCGTCATTCGCGCCGATACCGATAAGCGCATCAATCTCCGGTATTTCATCGAGTACCTCCTGCTGATATCGCTGCGCGAGGCAGCCTGTCACCACAAGGCGCTGGATCGTACCATCCCTTTTCAACTCCGCCATTTCAAGAATGCTGTCGATCGCCTCGCGCTTCGCATCCTCAATAAAGCCGCAGGTGTTCACAATTACGAGATCCGCGTCATAGGGATCATCCGCGAGCAAATAGCCCGCATCCTCAAGCTTTGCGAGCATGATTTCCGCATCCACCTGGTTTTTGGGGCAGCCGAGGGATACCATTCCGATTTTATCGGCCATTTTACGGTCAGTCCTTTCGGAAAAAATAGATGTTTCACAGTTCCTACGCCCCCTATCATATCAGAAATTCAAAAAATTGAAAAGGCTTCGTTTAAAAAAGCCGTTCGCTCCAAGGCATTCGATTAGGGCTCCGTATACAGAGAGAACATACAATAAGCCAAGGCTCCTGCGAAAAGTGCGCTGTACCACAATGGTATCGCCCGCTCATTCAAATTTTTTCAATCGAACAGTATCATTCATCCTCTAAGCAAAACAAACTTGGCCCCTCCTCCAGTGGAATCTCCACCGGAGGAGGGGCTCGCTTCTCTCTCCAATATCAAACGGCTCACATTACAGAATGATGCAGATCAATCCGCTACAGCCTCGTTGATCACCTTTTCAATCGTTTCCTGTAGCTTGATACGTGCATCTGCCGGCATGCGGTAGAGCTTATTGTGCAGCCCTTCGTTCACCAGCTGATGCAGGGACGTACCGAAGATATTTGACTCCCAGATCTTCTCCGGGCTATCCTCAAACTCCTTGAGCAGGTACATCACCAGCTCTTCCGACTGGGATTCCGACCCAACGATCGGCGCGACCTCGGTGGTGATATTTGCCCGCATCATGTGGATGGATGGAGCGGAGGCACGCAGCCGCACGCCATAGCGCCCGCCCTGCTTCATGATCTCCGGCTCCTCAAGCGACAATTCATCGAGCGTCGCATCACGATGCCATAGCCTGTAGCCTCCACTTCGTCGAGCGCGTTTTTCACGCGGTCATAGGCCTTTTTCACCTGTGCGAGCTCCATCATGCAGTTCATCAGGCCCTGTTCGCTGTCGATTTCCAGCCCTGTCGCTTCTGCAAGGATTTTATAAAACAGCTCCTGATCCATCAGCACGTTCACACGCGCGCTGCCCTCAGCCAGGTTCATGTGGGAAATCTGCGCGGCTTCAATATATTCGCATTCGGTCAGCTTCGTAACCAAGCCGTTTACATCCCGCACATGCGATACCGCGGACGCAGCCTCCTGCACAGCGCCATAGGCCGCCTTGCGCAGCCAGTGCTCCGGATCGAGCGAGGTCATCCAGCGCGGCATGTCTAAGGAGATCTCCTTAACGGGGAACTCAAAGAGCACCTGCGAGAGAATCTGGCGGATCTCTTCTTCCTCCAGCTCTAGGCAATTGACGGGCAGCACCGGCACGCCGTATTTCTCCGTCATCTGGGAGGCAAGCGCACGGGCGTTATTCGTCTGCGGATACATGCAGTTAAGCAGCACGATGAAGGGCTTGTTGAGCTCTTTGAGCTCTTTGACAACACGCTCCTCCGCCTCTTCATACTCAGCGCGCGGAATATCGCTGATGCTGCCATCCGTTGTGATGACCAGGCCGATGGTCGAATGCTCGGAAATGACCTTGCGCGTGCCGATTTCAGCCGCCATGTTGAAGGGGATTTCATTCTCATACCACGGCGTTTTCACCATGCGCGGCTGGTCGCCCTCGATATAGCCCAGCGAGCTCGGCACAATATAACCCACGCAGTCGATCATGCGCACCTTGAAATGCGCCTGATCCGGCAGCGCGATCTCCACCGCATCCTCCGGGATGAATTTTGGCTCGGTCGTCATGATCGTCCGGCCAGCCGCGGATTGCGGGAGTTCGTCCGTCGCCGCTCGCGCTGATAGTCGCCCGTGATGTTGGGTAGCACCAGCGTATCCATAAACCGCTTGATAAAGGTTGATTTGCCTGTGCGCACAGGCCCCACCACGCCGATATAGATATCCCCTGCGTGCGCTCGGCGATATCCTGATAAATATTACGGTCTTCCATTCGCTTATCCTCCTTACTGTCCGCTTTCTTTTATATACCCGGGATGAGCAGCATGCATTTCTCCGGAACCTGTTCGCTTTCCAAATGGTTTTCACGCATGATAGCTTCCATCGTGGTGTTATAGCGGCGTGCGATATTCCATACAGACTCACCCGCATCTGAAAAATAGATTGTCAAAGCAGCGGAGGTGGAGCGCTTGATCTGCTCCTCATTGGGCCGGATTTCCGTAATCAGCCGCAAGCTGGTGGAGCAGAAAACGGAAGAGGTGATGTTCAGCTCGATGCGGACCTCCATCTGATCGCTTGCGTTGAGCACATAATCCAGTGCAGTCACCTGCACGGTGGGGTCGCAGCGAATCTTCTGCGCATCGGATTTCAGAGCCCGCTGATATTCAAAATCTACAGGCCGCTCAAGGTAATTCGGCTGTGCGTCGTGGTCGAGCACCAGCATGCAGACCGTCACCGTGCCGGAAACCGTGAGCATCCCGTCGGCAAAGGAGGAATTTGCCGTTACATCCGAGCACCAAAGGTCGAGCACCTTTGTCACGCTTGTGCCGGACAGGCTGACCGTGTTTTTGCACAGCGATGTTTCGTTGAAAATTTCAATCAGCTGATCGAGATCAACGCCCTTTTGCTCCACCATCAGCTCATATTGCGTGGAATACGCGTCCGTCACAACGGGCACCTCCACCTCCCGGTAAGCGCGCACGCATGCGCATACGCGCACATTCATATCGAGCAGCCGCAGCTCCCCGGAGGAATCGGATTTCGGCGTGACCTCCAGCCCCATGACCTCCAGCCGGATATCGCTGCCGCAATCCTCATCGATGCCGTCCACCTCGACGATCTGGCTGATAGGCATCGTATGTTCGATCGTTTCCAGCTCATTCTCGTTGGTATCCGCGCAGTAAAGAGTTTTCACGGCCAGTTCGCCCTTAATCAGGCATTTGTTCTGGATCACTTTGATATCCTGTGCGAGCGCGATCGCGTTGCAGCGAATGATCTGCCCAACAGGCGCTTTACTCTCCCCGATCTCCAGCACCTCGGTTAAGGGGAACATCCGCTCCACCAGGCCAACGGCGCTGCTGGCGCCTGCGTTTTCTTTTGCAGCTGCACACCGCAGCCATCCACGCCGGAAATCAGGTTTTCCTCCCGCCGGACGGTCACGGAAATATTGACGGAAACCGTTCCATGAATATCCGCCCGCCGCTGGCTGACCGCGCGGCAGTTTACATATTCCGCTTTCAGGCGGACGCTGACGCACGGGGCTGTCGGGCAGATTTTTTACCTCGACATATTTGGAAAACGGCAGGTTCTGTTCAAAGCAGCGAACCCGTGCATCCTCCCCCACATAAATAAGGCGAACGAGCACTGTTCCATCCACTGTAATCCGTTCGCCGGACACCTGCGAACCGGTCACGCGCGGTGTGACCGTACATTTTAAAATCCGCAGTATGTCGGGGCAATAATCCGGCAGGGTAAGGTCACTGTCAACGGACTGTTCTACACTGCCTTCATATATCAACTCGTTGACACAAACGGCTTGCCTGAGCACCTCAAAATCCATAAGGTCTACCTCTCCTTCTCGGAAACAGCCGTGTGCCGGCCTTTCCTTGGTATTCGTTTCTATCCATCTATATTCACATCATGTCCCGTGTATGTATGGCGCCAAAAAATCTCTGTGGCGATGTGGCAATGCATCCCTCCCTACGTCCCCTTTGCCTGTTTTCGTTTCTCGGAGTTGCTTCTAGCCCGTTCGGAGAAAAAATTTCAAAAAAAGTGATTGACAAAATCCGCAACTCTCGCTATAATAATGACTGTCGCGCGAGAGTGGCGGAATCGGCAGACGCGCACGTTTGAGGGGCGTGTGGTAATCCCGTACGGTTCAAGTCCCGTCTCTCGCACCATCCCAAAGGGCGATGGAGTTTTTACAAAAGCTTCATCGCTTTTATATGCAGCTGTGGCGGAATTGGCAGACGCGCTAGATTCAGGTTCTAGTGAAAGCAATTTCATAAGGGTTCAAGTCCCTTCAGCTGCACCAGGCAAAACCCCCGTAACTATGTCGTTTGGCATGGTTACGGGGGTTTTTATGTTTTATTTCCGCGCCTGTTTTTGTGCTTTGCTCCCTTTTGCTCCCCTTGTCATTTCAGAACGATGCTTCCGCGCCTTCTCAAATGTGATCACAACGGCCTCTTTCTTCTGGCGCCTGCGTCACATGCGTATAGCGCTGATCAGTGCTGATCTAATAATACATCTAAGCAGCGTACCGCATAGACCTCTCACCTGTTTCACTCTTCGCCGCTGCTGGAGAAAGCACCCGGAACATGAAATGCCATATCCTGACTTTTGGAAAGAGGTCTGAGAAAATGAATCGCGAGTCAACCACTGCGAGCAAAATCAACCAGAAGCACACCCAATTGACGCTAAAAAAGCGGGCCGCCCAACACAGGCGGCCCGCCTCTGCCGCGGTAACGGTCCCGGCAGGGATAGCACATAAGAAAAATTTCTTACTACACTCCTCGTTACGTCCCGCTATCCGTGCTTATTATAACTCATAAAATGGTAATTTGCAATATTTCTTTCGATCAAAGAGAAAAATAAACACAAAGTGTTATTTCAAACCTTCTATTCCACAGATAGCTCGCCTAACCCCTGATTGCCACCCTCTCCACGTGCTTGCGCATCTTGCTCAACCGCCCTGCAAAGATCTCTTTGTACGGCCAGCGTTGCAAGCGTATCCCCCAGTTGTGTGAACACCGCTGCGGTCAATGCCAGCTCTGAATCAGATAACTTGCCGGCCATCAAAGACGCCAAAGCAGAGATAGAAGCGGTCAATTCGCATCCATTCATTTGAATCACCGTTATCATACTATGCATGGAGCTGGCAATCGTTCAAACCCTGTCTATCGTCCAACAATTGTAGGCAAAGCAATGCAATCATTACATAATCTTAAAATTCGGGTAAATATCCCAATATAAATATTTTTATATTGTGCTTTCTGTTATTTCGTGTATAATATGTATCATATCGTAATTTTTTAAAAGATTCAGCAGGCATTGAGGTGCGGGGAATCCCCTATCCGGCCCTGCACCCTGCCAATCGATCAAACGAGGTGATGGTGTGGAGCCTGCGGAGCATGGGAAATCTGGAAGATTCGGCATCACATTGTCGATACGGTACTGATCGTTAACCTGACGCCGTTGGAAGGTATTCCCTATTCCAATGGCCGGCCTGATGAGCGCGTTTCTGTTTTTTGGAGGAGAGCGATTTGTTGGAACGAGCGGGGATACTGCGCAATGAAGAATTGGCAGGCGTTACCCGAAGCTATCTGCGCATTCGTGGTCATACGCCATCCGCAACATAGAAGTGGCTGTTCAACCCCTCTGCTATCCGATTTCCCGTATAACCGTGCCGTTCGGATCGATAAAAACAACCTTGCCAACCGCCGCATCCTGAAACTCTGTGAGGATAACGCCGGAGATCTGCGTCATCTCAGCCTGTGTGATCTCCTTACTCTTTTCAGCATAAGTATCCTCCAGCGCCATAAAGAGCACCTGAGCCACCTTGGCGTCGTCAACAATCCGGCTATCGATATCCGCCTTGATTTTGCTCACCTTTTCCCCGGTAATATCCGCAAGCAGCTGGTAAACCGGCAGGCCGTAGCCTGCGATCCGGGCATAATTTTGCGCGTCATCCTGTGTAGTCAGGTTATAAAATAATTTTCCAATTTCTGCAACGTCGCACTGCGAAAGCCCAGTTCTTCCGCCGCGCCGCAGAGGCCAGGGAAAAGGCGTCCATCTGCTCTGTGTCGAAAAAGCCGGATAACATCACAGATGCAGAAGCATATTTTGTAGATTCTTCTTTTAATGTGATCTCCGCCCGCACTACACCATCCTGCCGGAACACATCCGCCTTGCCGATATGATGATACCAGCCTTACTGGAATGCTTGCTAAGCAGCTTGGCCAAAGAAGCGGAAAGCGTTTCATCCGGCGCCTCCCATGTCACCTCAGCGGAGCTGTTAGGAACAGGGCCGCCGCTGGATTCATCGGGAGGAAGGCCATCCCTCCCGCAGGAAACAAGCGATAAAAGGAGCAGGGCGGCAACCGCCGCATAGAACAATCGTTTTTTCATTTCCATTCTCCCGCTTTGATCGTTTCGAAAAATTCATGTTTTATTATACGGGTTTCCAAAAGCTTTGTAAATATAAAACTACAAAACCGGAGAAGGCGCCCTGCACAGCGGGAAATTGAAAAAAACAGGCCGCTGCAAAACATATAGTTTGCAGCGGCCTGTTTATAGATACGTTTTAATTAAAAAACAATTTTCAGAATGATGTGGAGAATCACCTTTGCCACGCGCACAAATACTTCCTTAAAAATGTGCTCGATCCAATCAATAACCGGCCCTTTTTCCTCCCGCAGGGCATTTTGGGCGGCGGTCAGCGCCTTTTGGGCGAAGTCTACCTTCTGCTGGTCGCCCGCCAGAATGCTGTCATCCGCGAGCACCTTTCCGCATTGGCGAGCGCAATCCGGAAGGCCGCTACAGAAGCCTCCGTATATTTGGAGGTCTCCACTGCCTTGGCAGCGTCTACCGCGGCGGCAAGTGCCGCCTTATCCGCCAGGAGCCCATCCGGGCTGACGCGCTGAAGCATAGCGGGCAGAAGCTGGGCATAAGCGGCAAGCGTATCCTTTGCGCGGGAGCCCCACTCGTTCTCAATAAAGGTCAGGTCGTCGCGGCCCGGCACGTGCATGACCTCGCCGGATTCCGTTTCATAAGCGCCGGTGCTGCCCCACTCCGGGTGATCGGGGTCATCCGGCAGCTCCCAGTTAGCCGCCTCAAAATACACATAGGGCAGGCCGATATTTTTAAAGGAAGCATGGTCGCTCCAGTCGCCCGTCGTGGGCGTCTGAAGGGCGTTGAGCTCCGTGTCGTTGAGACGGATACCGAGCCCAAGCTCATCGGCAAGCGCTTTCGTCTGATACACACCCCAGGCCTGATCGACTTCTCCGGTTTGCTCATTCACTATGCCGCCATAAATATAGCGGTAAGTGCCGGCCAGGATTGAATCCAGATTGATCATCAGAACGGTATTTGCAATTTCTTCCGCGCTCATGCTATCCGCATACGCCTTGGAGCCGCGCAGGCCCGCTTCCTCCGCGCCGAAGAAGATGAATTTGATGGTATAAGGCGTGCTGACGCTGAACATACGCTTAGCTGTTTCCAGCGTGACAGAGGTACCGGAGCCGTTGTCGTCCACGCCAGCGGTATTAACGCTGTCATAATGCGCGCCTACGATGATCTGCTTCTCAGATCGGCCGGGCTTGGTCACGATCACATTCCGGCTGTCAACCGTCGTGCCGCGGCTAGTGTAGCTGAAGGCCTGCTGTGCCACCTCATAGCCGAAGCTTTCCAGCTCGCCCGCAATATATGCGGCGGCTTTTGCCTCCTGCTCCGTACCCGCACGGCGCGCGCCGCAGGTTGGCATCCAGATACTGTACATAGCTGTAAGCATCCGCTCCATAGGCGGTAGAATCGTCCGCCGCAACAGCGGTGATCCCACAGGAGAACACCGTGCACAGCATCACAAGCGCCATCAGTGCCGCAAGGAATGACTTCTTTTTCATAAAATTGCTCACCCTTTCCTTCTTCTCGCAATCTCAGCGCTGCAAAGCGCTAAAACATGTTTCTCAGTTTAGCCTTTTTTCAGCCGCGTCAATGGGAAAGGGAGAATTTGCATGTACAAGATCAGGGCAGCTTTCAATGAATTTTTATAATTTTTGATGAATAAATATTACTTTTTACGCTTTGACAATGCATATTATGCAATTGTTAATACAGTCAAGGTGTAACCATACTACTGATTTTCAGCGAACACATAGGTTTCTTCCCCGGAATCCGACCGGTAGCGGTAAACATCATAAAACAGCTTATCGTATTTGATCCGCCCGCCCTCTGATACAATTTTCAGGCTATACTGCGGCGGAAGCCGGTAGTATTTGACAAACACATAATCCCGTGCCTCCAGCAGGCAAAAGGCGAGCAGCATCACGCCCAATGCCGCGAACAGTGCCCGCTTTCGGCCTGGCTTGAAAGGTGAAAAACACTGCGGCTGCCAGCAGCAGGATCCCAACGATGGCCCCATAGAAGGCTACAAAGGATGTATCAAACCCTAAAAAAAGCAAGGAGCCCGCCAACAACACCGCGCCCAGCGCATAAAGCAAATTCCGCCAAATGCGACGGATGCGCTTTTCCGCCGCCTCCAATGTATGAAGCACAAGCGCATCTGATTTCGCCAGCTCCTGCCCTGGCTTGATCGCTTCCCCTGAGAGCAGCTCGTTTACAGAAACCCCAAGCGCCTCACTCAACGGCCTGAGCAGGGAAATATCCGGCAGGCCCTTGCCGGTTTCCCAACGCGATACGGCTTTATCCGTTACGCCAAGCCGTGTGGCCAGTTCCCTCTGCGTCCATCCCTTTTCGCGGCGAAGCGCCGCAATAAAGCATCCAATTTTTTGATGATCCATTTTACAATCGCCTCCTTGCAGACAGCATACCGCAAGCTAGCGCAAAAATCACCCTATGCATCGTAGAACCGGCCGTTTTCCAGCATATATTCCGCTGGATGGCGCCTTACTGACCAGAACGCCACCGCCTCAGCCGCAGGGAATTGAGCACCACGCACACCGAACTCAGCGACATCGCGCCCGCCGCAAGCATCGGGTTCATGAGCGGCCCGCCAAATAAATATAGTACGCCCGCCGCCACAGGGATGCCTAGCGTATTGTAGCAAACGCCCAGAAGAGATTCTCCTGAATGATGCGCAGCGTCCGGCGGGAAAGCGCGATGGCCTGCGCCACCAGGGAAAGATCATCCCGCATCAGCACGATGTCGGCCGATTCGATTGCCACATCCGTGCCGGAGCCGATGGCAATCCCGATTTCTGCCATGGTCAAAGCGGGCGCGTCATTGATGCCGTCGCCTACCATGGCCACCGTTTTCCCCTTCTTTTGGAGCTGTTCTATCACATCCGCCTTCTCAGAGGGCAAAACATTTGCGAACACTTCGCTGATGCCAACCTGCTTTGCAATCGCCTGCGCAGTGGCCTCATGATCACCCGTGAGCATCACAACCTGCACGCCCATATCCCGGAGCTGCCCGACGGCATCTATGCTGTTTTTCTTCACGGTATCCGCTACAGCGATCACACCCGCCACACGCCCACCGCACGCTGCCAACATCGGCGTTTTCCCCTCCTGCGCAAAAAGCTTTGCCTGGGCAAGGCAGGGTTTTACGTCGATCCCGCTTTCCGCCATGAGCGCTTCATTGCCAAGGAGGATCGCTTCCCCTTCCACAACTGCGGAGATGCCACGCCCCGGCAGCGCTTCAAACTGCTGCGCATCCAAGAGCGTGATCCCCTGCTCTGCCGCATATGCAACGATCGCATCGCCCAGCGGATGCTCGCTGCCCTTCTCCGCCGAGGCGGCTATGCGCAGAAGTTTCTCCCTTTCAAAACCGGGCGCCGGGATCAGATCGATCACTTTCGGCTTGCCATTGGTAATTGTCCCAGTTTTGTCAAAGACTACTGTTGTGAGCTTATGCGCGGTTTCCAGCGCAACACCGCTTTTGATAAGAATGCCGTTTTCCGCGCCTTTCCCGGTGCCCGCCATAATGGCAGTCGGTGTGGCAAGGCCAAGCGCACAGGGGCAGGCAATCACCAACACCGCCACAAAAACCGTCAGTGCAAAAGCAACGCCTTTGCCAGCGATCAGCCAGGCGGCAGCCGCAACAATCGCGATAACAACAACGGCTGGAACAAACCATCCGGAGATTACATCCGCCAGCCGCGCGATGGGCGCTTTGGAATTCTGCGCCTGCTCAATCATGCGCACAATTTGGGAGAGCGCCGTATCCCCGCTTTTTTTGATCCGTCCGTATACGGATAGATCCATTTTTGTTCACTGTGCCGCTGTAGACAAAATCACCTTCCTGTTTTTCCACAGGGATGCTCTCTCCTGTGAGCATGCTCTCATCCACAGATGTGTAGCCATTCATCACTGTGCCATCCACAGGGATATGCATGCCGGGCTTCACGATCACCGTATCGCCAAGCTCCACTTCTTCCGCTGCCACGGTAACCTCTACGCCGTCGCGCACTAAGATCGCCGTTTTGGGGGCAAGTTCCATCAAGCGGTAAATCGCCTCAGAGGTTTTCGACTTGCTGCGGGATTCAAGCATCCGGCCAAGCAGGATGAAGGTGATAATAATCCCAGCGGATTCAAAATACAACTCGTGGACAGCGCCTATTTTCCCCCTCCAAACCATGACGACTGAATAAACACTATAGAGAAATGCCGCGGCAGAGCCGATCGCCACTAGCGTATCCATATTCGGGCTTCCATGCAGAACCGCCTTGATTCCTTTGCTGTAAAAGCTGCGGCCCGCATAGAGGATCGGCAGCGTCAAAATCAGCTGGCACAGCGCAAAAGCAAACGCATGGTGCATCGGATTAAGAAAGGGGGGCAGAGGCAGGCCCACCATATGGCCCATGGCGATATAGAGCAAGGGTGCTGCAAAAACGATCGCCAGAATAAAGCGGCGGCGGATGCTGTCCGTCCGTTTGGCAGTGCGTTTCTTTTCCGCCTCCACATCTCGTTTTGTCTCCACCTGCAAGGGGGTATAGCCCGCCTTCGCTATGGCGAGCTTAATATCGGCGATCCGCACCTTTGCCGGGTTAAACGAAACGGCAGCCCGATTGGTTGCTATGCTCACGCTCGCCTGCTCCACACCGTCAAGCCGTCCAATCGCCTGTTCGACCGCCCGTGAACAGGCGCGCAGGTCATGCCGTCCACGGGCAGGATAATAGATCGGGCTGTCTGATTGGCTTTCTCTGAATCGCTCATATACAAAACCATCCTTTAAGGAACTCTATCCATGATAGAAAGGAAGTCCGCTAACATAGGAATTCCTTTGCCAAACGAAAACCCTTCCATATGATTTAGTTTAAGCGAAATTCCGTAAAAAATCCCACGATCTCTTTGTAAGAAACGGAATATAGATACGAGTTGCCTGATGCAATAGGCGAGATGCGTTTCGCTTTGCTCTTCTTCCAAAAAAATGCCCGCTCCGACATCAGCCGGAACGGGCGCTCATTTTAATGTTTATCCAACAATTTAGCCAAGCTCCGCGAAATACTTGATCGTGCGGACCATCTGGCTCGTGTAGGAGTTCTCGTTGTCATACCAGGAAACAACCTGCACCTGATACAGGCCGTTGCCCAGCTCGGACACCATCGTCTGCGTGGAGTCGAAGAGGGAACCGTAACGGATGCCGATGATATCAGAGGAAACGATCTCATCCTCATTGTAGCCAAAGCTCTCGGAAGCGGCAGCCTTCATCGCGGCGTTGATGCCTTCCTTGGTGACGTTCTCGCCCTTGACAACAGCGGTGAGAATCGTCGTGGAGCCGGTCGGAACCGGAACGCGCTGCGCGGAGCCGATGAGCTTGCCGTTGAGCTCCGGGATAACCAGGCCAATTGCCTTGGCGGCGCCGGTGGAGTTCGGCACAATGTTAGCGGCGCCGGCACGAGCCCTGCGCAGATCGCCCTTGCGATGCGGGCCATCGAGGATCATCTGATCGCCAGTGTAGGCGTGAATGGTGGACATGATACCGCTCTGGATCGGGGCATAATCATTGAGGGCCTTCGCCATGGGCGCAAGGCAGTTTGTGGTGCAGGAAGCGGCGGAGATAATTTGATCTTCAGCCGTCAGGGTGTTTTCATTAACGCTGAAAACGATCGTTTTCAAGTCGTTGCCCGCGGGAGCGGAGATGACAACCTTCTTCGCGCCTGCCTGAAGGTGGGCGGAAGCCTTATCCTTGGAGGTGAAGAAGCCTGTGCACTCAAGCACGACGTCTACGCCCAGCTCGCCCCAGGGGAGCTCAGCGGGGTTGGCATTCTTGTAAATCGTGATGACCTTGCCGTCCACCGTGATGGAATCCTCGCCCGCCTCAACAGTGTGACCGTCATAACGGCCCTGGGCGGTATCATACTTGAGAAGATGAGCAAGCATCTTCGGGCTGGTCAGGTCGTTGATCGCAACGACGTCATAGCCCTCGGCGCCGAACATCTGACGGAACGCAAGGCGGCCAATGCGGCCAAAACCATTGATTGCTACTTTTACTGACATTCTAACTACCTCCATATGATTATTACATGGACATGCGTATATATATTAACCCTTTCCGCAGAAATATGCAAGGATTTCGCTGTAAAATGAACACTGCGGGTAAGTTTTGTTAATGCTCAACAAAATCTCAAATTGCCAAAAGAAAAAGGGTATGATATGGACGAACTTCCCGGCCAAACGAAACCAAACAAGGAGCTATCATACGTGCTTTCTTTTCTTCAAAATAGATTTGACAGGCTGGCAGCGATCCCAGTCTGCCCGGAAAATGAATCGCAGCTGCGCGAAGAAATCCACCTGCTGCTCACGCTCTCCCATCTGTGCGCCGCAAGCGCAGATCAAACGCAAAAGCTGAATCTGGCGCATTTGACGCAGGGCTGCCACAACATCCTGCGTAAGCTTGAAAACCTGATGCTTTGCCACGCGCATGTTTTCCCTTTTGAATCCTGTGCGTTCGTTTCCTTCCTCGATGATATCTGTTGCGCATGCGATCTCTTGCTCAGCGGTTGCGGCAAACGTGTTTTATTCGATGCAGATTTGCATCTGCAAGCCTTTTCATACGATCCGGGGCACAGCGGCCTTTTGCCAAATGGCTACGACAAATGTGCTTTATTCCATATCGGAACGCCGGAAGCGCTTGTTGCGTGCGCTCCCGAGCCTGTGCGTACCGCGCTGTTGAACCTGATTGCAAACGCCGCCCTCCATTCGCAATCCACCACTATTCTTGTTCGCCTTTCCTGCACGCCCAGCCATATGCTCGTTACCGTGCGCAGCGCCGGAGAAACCTCTCTTTACGCGCTTCAACGGGGAACGGATACGGCCGGTTCAGGCCTGTGCGCCGTGCGCCGGTGCGCGGAGCTGCATAAAGGCACGCTCTTCTTCCAAAGTGATGAATACGGTACGGCGGCGGCGTTTGCCCTGCCGCGGGATTTGGAAGCTCCGGAGGAAGCGTATCCCCTCCCCCAACCGGATTTTGTGGAATATATCTGTGACAGGATGAGCGGTGTACACGGGGTTGTGCGGGCTGTGCCCATGCCCGGTGTGAAAGAAAATAAACTCAGCCGTCAACCGCTTTTAAATGGCCGTCTTCCATCAAGTAGCGAGAATTACTATATGCGGCAACCTCGTTATCATGCGTCACAACAACGATACTGATTCCGTGTTGATTTAAGCGCCGCAAAAGCTCCATGATCTGTCGTGATGTTTCGCTGTCCAAAGCACCGGTAGGTTCATCGGCTAAAATAATTTTGGGATGGTTGATCAATGCGCGGGCAATTGCCACCCGTTGCTTTTGCCCACCGGAAAGTTGATTGACATTCTTATTCATCTGGTTTTCTAAATCGACCAATCGAAGGGCCTCAACCGCTCTGCCCTGCAATTCCCTATAAGGGGTTCGATTAAAATATAAAGGCAATGTTACATTGAACAAAACGCTTTGGCTTGATATGAGAGAAAAATCCTGCATAACAAACCCTATTTTTTCATTTCGCAGCTTTGCCTTTTGCGGCTCAGTGAAACTCTTTACAGATTTTCCCTCTATCATATAATCCCCGCAATCGTAGTCATCCAGGCAGCCCATAATATGAAGCAGCGTTGATTTTCCAGACCCTGATTTTCCCTGAATCGAAATAAAATCCCCTTCCTCCACGTGGAAACTCACTTGACACAATGCCTGAAATTTTTGGCCTCCAACCGGATAGGTCTTGCTAATATTTTGAAGCTGGAGCATCATTCCACCCTCCTATAGATTTCAATCGGTGAATTCTTTCTTAATACGCTATATATCATTCCTTGCGATATGAGGATCAGGATTCCAATATAAATCATAGCGCTTATAATACTGTAAGCGTCGAACCAGACTTCCCCGAAATCCAAAATTCTTCTGGCATTCAAAAAGCTATAACCGCTTACCATCAAGATCGTTGCAATCAGGGCTGTCAGCCCAATGAGAGCGATCCCCGCCGATGTGTAAAACAATATATTTCTCCGGCTACACCCACATAAAGAATACACTGCATACTGATTAATTTTTTGAAAGGTGAGCAAAACGGACACGCTCAACAGCATAACCGTAGAGATCACCATCAAAAAGATGGGAAAGGGTAGGATTTCTTTTGCCTGCTGATGGATTTGCGCTCTAGTGGTTTCTACAATTTGAGCCATCGGTGCAGTTGAACCATATTCCGCTATTTCCTGGCGAAAAGCTTCTTTTTCCGCCTGCGTTACATCATCCTGATATCGAATAATGAAATAAGGGTCCGAAACGATGCTGTTATTTTGTTTCAATTGATCCATCAGGCTCTCTGTCACAGGCACTATAAACTGATCTCCCTGTGAAAAAAATAGGAGGCATTTAACATATCCGCAGTCCCTGAGCTATTGAAAGCAGGCGTATAGGCATATGGTCCGAGAGAACCGCAAACCCTGACGCCAAGTTGAAAGGGCTGTTTTCCATCGATTGTCAACAAAATTTCCTCTCCTACTTTTGCCTTTGATTCCTGTGAACCCCCAATGACTGCTGGAAGCGATTGTGTACCTTCCACAGAATCCGGCATCCACTTTCCGCGCGTGACACGCAGTGGAAAGGCTGCCTGCATCGGTGCATCATACAACATGACCACATGGCGTACCTTTTTATATTCCGTTACCGCAAACTGTGCTTTTAGGACTTCGGCGACAATGCTATAAGAATCCATTTTTTCAATCAATTGCTGTGTATACGCTTCATCCAAGAACCCGGACCGGAAAGTTCCTGCATGAAATAGTCTGTCATTTTCCAAGCCCCGCATGTGCCAATAAGTCAAGGTATAGTGCTCAGACGATACTGGCCCAATGAAACTGTCATTACCAGAAGAGAAATCGTCATAATAACCAACACCAAAATAGAAGGAACTACGTTTTGGCGATAGGTTTCTAAGATCAACCTGATTTTTTTCACGCTTTGCTTCCCCCTATTCACTTTGGTTTTTCGATGTGATTAAAGAGTCTTTTCGATATTTCCACAAAAACGGGATAGACGCCAGACAGGATAATCCGATCATTAACAGATAAATCACGAGGAAGTCGATTCCTGACAACCGGATTCCAGAGGCAAGATTAATCCGATCAAATAAAACGGTCTGAAACAGCAGATAAAAAAGGATTCCGCCCAAAATTGTAAGGGATGTAAGCACGAAAATATCAACAAACAGAATTGCAATTACGTTTCTTCTGGAGGCCCCTACAATGGAGTAAACGATATTTTCATGCCGGTTCTGGTCAATCATATATTTCATCAGGAATAAAAATGAAATGAGAGCCAGAAGGTAAACGGCGCTGATGAGTGCCGTCGCCATAGCTATCTGCATATAATCATCCCTGACCGTTCCAGACGGATCGGCAATATCACTTTCTGGGAACAACTTTTTAAGTGACGCCACAATTTTACGATTTTCAGCCGCGGTCGGGTTCTGATCCATCGTAATATAGACCCGCTCCGTCGGCAGATGCATCGCTTGATAACTGCTAAATGGAATTCGCATATTGATGCTATACTCACTGCCGACAATCTCAAATGTCTTGCCATAAAGCGAAATTGTCTTTGCACCTTTCGGCCAGTGGCTGTGTGCAGGCAATACGATAGCTGGTTTTCCCTGGCGCTCCTCCTGTGTGAATTGATTTCTTCCCATAACAGGACTCATTTCCGCATAATCATGAAAACTGCTGACAATACGATCCGGCCTACTTCCGCTACCGGGGCCCGGTTCAAACTGAAGTGGGGCCTTGTCTACAGAAATAACTTGATCTAAATTCTCTTCTTCAATGATATGCAAAAACAAAATATCATGTAGATGCATTGCGTTTAATCGTTCATCCAAAATCTCAGCCGGTGTTTTGGACGATTCAAAGGTAATCACATAGGTTCTGTAAATAGCATTCTCTCTGCCCTCCGCTTTCACCGGAGCCAAAATGTTGCTGTAAAAAAAAATGAAGGTAATTGCACAGGTAATTCCCCCAAGGAGGAAGAGAAGAAACACCAGCTTATTCGTTTTATAATACTGCCCGATGCGATGCAGGATCAGTTTGCAAAATTTCATAACTCCTCCTTATCCACAAGAGGCGCATAGCGCGCCCTCTTGAAAATGATCCTAATTTAACAAGTAGGGACTATTACGATCTAGAAAGAGTGGTCTACCGTATAATACCACTTTTCTGTAATAGTATTGACAGCAGATCTGTAATCGGTATAGAACTCCAACCGGTCTACATCATTCTTATTCACTGCACCGGTTTTAAAAAAGGCCATTGCTCCAATTATTCTACGTTCTTGCATGTCCAATATTTTAAAGTGAATCCCTATTTCTCCATCACATCTAATTGCCGATCCTCCGCGCCGGCAGCCTGCGGTAGCCAGACGATCCTCCCCCGCTTATAAAATCCGCCCCTCTTCGCCGCCCGCACCGCCTTCATCCCTCGTGCGGTGCAGCGGCCGCTGAGTCTTACAAGCTTTGGCGACGTATATGGTTCTCCTTTGGCAATCAACTTATTACTCTTAGTCGTATAAAAATCGAGCCAATATCGGTGCATCGGGCCACCATTTTCGCAAATATCTTTAAAACGATCCCGGCCATGCGCGTCCGTCCCCATTCTTCAAAAATAAAACGCTAAGGGAGAGCATATCCCCCTTAGCGCTATATTACTTCAATTTTCGTGCAAAAAGTGTCGAAGAGAAGAGGCCGCGTCAAAAAAACGGATAAGCGCTCCCCCGGACGTGCATTTTATGCAATATTGTCGATTCCAGCCGCCTTCTTGAGCGCCTCGGCGCGATCCGTCTTTTCCCATGTCAGGTCGATATCCGTACGGCCAAGATGGCCGTATGCCGCGAGCTGGCGATAAATCGGATGGCGCAGGTCGAGCATATCAATAATCGCGGCCGGGCGCAAGTCGAATTCTTCCATCACGATTTCACTCAGGGAATCATCGGAGATGACGCCTGTGCCGAAAGTATCCACCATAACGGAAACCGGCTTGGCGACACCGATGGCATATGCCAGCTGGATTTCACACTGCCTGGCGAGGCCTGCCGCCACAATATTCTTGGCCACATAACGCGCCGCATAGGCCGCGGAGCGGTCCACCTTCGTCGGATCCTTGCCGGAAAACGCGCCGCCGCCGTGGCGCGCATAGCCGCCGTAGGTATCAACAATGATTTTGCGGCCGGTCAGTCCGCTGTCACCCACCGGGCCGCCGGTGACGAAGCGACCAGTCGGGTTGACATAGATGATCGTATCGTCATCCATCAATTCCACCGGAACCACCGGGCGGACGACATGCTCCACAATTCCCCTGCGAATTTCATCCAAAGAGACGTCCGCGCGGTGCTGGGAGGAAATCACAACGGTATCAACGCGCACTGGGCGATCATTGTCATCATATTCCACGGTGACTTGCGATTTACCATCCGGCAGGAGATAAGGCAGCGTACCATTTTCCGGACTTCTGTCAAACGGCGTGTCAGCTTGTGGGCCAGCGAAATCGGCAGCGGCATCAGTCTCCGGCGTTTCATCGCACGCGTAGCCAAACATCATGCCTTGAT
>ENA-OQEX01000214-OQEX01000214.1-human-gut-metagenome-genome-assembly--contig:-NODE-214-length-33494-cov-2.470854_pt1 | contig 33494 bp, 31 predicted proteins | sample MGYA00242802_ERZ504649 | MGnify/ENA primary metagenome ERZ504649 (study PRJEB26092, sample SAMD00036194) | human gut metagenome | host: Homo sapiens | study: EMG produced TPA metagenomics assembly of...
TCGTATATATTTTCCCATCGTCTGGGAAGAAATCATGGAGATTGGCGATCACGTTACCATTCTTCGTGATGGAAAATACGTTGCAGATGCTGATGTAAAAGGACATTGAGCTCAGCTGGATCGTAGAGAATATGGTTGGAAAGAACACCCAGTATCACCGCTTTGAGAGAAGCATTGACCTTTCCAAACAGCCGAAGGTGCTGGAAATTAAGGATATGTGCCTTCCGAAAAAAGGCGGCGGCTGGACTCTTGACCACGTAAGCCTGGATCTGAAAAAGGGCGAGGTCCTTGGTGTTTACGGACTTCTGGGAGCTGGACGAAGCGAGCTGTTTGAGTGTCTGATGGGACTTCATCCGGAGCACACCGGTGATGTACTCTATGAGGGCAAAAAGTTAAATATCAAAGATGTTGCCGCCCAGATCAAAAACGGTTTTGCTCTTGTACCTGAGGATCGTCAGAGCCAGGGTCTGATCCAGACTCTTGATATCGGCAAGAATACCGCTATTTCTTCTATGAAAGATTATGTAAAAGGTCTGTTCCTTGACGAGAAAGCAGAGAATGCGGCAGTTGACGAGCAGATCAAGGATATCCATATTAAAGTGGCGGACAAGAGACTTCCAATCCTGTCACTGTCCGGTGGAAACCAGCAGAAGGTTGTAATCGGCAAAGGACTTTTGACCAAGCCGAAGATCTTACTTCTGGATGAGCCTTCCCGTGGTATTGATATCGGTGCGAAGACTGAGGTCTTTGAGATCATTCACGACCTTGCGGAAAAAGGACTTTCCATTATCGTTATCTCATCTGAGCTGAAAGAGATCATGGCAATCGCAGACAGGATCGTTGTATTGTCAAATGGCAAAAAGACCGGCGAGTTGACCGGAGATGAGATCACAGAAGACACACTTGTACGTACATCTTATGCCGGACTTGGAACCGGAAGAAATGCGTAAGCCGGGGAGGAGCAGAACAATGAATAACAAAAAATCAAATAATAATCAGTTGTTAATGACACTGTTAAAAGGACGTACCTTTATTGTACTGGTACTCCTGGTCATCTTTTTTACCATTGTAAAAGGAACCACATTCCTGTCAGCATCTACACTGACCATGGTTGCCAAGCACGTAGCCCTGTATGGAATCCTTGCACTTGGTATGACCTTCGTAATCATTACCGGCGGTATTGACCTTTCCGTTGGTTCTGTAGTCGGACTTGTTGGTATGCTTGCCGGTGGCATGATCCAGGAAGGTATTACACTGAAATTTGCAGGTGTAACCCTTTACTTCAGCGTTCCGGTAATCATTATTACCATGCTGGTTGTTGGATGCATCATCGGTGCAGTCAACGGCCTTATTGTAACAAAATTAGGTGTAGCACCATTTATCGCTACCCTTGGTACCATGTATATCTGCCGTGGTTTTGCAAACCTTCGTTCCAACGGTGCAACATTCTCCGACATCAAAGGTTATGACGGACTTGGCAACACAGGCTTCAAAATCCTTGGAAGCAATATTGCCGGCATTCCTACCGGTGTTTACATTTTCGCAGTGCTTGCAATTATTTCCGTTATCATCCTGAAGAAGCTTCCATTTGGATGGTATGTACTTGCAGTCGGCGGTAACGAGAAATCTGCCCGTCTTTCCGGTATCAAAGCAGACAAGATCAAAATTATCGTTTACATGATCTCCGGCTTCTGTGCAGCTTGGTTGGTATGATCAACACCGCACAGCTTTCCGCAGCACATCCTGCATCTGGTGATGGCTGGGAAATGAACGCCATCGCAGCTACCGTACTTGGTGGTACTTCCATGAGCGGTGGTTCCGGAACCATTATCGGAACTGTAGTCGGTGCATTTGTTATCGGTGTTATCAATGATGGTATGACAATGTGTGGTGTATCCGAGTTCTGGCAGAAGGTTATCCGTGGTCTGGTTATCATCCTTGCAGTCGTAATCGACCAGACACAGAGAAATCTTCAGGCGAAGATGGCACTTTAGGCAAGAAACGAGAACAAATAATTAGGTAACCAACAAAATCTTTCTTAATGTTAAAATAATTTGAAAAGTTGAAAAAAATCCGAAAAAGATTTATAGTAATAATCAGAGATGCAGGAGGAATAGCATGAAAAAATCAGGGATTTTAAATGCCCAGCTGATCCGTTGTATCGCAGAGTTGGGACATAAAGATCTGTTTATGATCGGTGATGCAGGAATGCCCATTCCAAAGGGCGTGGAGATTGTAGACCTGGTTGTATGCGGAGGGTTCCCACCTTTAAACAGGTGATGGATGCAGTGCTAGCGGAGACAGAAGTGGAAGCCTACACCATTGCAAATGAGATTGAGGAAAAAAATCCGGAGCTTCTTGCATATATTCAGCAGAGCTTCCTGAGGCAGAGGAGAGCAGAATTGACCACGTAGATCTGAAAAAGATGTCTGCACAGTGCAAATTTGCAATCCGTACAGGTGAGTTTACACCTTATCCGAACATAATTTTAAGAGCGGGAGTTGCGTTCCCGGCATAAAATGATCAGAGAAGACGCTGCGAATAACAGGTGATAGCTTGTTTTTGCAGTGTCTTTTTTTCGCAGATGTATGGCATTATTTTACCGACAGAGGAGGAACTAAAATGAAAGTGAGTGTGAGAAAAATCAGTGAGATCACAGGATTTTCTCCGGCAACTGTTTCAAATGCACTAAACTACAAAAAAGGCGTGAATGCTGAGACATCTGCGAAGATTTTTAAAGTGGCGCAGGATCTTGGGTATTTTGAGGAAAATCATATCCGTAAAATAAAATTTGTCATGTTTAAGCGGGATGGTGCTGTGGTTGAGGATTCTCCCTTTTTTATCCAGCTGATTTCCGGGGTGGAACAGGAATGCCGCGCCTGTGGAATGGAAATGCAGATGTGTAATCTGGACAAAAGAGATCCTGGATATCAGGAACAGGCGAAGTGGATCATGAATGACAAGGCGTCGGCCGTGATCCTTCTGGGAACAGAGATGGTGGATGCGGACATTGACCTGATCCGCGGAATGACCTGTCCGTTTATTGTGATTGATTACTGGAAAGAGGATATGAGCTTTGATGCCATGCTGATCAATAATGCAGATTCTGCGCGTATGGCTACAGAGTATCTCATTGCCAATGGGCATAAGGAGATTGGTTATCTGCGGGGAGATTTCAGAATCAAACCTTTCCGGTCCCGTTTTGCAGGATATCAGACAGCACTGCAAAAGGCGGGACTTCCCCTGAGTAAGGACTATATTTTTACAATGGCAACTACCATCGACGGTGCTTACGAGAATATGAAACGGTATTTGTCTGAGAAGGTGAAGCTGCCTACAGCTTTCTTCGCAGACAACGATATGATCGCGCTGGGGGCTATGAAGGCTATGGCAGAGTTTGGAATCCGGATTCCGGAGGACATATCTATTGTGGGATTTGACGACCTTACTTTTCCTCAATTTCTTATCCGCCTCTGACCACACTCCGGGTGCCGAAGCAGGAGATGGGAAGAGCCGTTGTAAGGCGGTTGCGGAATATTCTGAAAGATAATGACGGGATTAAGATCAAGATGCAGATGTGTACGCAGTTTATTGAGAGGGAAAGCGTGAAGAAGATATAAGAGGTACACAGTTGGGCAACTGATATTCCACGCAGGTCGGTGCAACGCTCCGGTGAACTAACGGTCAACTCTGGCTAAGACTCGGGAAAGCCCTCACGCCTAAGTCTATGCAGGTTGTGGATTTTACCTAGCTAAGAGCGCACCTGAAGTGACATGCTTAGGAATAGCAGTTGCCCAACTGCTGTGTATTGGCGGAAACTGGATGGAATCCAAGTTTTACTTTACATTAATTTTTAATTGCCTTCATAATTGCGTCATACAGCTCGTCATATGTTTCATAAGCCGGAATCTCCGGATATTCAGCCTTGATAGCATCCGTGCTCTTGAACAGGAATCCTGCTTTACTTGCCTGGATCATGCCAAGGTCGTTGTGGCTGTCACCGCTGGCAATGGTGTCGTAGCCGATGGACTGCAGGGCTTTCACAGTGGTATATTTGGACTTTTCGCAGCGCATTTTGAAATCAGTAATTTCGCCATTTTCGCCCACTACCAGTGTGTTGCAGAAGATGGTAGGATAGCCCAGCTTTTTCATAAGAGGACCTGCGAACTGGGAAAAGGTGTCACTGAGTATGATAACCTGAGTCTGTGCTCTTAATTTGTCCAGAAATTCCCTGGCGCCTGGAAGCGGGTCGATCTTGGCGATGGTCTCCTGGATTTCTTTCAGACCAAGACCATGCTCTTTCAGAATGTTCAGACGGTATTTCATTAATTTATCATAATCAGGCTCGTCTCTTGTGGTTCGTTTCAGCTCCGGAATGCCGGTCTCTTCGGCAAAAGCGATCCAGATCTCCGGGACAAGCACACCTTCTAAGTCTAGGCAGACAATTTCCATAATCTCCTCCGTTCTGCAGCTGTAAAGATTGCTGCAATTGAATTTTATAGTGTTTTTCAAATCTCAATGTCAGATAAAGGGAAAGCAGTTAGGATGGTTGCTTTCACACACTATCTTATTATAGCGTAAAAAAGCCGGGAACGCTATACCTAAATTGATAATGTGAGAATGGAATGTTCCCTGTGAACTGCGGCTGAAATGTATAATTGTCGGAAATTAGTGGAAAACAGCGAAAAAATGTCTGGTAGAAATTTGTCGCTTATATTGCCGTTCCGTGAAAAATGTGGTATATTATTAATATCTGTAGTAATATTAGACAAAATAAACAGAATAATAATGGCAGGAGTGGTTAAAATGTATAACGAAGAGTACAAGCGCTGGATGGCAGCGGATCTCGAGGATGCAGATCTGAAACCAGAATTATCTAAGATTGAAGGAAACGATGAAGAAATTAAAGATCGTTTTGCAGTAGCTCTGAAATTTGGTACAGCAGGACTCCGTGGAGTTCTTGGAGCAGGTACCAACCGTATGAATATCTATGTAGTGCGTCAGGCTACACAGGGGCTTGCTAACTGGGTGAAGACTCAGGGCGGCACTCAGACCGTTGCAATCAGCTACGACAGCCGTCTGAAGAGTGATATATTTGCGAAAACAGCAGCAGGAGTTCTGGCTGCCAATGACATTAAGGTCAGAATTTATGATGCATTAATGCCTGTACCGGCCCTTTCCTTTGCGACACGCTACTATGAGTGCAACGCGGGTATTATGGTTACCGCATCTCATAACCCTGCTAAATATAATGGATACAAGCTTACGGCCCGGATGGCTGCCAGATGACAGATGATGCTGCAGCTATCGTTTATGATGAGATCCAGAAGACAGACATTCTGACAGGCGCGAAATACATGTCCTTTGCAGAGGCGTTGAGGAAGGCCTGATTCGCTTTGTTGGTGACGATTGCAAACGTGCTCTTTACGATGCAATCGAGTCACGCCAGGTTCGTCCAGGTCTTTGTAAGACAGCAGGACTGAAGCTGGTTTACAGCCCGCTGAATGGTTCCGGACTTGTGCCGGTAACCCAGATCCTGAAGGATATCGGAATCACAAATGTAACGATTGTTCCGGAACAGGAATACCCGAACGGCTATTTTACCACATGCAGCTACCCGAATCCGGAGATTTTCGCAGCTCTGGAGCAGGGACTGAAGCTTGCCAAGGAGACAGGAGCAGATCTTATGCTTGCTACTGACCCGGATGCAGACCGTGTTGGTATTGCCATGAAATGCCCGGACGGTTCCTATGAGCTGGTAAGTGGTAATGAAGTGGGAGTTCTTCTTCTTGACTATATTGCAGCTGGCCGTATCGAGAAAGGCACAATGCCGAAGAACCCGGTTGCAGTGAAATCTATCGTTTCCACACCTCTTGCAGACGCAGTTGCAGAGCACTACGGTGTAGAGCTTAGAAGCGTACTTACCGGATTTAAGTGGATCGGCGACCAGATCGCACAGCTTGAGGCTGCTGGTGAAGTGGACCGTTTCATTTTCGGGTTTGAAGAGAGCTACGGATACCTTGCAGGACCGTATGTACGTGACAAGGATGCCATTATCGGATCCATGCTGATCTGCGAGATGGCTGCATACTACAGAAGCATTGGAAGCTCCTTGAAGCAGAGACTTGAGGAGATTTACGCACAGTATGGCCGCTACCTGAACAAGGTTGACAGCTTTGAATTCCCGGGACTCAGCGGAATGGACACTATGGCAGGAATCATGCAGAAATTCCGTGACAACCCGCCGGCAGACATTGCAGGCTACAAGGTAGTGAAGGTTACCGATTATAAGAAGCCTGAGGAGACCGGTCTTCCAGCAGCAAATGTTCTCATTTACAAACTGGAGAATAACGAGACAGTAGTTGTTCGTCCATCCGGAACAGAGCCGAAGATTAAGATTTATTACACTACACTGGGTAAAGATCTTGCAGAGGCAGAAGCTGAAAAAGAGAAGCTGGCTAAGGCATTGGAGCCGATGATGGCTTAAGCGAAGTATATAATCGTATAGTGAATAATCGCCCCTTGCGGAATGATTCCGCAGGGGGCTTTTTACGCTGTTTGTAAATTTTTTCTTTATTTGAAGTGAAAATCCCCATTAAGTCGTTGATTACAGTAAAGGGCAGACCATATTGTATAATGCCTGAAAAGAAAACGAGGTGACAATTTATGCTGACGCTGTTATTTATCATTTAATGTTTGGTATATTTGGCAAAATGATCGGACTTGCCTTCCGCGCAACCTGGGGAATTACGAAAATCTTTTTTCGTCTGATATTCCTTCCCCTTGTCCTGATCGGATTAGTTCTGGGAGGTCTGATCTACATAGCACTTCCCCTTCTTGTGATAGTTGGGATTATCATGCTGGTATTGATGTAATATATTGATAGAATAAAAAATAGATGAAAATACAATCGAAAATATGTTCACTTTGCCAGATGACAAAAAGCGACAGATATGGTAGTATAGATACATCAACGAAAGAGAAATACGAAAAACACTTAAGAAATCTGAAATACGAAAGAAAGCAATAAAGCACAAAAGAATCTGAAAATACAAAAGAACTTAGAAGTACGAAAGTTCTGTGTTTCACCAAAGATTTGTAAATTACTAAAGATTCATAAGCCGCTAAAGATCAACCAAAATACCTAAGATCAATAAGAAAACGAAAGATTTTCGAAACACATCCGATAAAATTATAACAAGACACATCAGAAAAAATGGCTGGGAACTAGTTTCCCAGCCATAAATCATAACAATATCTAACCGATTCCCATTTATAATGACATCTACTCAGAGTAAGTTAAATTGGAAATTTATAGCCCTTTTACTTGAAATAATGTATACTGAAAGAATATGAAGACAAAAACGAAATAAAAATATCGGGAATATATAATGAATACACAAGATGCAATAGAACTTCTGGGGATTGTCCCAGAAGATGATGAAAGAGAAATTAAGCGAAAATATCATAAGATGATCAGCCGTTTTCATCCGGACTCATTGAATGAAGTAAGGGAAGCTCATATTCAGCGTGCACAGGAGATAAATGAAGCGTATCGGATACTGAGCCAGAGCGATAGTCGGGAAATGCAGAACGCATATGGAACGGAAGCTTATGGAACAGAGGCTCATGGCACAGACAATCATAAATCTGGGAAGAGAGAACAGCATCAGGAATGGTCTGGTGAATGGAACGAGGCTGCTTTTATACCAAGGAATATTTATCTGCACTATAGTATGAATCTTTCTGAAGAAGAACGAAAGGAAGCCCAGGGGAAACTGTATTATCAGGCTGCCTGTGGAAAATATATGTGGGATCCGGAGGAAGAGGATTTCGCGCTTTTTCTTACCAGTATTCGTCATGCAGCGGCAGCCCTCCTTGAGAGAACGGAGAATGCCGTAAACGCAGAAGACTTATCTTCTGTACCAGATTTGAAGGAATACCGTTTTCGCATCCAGGCGAAGCTGTTTGAATATCTTTCTATGCAATATGTGAACCCATTGCTGGTTCTGGATTCCCTGATGAAACCAGAGAGCACAGATAGAAAAGGTCAGAAAATTTATCGGGTTAAAGCATTTCTGGCGGCAGAAGCCGCATCCCCGGAAGGCAGGCTTATAGCAAGTTTGCAGTCTGGCGAATATCTGTTTCCAAAAGCTTTCCATGGGAATCAGATTCAGCTTATGAATAAAGACAAACAGGTATTGGGGTATCTTCATATGGAAGATGACCGGCTGTATTTTTGCATTATTCCTCTTCTGAAGAGGCATGCAGCGCAGGTGAAATTTCTGGTGCAGGAAGAAGGCGGTGGAACAAATGAAAAAAATGAAGGAATTAATAATACGATGAATAGTAGTAACTTCAGAAATAGCGGCAGAGGAATAAAGCGTGGAAACAATAAGCTGAAAGTTAATATAGATTTCTATTTTCGTTTAGAGGATGAGAACTATACGTATAATAGTTCAGAGCTTAATTTGAAAATTGCAGAAATATTGAATGGATATGAGAAGTATTTGCGAAAATATGATCCGGAACAGGACCAGTTTTGTGATCTGTTTGCCCGCCTGTCCCGCTCGAATTTTCGCAGTCGTTTTCATCTGAAGGATAAGGATATACAATATATCCGGGAGAAAGGAATGGATACCATCCGCAGTCATGCCTCAGATTTTGTGCGAACACGTCTGGCTCCGGCTCAGATTCCCAATGATGGCAAACAGACTCCAATGCGCGGGCACCCTGTATTCCTGGCTCAGCATGCTACTGGCTGCTGCTGTCGGGGATGCTTGTATAAGTGGCATAGAATTCCAGCAGGAGTGCGGCTCACAGAAGAGCAGCAGGAATACATAGTAGATGTGTTGATGGCATGGATTGAGAGAGAATATAACAGAAATGCATAGGGCTATGAAGTTGGTTTTATATATACAATCGGTAATAGTAAGGTATATGAAATATATAGTTTAACTGGAATTTTGAGAAGATAAGAATGGGGAACGGTTTATGAGAATATTTCACTTATCAGATTTACACATTGGCTTGAAATTAATCAATCGTGATCTCAGAGAAGATCAGGAATATATACTGGATCAAATAATTCAGAAGGCCGCAGAGAAAGTGCTGATGCGATCGTGATCGCAGGGGACATCTATGACAAAGCAGTTCCGTCTGCAGAAGCAGTGGAGGTGTTTGATCATTTTATCGGAAAGCTGCGAAATGCAGTTCCGGATTCTGTAATTATGATGATCAGTGGAAACCACGACAGCGCGCCCCGCGTGAACTGCTTTCGGAGTGTACTTGATCGTCAGAAAATTTATATGATCGGAATACCGCCTCAGACAGAAGAAGATCATATTGAGAAAGTGGTACTCCAGGATGAATATGGGCCGGTGAATTTTTATTTGCTTCCCTTTGTGAAGCCTTCCATGGTGAAGCTGATCACTGGTACAGATGAGAATGGAAATATCTTTCTTACAATGATACGATCCACAGACTGATAGAACGTGAACAGGTCAACATAGACCAGAGAAACATTCTGGTCAGCCATCAATTCTATCTGCCTATGGGGGAGAGTGCAGAAGAAGTTGAACGAATGGACTCTGAGATCCGGACAGTAGGAAATATTGACCAGGTGTCAGCCGATATTCTGCAGAAATTTGACTATGCGGCACTGGGACATATTCATAAGCCAATGAAAGCAGGCGGCGAGTTTTATCGCTATTGTGGAACGCCGCTGGCATGCTCTGTAAGTGAAGCAGGTCAGAATAAAGGAATTATAATGGTTGACATAAAACAAAAGGGAGAAATCACTACAGAAGTAATTCCACTGGAACCGCTGCGCCAGATAAAAGTGATCAAGGGAGATTTAGAGAGTGTTCTGGCACAGCGCTGTAAAGATTATGTGACAGTAATTCTTACGGATAAGGTGGATTTGGACGTAATTGATATGCAGGATCGTCTGCGTCTGGCTTTTCCAGGGCTTCTAGAGATACGCCGTGAGACTGTGCGGCAGGTTGATTATACCAGACATGCAGACAGTGAGCGTGAATTGAATCCATTTGAACTTTGCTGCCAGTTCCTCGGAAATGCAGATGCGGAAGAGCAGGAAATTCTTCAGGAGGTTATCAATACAGTACAGGAGGTGACGAAATGAGACCTGTGAAACTTATCATGCAGGCGTTTGGTTCCTACGGAAAACTGACACAGATCGATTTTCAGGAGCCGAATCAGAATCTGTTTCTTGTGACCGGAGACACCGGAGCAGGAAAAACAACTATATTTGATGCCCTTGTATTTGCTCTTTACGGTGAAGCCAGCTCCAGTACAAACAAGAAAGATGGTGTTGTACTGCAAAGCCAATATGCAGAGTTGAACGTTGAACCATTTGTAGAGCTTGTTTTTTCCGAAGGGACAGGAGAAAATAGCCTGCTGTATACTGTCCGCCGTGTTCCCAGACATCTGAAGCTTCTGACAAGAGGGGCGGGGAAAAATACAGGAAGCCGTGAAGTACCGGGGGCTGTCAGCCTGATCATGCCAGATGGTACCGAATATCCACAGAAGGAAGCTGACAGCAAGCTGGGGGAGATCCTCGGTCTTACCAAAAGCCAGTTTATGCAGGTTGCCATGATCGCTCAGGGAGAATTTATGGAGCTTCTTCGTGCAAAATCTGATGATAAGAAAGTCATCTTCCGGAAGCTGTTTAACACTGAATTATACCAGAATATTGTGGACGAGCTGATGAATCGCAAGCGTTCTCTGGAAAAAGAGATTGCCCAGATCAAAACTGCATGTCAGACTGAAGCTGCCCATGTGGTAATTCCCCAGGAATATGACCAGTGGCAGGAAATAGAAGGGCTAAAAAAGCAGGTTTTGAATGGGGAAATTGTAGTGATGGATTGCTTTCTGGATCATCTGGGCGAGTTATGCAGAACACTGGAGAAAAGTGTGAATTTTACCTCGAAAGAATTACAATCCGCATCAAAACTCCGCGACGAAAAAAGGGATATCTACAACAGTTCCATTCAGCTGACGAATTTATATGTGCAGCTGGAAAGCGCTGAGGTTCAGCTTTCTGAATGTGGGAAAGTGGAAGCACAAATAGGGGAAAAGACCATTCTGTCAGAGAAAATTAAGAAAGCATACGAAATAAAAGGCGAATACGCACGCTGTCAGGATGCCTTGCGTAATATGCAGACATGTGAGAGTGCCTTAAAGGAGCAGCAGGAACGAGCTCCTTTATTAAAAGAACAGTCACAATCTGTCATTCAGACAGCGAAGGCGGTGAAAGAAACGGCAGAGAAGGAGCTTAAGGCGTACACCACTATTTATGAGCGCGTGAATAAAGAAGTGAAGCTCCTTAAGCAGATCAAGGAAGCAGAAAAAAGTGTAAAGACCAGCCAGCAAAATCTGACCGCAGCGCAGGCCGCAGACCGCAAAGCCAGAGAAGATCTGGAGAAAATGGAGAAGCAGGAAGCAGACTGGAGGGCTCAGTCAGAGAAGCTGACCGACACTAATGAGAAAATTGCTGTCTGGAAAGGGAAAAATCAGGAACTGGAAGTACTTGGCATTGAAGTACAAGAAACGGAAGATTTTCTTAAAGGTGTAGAAACACAGAAAAAACTGGCGAAGAAAGCACAGAGAGACATACCAGAAGAATAGAATCAGATATGACGCAAAGAGCCAGGAATATGAGTCTATGCGGAGAATTTTTCTGGATGAGCAGGCTGGTTTTCTGGCACGCGAGCTTCAGCCGGGGAAACCATGTCCTGTATGCGGCGCAATAGAACATCCGAATCCATGCATAGCTTCTACCCTTCATAGAGATCTCACCCGTGAGCAATTGGAACTGGCAGAAAAAGAAGTTTCTGAGCTTCGAAACAGGCAGGAACAGTCTGCCGGTGAAGCAAGGTCAGCTGTGGATATAGTTGCAGAAAAAGAACGACTTTTGGAAGAGACAGGAAGGAAGCTGTGCACGCGTATTTTAAATGATCATGAGCAGTTCCCGGAAGCAGGAATGGTGGAAGTATTTGATTCTTTGGGAGACAATATAAAAAATTTCCAGGAGAGCAGAAATTCAGAAGTCCCTGGTGCAGCCCAGGATCAGATGGCGGATAAAGAGTGTAATTGGAATGCCTTGCTGAAGCAGATACAGACACTTCTTGGAACCTGGAAAACTTTATTACAGGAAGAGGGTACAAGACTTAATACAGCCCAGAAAACATTGCGTAATCTTCAGGATGCTCTGGGACAGGTAGAAGAGCGGAAGAAATCAGGAAAAACTGCCGTAGAGGAATGCGGACAAAAGCTGACTGAGGCAGCAGCGTCAGCCAAGAGCGCAGAAGCTCTTCTGAAGCAGTTGAATGATTCCCGGGAATATCCATCAGAAGAGGCGGCTATGACAGAGTTTAACCAGGCAAAGGAAAATGGAAAGCTGCAGAAGCTGCTTCCAAGGAAGCTGAAAAGAAAGAAAAAGCGTCTTCTGAAGAGCTGGTTAACTGTACCAGCTTGATTAAACGATTTGAAGGGGAACTTCCAGATCACCAGAAGCTTTACCAGGAGCGGCAGGCCTTTTATCAGACTTTGATGAATGAGAAGAATATGACAGAGGCAGAATGGGCGGATATAGCAGAGAACTATACCCGTGAAACAGCGGAGATTTTGCAAAAAGAAGCAGATAGCTGGCAGCGAAAAAAACTAGCCGCACAGACCACTGCAGAAACAGCTGGAAAAGCCATAGATGGCAGGAGCAAGCCGGATATGGAAGCTGCCAAGTCCCAGATGGAGGAAGCTGAGAAAGTACGGCTTCAGACTCAGACGAAACTGGAACTTTATAAAGAACAGTATAAAGCTAATAAAGAGGCATATGATATTCTTAGCCCTCAGATGGAGAAGCGAGGTAAAATCATTGAAAAGCATACCAAGCTGGAAACTCTTTATAAGCTGTTGTCTGGAAATATGTCCGGAAACCGTATGGATCTTGAAACCTATGTGCAGAGATATTACCTGGAGAAGATTCTTTATGCGGCCAATCGCCGCTTTGCGAATATGTCTGCCGGACAGTTTGAACTTCGTATGGTAGACGAGGAGAATGCGGGGAAAGGCAAGAATCGTGGTCTGGATCTTATGGTATATTCTAATGTTACCGGCAAAGAGCGTGAAGTCCGTACCCTTTCTGGAGGAGAATCCTTTATGGCAGCTCTGGCATTGGCACTTGGAATGGCAGATCAGATCCAGGAGAGCTCTGCAGCGATACATCTTGATGTAATGTTTGTGGATGAAGGCTTCGGTTCCCTTGATGAGCATTCCAGAGAACAGGCGGTAAAGGTTCTTCAGGAACTGGCGGGAGGAAGCAAGCTGATTGGAATTATTTCTCATGTGACCGAGCTGAAGCAGGAGATTGAAGATCAGCTGATCGTCAGCAAAGACGAGAAGGGAAGTCATGTGAAGTGGCAGATAAGCTAGTACATCGAATATTAAGTAACTGCCATATTGACTTGTCTGATTTTTCATCTGCTGCGTCAATATAGCAGAAACTTAATTTTCGATGTACTAGAATCTGTTTGAAAAATCATTCCCGCAATCTGTACGCCCCACTTTGCGGTATATTTTGCCCGAATTCAGTTGCCGTAGCTCGCTACGGCTCCTTCCTCCATCTTGCATATGAAGAAATCATCCTGCGTCAATGTAGTAAATACTTGGTTGAATAAAGAATATCGGAAGCAATTAAGCTTCCCGACAAATAAAAAGTTCTATAGATTTTTTGTAAAATCAATAAACTCTTCCGGCTCACCGTAATCATGAATCCGACAGTTTGCCAGACGCTGTATTTCCGCTTGATTTTCTTCATGAGAATCGTACACAGCAGTGGTATAGAAGCCATCTTTCTTAGCTGTGGTAAGGGCATAAAGAGAATCTTCAAAGACCATGGTATTGGTTCGGTCAGTACCAAGAAATTTCAAGGCTTCCCGATAAATGGCTGGTTCGTCCTTTCCGGCACTCACAGAGGAGCAGGTAAAGATTTCGCTGAAATAATCAAGCACTCCGCAACGTGCCAGGGCAGCTTCCACGAGGGAGCGCTCTGTAGCAGTGGCGATACACATTTTGACTCCGGTCTCATGAAGCTGAGCCAGAAATTCTTTCAGATGAGGCTTCAGCTGAGCTTCATAGCGGTAGAAATCATCTACAATTGCTACAGCACTTTTGATCAATTCATCTCGGGTCTGTTTTACACCATAGTGCTCAATAAAATAGTCAGCTGCCTGGTGGAGACTCATAGTGGCGATTGCTTCATCCAGATCCGGTTCAGGTTCAATTCCCTGGCTTCGCAGGTAATTTTCGCCTACATGATCCCAGGCTGACATAGAATCCAGAATCGTACCATCCAGATCCCAGATGGCACCCCTTAACATGAAATTCCTTTCCTGGAAGATGCATTGTCTTTGGAAATACAAGTAGAATCTTTCATTTTGAGAGTAAGCTCTTTAAGCTCTCTGGTTGCTTTTGTAATATCTTCAGCTGCAAAGATGGCACTTACAACTGCAATTCCGCAGATACCGCTTCCAGCCAGCTCCATTACATTGTCATGTGTAATTCCACCGATAGCAATAACAGGAATATTACAGCCTCACATATTTGTTTTATAGTTTCATGGCTGATATTGCCGGCATCTTTTTTGGTTCCGGTTTGGAATGCGGCACCTACTCCCAGATAATCTGCGCCATTTTTTTCAGCAAGAACAGCCTCTTCAACTGTATGCGCAGAAACGCCGATGATTTTGTCAGAACCGAGGATGGCTCTGGCATTACCAGCAGCATATCCTCCTGCCCTACATGAACGCCATCGGCATTGATTTCTTTTGCAATTTCTACATTGTCATTGATCACGAATGGTACATGATAGCGCGCACATAACTCTTTGATGTCCGCAGCTTCTTTGAGAAAACTATCTGTATCCAGATTTTTTTCGCGTAGCTGAATGAAAGTAGCCCCACCTTTTAAGGCTTCTTCGACCTGGTCATATAAAGTTCTGCCATTTAACCAGCTGCGGTCAGTAACGGCATAAAGTAAAAGCTCTTTTTTATTGCAGTTCATTGGTAAAACCTGCCTTTCACATGTAACTTGTGCGTCAAACACACTCTAATACATTATATAAAGCTGAATCTGGAAAGTAAAGGTAATTATTAAGCTAGAGCCTGTTTCTGCGAAGATCGAGAATCGTAACCCATAATGTTTGTTACATGAACAGGAACCTGTACATTGAAAAACGAAAAGTGATATGTTAGACTAATATTAAAATTGTGTTTTTGTCGGTTCGCAAAAAAGAGAGGCAGGTTTGATTATGGATCAATTTGAGCAGATGAAGGTGACACGGCAGGCGATGAATGGCAAGATGTGTCTGATGTTTGGTGGTATTTTCCTGATGTTTTCAGCCATTACTTCCACGATCATGTATGGAATCAATTTCTTTATGACAGCTCTGGAAGCAGATAAAGGAACTGCAGAGTATGTAGAACTTCTTGAGAATGCCGGAGTGGGAAGTGGACTTCTGAAAGGGATTGGTATTTGTTTTATTGCAGTAGGAATCTGGGAAGCTGTAGTTGGATTTCTATCTGTAAGAAATTCCAACAGAGTAGATAAGAGCAGATTTTCTGTGAAACTGGCCATATCGCTTCTTATAACAGAGATTGTCATGCAGGTAATTCTGTTTTTTACCGGATTGATGAATCTGGGGCTTCTTTTTACAGCCATTGTGCTTCCGCTGTTTTTACTTTGGGGTGCCACCCGTTTAGGCAAAGTTGCCAAGCTGATCCGGAACGCAAATTTGCAGTAGACCCAGCCAGGAAGAAATCCTCTCAGCAATCTCAACCGGCCGCCCCGAAGAAGAGCATTCGTGAGAGAGCCGCTATGCAGGTGCGAGAAGATGCAGTGGTACCAGAGAAACAAGATACTGTAGATGAGGAAAATATTGCAGATTCAGAAGAGTCAAATTAGAAACTCAAAGTATGAATATAAGCATCATTGGAAAATGCAGTGGGTATAAGCATCATAGGAAAATGCAGTGGGAAAATTGTTAAAGATATATAACCTGTGAAATTGTATGAGCTGTAGTTAGTCGTTGTTGCCGATAATATGATTTGCATGTAGCTATTAAGGTATAAGAATTAGAGACTGTTTATGATTCAACACCGGATAAAGGAAAGAGAACCACAGTATATGGACATGAAAGAGATCATCGCAGAAGCAGCCCGTAAGCTGATTCTGGAGAAAAAAGTAAAGAAGCTTACAGTAAAGGATATTGTGGAAGAGTGCCAGATCACCAGGCAGGCATTTTACTACCATTTCGAAGGAATACCGGATATGATTCAGTGGAGCATAAAGCGGGGAACCAGGCGGCTGCTGGAGGCGTGCAAAGAGCAGGGTGGCGCAGAAGCAGCGCTGAAGTATCTGTTTGTTTTTGCCATCAATGCTATACCCGAAGTGCGAAAAGGAATAGAAAGTAATTATGGAAAAGAACTGGAACAAACCCTTATGCAAGGAACCTACGAGTTGTTTGAGAGCATTGTGGAGGAAGAAAATTTGTACCGGAACTACAGCCGCCAGGAACTGAAGTTGATCCTCCGTTACCATAGCCATGCTATCTTTGGTATTTTCCAGGACTGGACACCGGAGGATACGAAGAATCTGGATATGATCGTACACGAAGTCTATTTGATTATGATGGGAAAGAATGCTACAGAAGATGTCTTTCTGTGCTGAAAAATGCTCCTGTTTATTCGTGACAGTTTTATTCCTGCGTTTATTGACCTTGAAGCAGTTTTGAAAGTGAAATTGACGGAGGCGGAGACTGACTGGGAATAGAATCCAGAGGCCGATTGCAAATACATGGAGGAAACTAAATAAGAGATCAAACGGGCGAGGTGTATTTTTTACACTTTGCCCGTTTTGTCTATACACGGTGAAATTTCTGACTATCGACACTTTCTTTTGCTTGTACTAGAATAAAATTATCAGGATTACGGAGCGTGATTGTGACGCACATCTTGCAGAAAGCCTTTTTCAAACATGTTCTAGAGCCTGTTTGAGGAAGGCTAGTACATCGAATATTAAGTAACTGCCATATTACTTGTCTGATTTTTCATCTGCTGCGTTGTCGTCGGTCGCCGTAGCCACCGCTACGTCTCCTTCCTCCGCCTTGCATATGAAGAAATCATCCTGCGCCAATATAGCAGAAACTTAATTTTCGATGTACTAGAAATGATAACGTAATCCGCAAGGAGAGGAGGAAACCATATATGGCACATGAAATTTTATCCGTAAAAATGTACGAGCTGGATAAAAAACTGGAACAGACCCACAGTCGGATTCAGCTGGCGGAGAGTATGGATGCGGAAAGACTCCACCAACAGATCCAGAATCTTCGACAGGAATGTCAGGAAAGCCGTATCACTTTGGAAAACAGACTTCGCCATTCCAAGACAGACTGTGTAATGAAGCTGGCAGGCGTCTACGACCAGGTGGAGGCAGCAGTTGGAAAAGTGCTGGAGGCAGAAAACATAAATTTGAAAAATAAGGAGCCAATATTTGGAAATGTGCTCCCGGGAACGGAGGAGAAAATCCTCACCGCAGAATACGCCCTTGATTTTGCAATGCAGGCAGTAAACCGGGCACTTCTGGTATCGCTGGAGGCTATTGAAGCCCAGCGTCTGGAAGAGAAGAAAGAGGCAGAAGAGTGAGTAGACGCTATTAGTTTACATAAGAAAGGACTACAACCATGAAAGAAGTAAAAACCCCAAAAAAGCCGTTGATCTATTACTACGGCATTGTGCTTCTGGTGCTGATCGTCTTTAATCTGGTGGTTTCCCCAATCTTGATGGAGCATCAGGTAGAAGAAACCGATTACGGTACCTTCATGAGCATGATCAATGACAAAAACATCGGTAAAGTAGAAGTGGAAGATAACCAGATCGTCTTTACCGACAAGAACAATGAAAAAATTTACAAAACCGGTCTTATGAATGACCCGGATCTCACCGACCGTCTGTATGAGTGCGGTGCCACCTTTACCAAAGACATTGACCAGCAGGCCTCTCCGATTCTCAGCTTCCTGGTAACCGGACTTCTGCCACTGATCATTTTCATAGTTCTTGGAAATTATATGGCAAAGAAGCTGATGGAGCAGGCTGGAGGCAAAAACTCCATGGCATTTGGCATGGGAAAAAGCAATGCAAAGGTTTACGTTCAATCCAGTGAAGGAATCCGTTTCTCAGATGTAGCCGGAGAGGATGAAGCCAAGGAAAACCTTGCAGAGATTGTAGATTACCTTCATAACCCAAAGAAATACACAGACGTGGGAGCCTCCATGCCGAAAGGCGTTCTCCTTGTAGGCCCTCCAGGTACTGGTAAAACAATGCTTGCCAAAGCTGTTGCCGGAGAAGCGAATGTTCCATTTTTTTCCATGTCCGGCTCTGAATTCGTAGAAATGTTTGTAGGTATGGGTGCCTCCAAAGTTCGTGATCTTTTTAAGCAGGCGAAAGAGAAAGCCCCATGTATCGTATTCATTGATGAGATCGATGCCATCGGTAAAAAACGTGATGGCCAGGTAGGGGGCAACGATGAGCGTGAGCAGACACTGAACCAGCTGCTTACAGAGATGGATGGTTTCGAGGGCAACAATGGGGTTATCATTCTGGCAGCTACCAACCGCCCGGAATCCCTTGACCCGGCACTTACCCGTCCAGGACGTTTCGACCGCCGCGTACCAGTTGAGCTTCCCGATCTTGCAGGTCGTGAAGCAATTCTGAAGGTTCATGCAAGAAAAATCAAAGCATCCGATGACGTGGATTTCCACACTATCGCACGTATGGCATCTGGTGCATCCGGAGCCGAGCTGGCAAATATTGTAAACGAAGCAGCACTTCGTGCAGTCCGTGACGGACGTACAATCGTTACAGAAGCAGACCTGGAAGAGAGCATTGAAGTGGTAATCGCTGGTTACCAGAAGAAAAACGCAGTTCTCTCTGACCAGGAGAAAAAAGTGGTTTCCTATCACGAAATCGGACATGCCCTGGTGGCAGCCCTTCAGAACCATTCCGCTCCTGTTCAGAAGATTACTATTATTCCGCGTACTTCCGGTGCACTCGGCTATACCATGCAGGTAGAAACTGGTGACAAGTATCTGATGACAAAGAAAGAACTGGAAAATAAGATTGCAACCTTCACCGGCGGACGTGCTGCAGAAGAAATCGTGTTTGGCGAGATCACCACAGGCGCTTCCAACGATATCGAGCAGGCAACCAAGATTGCCAGAGCTATGATCACTCGCTACGGAATGACCGACGAGTTCGACATGGTGGCTATGGAAACCGTTACCAACCAGTACCTTGGCGGCGATGCATCCCTTTCCTGCTCTGCAGATACCCAGAAGGAAATCGATGAGAAGGTCGTAGAATTAGTAAAGCGAGAACATGAAAAAGCCAAAAAGATCCTGACAGACAACCGTAAAAAACTGGATGAACTGGCTATGTTCCTTTATGAAAAAGAAACGATAACTGGCGAAGAGTTTATGAAAATTTTAAATAACAAAGAGGAGAGTGAGGAAAAATGAGAAGACGTTCACGTTATGGCTGGCTGGAACTCATTGAGGGAATCCTGCTGATCCTTCTTGGGATTTATACGTTGTGTAATCCGGGCGGCATGCTCCGCGGAATTACCTTTGCGTATGGTTTTCTTGCTGTCATCACCGGAATTTCAGATATTGTATTTTATGCAAAAACAGAGCGCTATATCGGCTTCGGACCTACCATTGCTCTGGTGACTGGAATTTTAAGTCTCCTTGCCGGACTAATGCTTCTGATGTACCCAAATGCCGGAGAGCTGATCATGACCCTGCTTCTCCCAATCTGGTTCATCGCTCATTCTGTTTCCAGATTGACCCACATCCCTCTGGTCCGTCTGGCAGGAAAATTTTACTATTACTTTACCTTGATTGTAAATATCCTTGGAATCACCCTTGGTTGTCTGATGATCATCTGGCCGTGGGTAGCGTTGTTTTCAACGGGCTTTATTATTGGCGGTTATCTGATCCTTCTTGGAATCGACTGCGTGGTGATGGCCTGCAGTGACATGGATGCCGGGTGGATGTAGAAACAGGATGTATTTACCGGTTGACACAAGAAACTACGAGGTGATAAAATCAAGATGAAATAAAAAACTGCAGCTCGCAATAAAGGAGATTTACATATATGGCAACACTTAAGGATGTGGCGAAGGCCTCAGGCCTAACGGTAGGAACAGTTTCCAGAGTCCTGAATAACAGAGGATATATCAGTGATAAGACCCGTGAGAAAGTATATCAGGTGATGAAAGAGCTGAATTATCAGCCTAATGAGACAGCTCGCGCACTGTCAAAGCAGAAGAGTAATACGATAGGAGTTATTTTGCCGAATATTGAACATCCTTATTTTGCCAAGGTACTAAGCCGTTTGGAGCGAGAGGCTGCGAAGCAGGGATATCGTATCATGCTTTTTGTTTCCAGGTATAAAGAAGAACGTGAGGAACAGTGTATTGAGATGTGCAAGAGCGAAAGAGTGACCGGCGTTGTTCTTTGCAGTGGAAGTTTTGAAACTGAGAAATTTGAAGATCTTGATTTCCCGTTGATCACATTGGAACGTTCTATGGATGAAGGGACATCCGGGATTGAATGTGATAACTATCAGGGCGGTGTGCTGGCAACGGAGCTTCTGATTGAGAAAGGCTGCAGGAAGCTGATGTTTATCGGCGGAGTAAGTGCAGGGGTTGACATTCATATGCCAGGAGATCTCCGCGAGGTTGCATTTCGTGATATCTGTAAGAATCGAAATGAAGAAAATGTGGTTATGGTAACGGATAACCGTCTTTTTGATTCTCTGGAATATTATGAATATGTAAGACAGGCACTGGTGGATAATCCTGATGTGGACGGTGTATTTGCCAGTTCAGATGTTATTGGTGCCTATGTACTGCAGGCATGCGCAGATCTGGGAATCAAGGTTCCGGAGCAACTGAAGATCGTAGGTTTTGATGATGTGAATATTGCCCAGTTTACAAGTCCGGGACTTACGACAATTCATCAGCTGTGGAACAGATGGCAGAATTGGCAGTAGCAGCTATTGCGCAGATTGATGAGGGGAAAGTTGTACCTACTAAGACAGTATTTCCGGTTACACTGGTTGAGCGAGGGACGACTTGAACGCAGATAAGCATTTCCCCGCTTCAAGTGCGCGGACACTAAGCGGCGAGTGAGGGGGATGCGTTCTGTCAGTGGGAGCCTTCAGCTCCCACTGACAGATCGCGAAGCGACTGCGTTCATGAGCAAGTAGCGAAGCGGATTGCGAATGTCCGCTTTACTGAATTGTTAATATTTTTTTATCTTCGAAAAATTTTCCAGTCAGTTGTCATATTGTGTATTCTGGGGTGTTTTTGAAACATTTCAGAATACAATATGACAGCTGATTTGTATAGCAGGAAATTACTCTGTAATATTTCTGCTATACAAAAAAACGCTTCGCGCGGAATTGATCAGATGCATAAGGAATATGACATGCGGTTGTGATAAAAAATGAAAGCAATTTTTGTAAAAAAACAAGAAAAATAAAATAAATGAACTATAGACACGAAAAAAGCATGTAAAAGTGCACAAAACATAAAGAGCTAAATAGTATAAATGTAACAAAGTGATGTGAAATGGACAAAAATATATGACAACCGCTTGACATATTCGAGACGCAATGCTATCATACAACCATAAAGAAAACGTCCGAACAAGAACGTAAAAACAGGAGGAAGCAAAAATGAAAAAACGTATTTCAATGGCAATTGCAGTTGCAACTGCAGCAGCAACAATGGCAAGTGTATCTGTACCGGTTATGGCAGACGATGTGAACATCACAATTTTTAACTCCAAGATGGAGGTTCAGAGCCAGTTCGAAGAATTAGCTGCTCAGTATGCAGAAGAGACCGGCGTTGGCGTAGAGGTTTATTACAATAGTGATACAGTATCTGCTCATCTGGCTACCAGATATTCTGCGAATGATCCATATACAATCTCTATGGTAGACCCGAAAGATATCTATTCACTTGCAGCAGACCATGCAATTGATTTAAGCGATCAGAGCTGGGTTAATGAGACTGATTACGCAATCGGAGTTGACGGACAGATCAATGGTTTCCCGACCTGCCTTGAAGCACGCGGTGTTATTTACAATGCAGATGCAATCGAAGCAATCACAGGCGAGACCTTCAATCCGGATGATTACAAGACACTTGATTCTTTTAAAGAGCTTCTTGAGAAACTGAAAGAAGGTGGAATGGAAACACCTACCGGTATCATGAAAGAGGACTGGTCCCTTGCAGCTCACTTCCTTGCTGAGGTTTACGAGCAGCAGCCAGATGTAGAAGCATTTGTTTCCTCTCTTTATGAAGGAACAGCAGACCTTGCAAACAATGAGAAATTCAATTCTCTTATGGACTTCTTCGATGTAATGATGGAGAATAACTACGCAAAAGATTCTGCAATCGCTGCAGAGCGTGAGACAACCGAGATGATGCTTGCTGAAGGACAGATCGCATTCATGTTCGGAGGAAACTGGGACTGGTCCGTAATCAATGCATATGATTATACAGAGAATATGGGAATGATGCCGGTACCGCAGAACACAGATGACGGATCCAATGAGAAGCTTGTTGGTGGAGGTTCCAAATTCATGATGATCGATTCCTCTGATGCAACAAGTGATGAGCAGCGTCAGGCAGCTAAGGACTTCCTTACATGGCTTGCTGATTCCGATGAAGGACAGAGCTTCATTGCTGAGACATGTGCACTTGTACCTGCATTCTCTAACAATGAAAAAGAAGTATCCGATCCACTTGGAAAATCTGTTAAGAAATATGCAGATGAAGGCTCTCTGATTGATAACTACAATTACCTTCCGGATGATCATCTTTCCATTTGTGGTGCAACCTTCCAGAAATATCTCGCAGGACAGATTGACAGAGCTGAGTTTGCAGCAGAGATTGAAGACTACTGGAAGAACACAACTCCTGTAGAGCACTAAGAATTATCCTTTGGTAACAACTTATTAATTTAACAAACATACTGTAGTTTTATAGAAATTTGCCACCCCTCAAGAGGCTGCACGCCTGTGCCATGCGGCGTGCGGCCTCTTTCCCTCACAAAAAGAAAAGTACTGGATTATAGATTTTCGGAGGCAGCGGGAAAAGGGTGGAGACAAAAAAGAAAAGGGAAAGGGGATCGTGATTATGGAACAAAACACCATGAAATATAAAGTAAAACAGTACTTGATGTTCGCTGGCGTTTCCACTGTCCTGTTTAGTGCAGTTGTAATCCTTCCATTTATCTACGGATTATATCTTACATTTACAAGCTGGGACGGTGTTTCAAAAGACAAACCATTTGTTGGACTGGCAAACTACATTGCTACATTCCAGGATGCAGCTTACTGGCAGGCACTTGGACGTACCTTGATTTATTCTGTTATCGCTGTAATTTTGGTAAACGTGGTAGCATTTTTCCTTGCATACCTTCTTACCAGCGGAATTAAAGGTCAGAACTTCTTCCGTGCAGGCTTCTTTGTTCCGAACCTGATCGGTGGTATCGTACTTGGTTATGTATGGAAATTCGTATTTAACCGTGCATTTGTATCACTTGGAAAATCTCTTTCTGTAGGTGCTCTTTCCACCTCCTGGCTGGCAACCACCAACGGTGCAATGGCATGTCTGATCATCGTATCTGTGTGGCAGTACGCAGGATATATGATGCTGATCTATGTAGCCGGATTTATGAGCGTATCCAAGAGCCTTATGGAAGCAGCCCAGATCGACGGCTGCACCAAGACACAGGCAACCATTAACGTAACGATCCCACTTATGAGATCTTCTTTTGTACAGTGTCTTTTCTTAACGATCACAAGATGCTTTATGGTATATGATGTAAACCTTTCCCTGACAAAAGGTGAGCCATTTAACTCTTCTGTAATGGCAGCTATGCACGTATACAATCAGGCATTTACTTACAAAAATTACGGTACCGGCCAGGCAGAGGCATTAATTCTGTTTGTTGTCTGCGCAATCGTAGGAGTTACTCAGGTTTACATTGGTAAGAAAGGGGAGGTGGCAGCATGATGGATGAAAACAAAAAAGCAGCTCAGAAGAAAAAAGTCAGCCATTTTATTACAATAGCAGTGCTGGTTATCCTGTTTCTGGCATTTATCTTCCCGTTTATCATGGTAATTTTCAATGCGTTTAAGACAAAAGGTGATATCACGGCAGATCCGCTGGCACTGGTTGGCTCTCACGGCTTTATTCTGACTAACTTTACAGATGCCATGAAAAAGATGAACTTTGCAACATCTTTTACAAACTCTCTTTTGATTACTACAGTTTCTACGATCCTTACAATTATGCTTTCTGCAATGACAGCGTTTGTAATTGTTCGTAATAAATGGAAAGCATGCGGTATTCTGTTTTCCCTGATGATTGCATCTATGGTTATTCCGTTCCAGGTACTTATGATCCCGCTGGTTTCTCTTTACGGTGGTATCTTTGGAGTACTGAACAGCCGTATTACTCTGATCCTTATGCATGTGGGATTTTCCCTTTCCATGGCAACCTTCATGTTCCACGGTGCAATTCACACCAGCGTTCCGATGGAGCTGGAAGAAGCAGCATTTATTGATGGATGTACCAGATGGCAGACATACTGGAAAATTGTATTTCCGCTTCTGAAACCAACCATCGCAACAGTTGCGATTATTGATGCAATGGCATTCTGGAATGATTACCTTCTTCCAAGCCTTGTTCTCGGACGTAAAGAACTGTATACTCTTCCGATTGCAACACAGGCATTCTATGGTACTTATTCAACAGACCTCGGACTGGTAATGGCCGCCCTCCTTCTGGCTATGCTTCCGATCCTGGTTCTGTATCTGTTCCTGCAGCGTTACATCGTTGAGGGTGTTACCTCCGGAGCAGTAAAAGGCTAAAACCAAAATGGGGTCCAAAGATAGTGATATTTTTGGGCTCCATAAGTGCTATCTTGAAATGTGTTTTGATTAATAAATAACAACAGGAGATATGATTATGATAAGTCAGACTTTAAGAGATGCCAGAAGATACGAAGATGCAATGGCTCAGAATATTACACCTTTGGAGAGACCGGAATTTCATTTATCTCCAAAAGTTGGATGGATGAATGACCCCAATGGTTTTTCTTATTACAAAGACAAATTTCAGTTATTTTACCAGTATTATCCATATGATTCCCAGTGGGGACCAATGCACTGGGGACATGCGGTAAGTGATGACCTTCTTCACTGGGAATACCTTCCGGCAGCCATTGCCCCGGACATGCCATATGATTATGTGGGATGTTTTTCAGGAAGTGCCATTACGCTTCCAGATGGAAAACAGCTTTTTATGTACACCAGTGTGCGAAAAGAAGCACAGCCGGATGGAGGTGTCCGCGATATACAGACACAAAGCCTTGCAGTCGGTGATGGGATGGATTATGAAAAGGATGTACGAAATCCGATTCTTACAGCAGAAGACATGCCGGAAAACAGCAGCCCCTTTGATTTCCGTGATCCGAAAATGTGGAAATGCGAGGATGGCACTTACCGCTGCGTGATCGTAAATGACAGGGCGGACGGAACAGGCGGCCGTATTCTTCTGTATAGAAGTGAAGATGGGTTTAACTGGGAGTTTGAATCCGTAATGCTTTCTAATGATGGCAGATTCGGAAAAATGTGGGAGTGCCCGGATTTCTTTACCCTGGATGGAAAAGATGTAGTACTTGTAAGCCCTCAGGATATGCTTCCAAAAGGCTTTGAGTACCACAATGGTGATGGAACTCTTTGCCTGATTGGTAAATTTGATGAGGAGACCAAAACCTTTATTCCGGAAAAAGACCAGGCAGTGGACTATGGTATCGACTATTATGCAATGCAGACAGTGGAAGCACCAGACGGAAGAAGAATTATGATCGGCTGGATGCAGAACTGGGATACATGTGCGAATAACAGAATTCCGAAGGGAAAATGGTTTGGACAGATGAGCCTTCCAAGAGAGCTTTCCATTAAAGACGGCCGCCTGATCCAGAAACCGGTTCGGGAAATTGAGAAGCTTCGCACAAATAAGACAGAATATAAGAATGTTGCTTTTGAGGATGTAATTCGTCTGGATGGCATAGAGGAAGATGCGTGGATATGGAAATCACTCTTCGCCCGGCAGATGCGCAGAATATTTATAAGAAATTTGCAGTGCGTTTTGCCCAGAATGATACGTACCATACAGCAGTAAGCTTCCGCCCTTATGAATCCGTATTGAAAATTGACCGTAAGTTCTCCGGTTCCAGACGCGCAATTATCCATCAGAGAAGAAGCCTTGTGAATAGTGAAAATGGAGAAATTAAGCTTCGGCTGATCCTGGATCGCTTTAGTGCTGAGATTTTTGTAAATGATGGAGAACATGTGATGACTGCAACGATTTATACAGATCTGGAGGCAGATGGAATTTCCTTCTTTGCAGATGGCAAAGTGGAGATGGATGTTACAAAGTACGAGCTGAAGTTTTGAGAATTGCCAGTAGATACGAGGAGGATATAAAGTGAAGCAAAGAGAGAAAACAGATAAGATCTTTCAGGATCGTATGGCAAAGAAAACAGATGAATTACGCTGGCTGTACATGGAGCTTTATGGAAATGATTCCATGTTTTTCGAGTTATGCGATCAGCTGCACCGCTTCTATGAAGAACGAAGCAGCACATTGAAGGCACTGGATCAAAAGCGTGAAGCAGATCCGGGCTGGTATAAGAAAAATGACATGCTTGGCATGATGTTTTACATAGACAATTTTGCAGGAAACATGAAAGGTGTGGAAAGCAAGCTTGACTATCTGGAAAAAAACAACGTAAATTACATTCATCTGATGCCGTTTCTGGATACGCCGAAAGGTCGTTCTGATGGCGGTTATGCAGTGGCTGATTTCCGTAAAGTACAGGAAAATCTGGGAACGATGGATGATCTGGAGGCACTGGCCGGTGCCTGCCACAAAAAAGGCATCAGCTGTGTATGGATTTTGTTATGAACCATACTTCGGAAGACCATGAATGGGCAAAAAAAGCCCGCCAGGGCGACGGGGAATATATGAGCCGTTATTTCTTCTACGACAATCCGTATATTCCGTCCCTCTATGAGAAAACAGTGCCTCAGGTATTTCCGACCACAGCTCCGGGTAACTTTACCTGGCTGCCGGAAATCGGGCATTATGTAATGACCACCTTTTACCCCTATCAGTGGGATCTGAACTATGGAAATCCTCGGGTTTTCAATGAGATGATGTATAATTTCCTTTTCCTTGCAAACAAGGGAATTGATGTAATCCGAATTGATGCAGTTCCCTATATCTGGAAAGAGCTGAACACACCATGCCGGAATCTTCCACAGGTACACACCATTGTGCGTATGATGCGTCTGATCAGCGAGATTGTATGCCCGGGAGTGATTCTTCTTGGAGAAGTAGTTATGGAGCCTGAAAAGGTTGTGCCATACTTTGGAACTGTAGAAAAACCGGAATGCCATATGCTTTACAATGTAACTACAATGGCAACTACATGGCATACCGTTGCCACCAGGGACGTGCGTCTTCTGAAAAAACAGCTTGATATTGTAAATGGTCTGCCGAAGGATTACGTATTCCTGAATTATCTGCGCTGCCACGATGATATTGGCTGGGGACTGGACTATGCCACACTTCAGCAGGAAGGCATTGAAGAACGTTCTCATAAGAAATATCTCAATGACTATTTCCAGGGCTTTGCAGGGGAGAGCAACAGCCGCGGAGTGCTTTACAATGAGGATCCGGTAACTGGAGATGCAAGATTCTGCGGAACCACCGCTTCCATGTGCGGTATTGAGAAGGCGGGATTTGAGAAAAACAAAGCGGCAATGGAAAAAGCAATCCAGCTGGATGTTATGCTTCATGCCTATATGTTCATGCAGTCAGGAATTCCTGTGATCTACAGTGGAGATGAAATCGGACAGGTAAATGATTATTCATACAAAAATGATCCGGACAAAGCACCGGATTCCCGATACATTCACAGAGGGGCTATGAATTGGGATCGCGCAGCCATGAGCGGCAACGCCAGAACTGTGGAGGGTAAATTGAACAAACGTCTGCTCCAGCTGGAAAAATCCGCAAAACAGAGAAGGCATTTATGACAAATGCGGATACCTGGACTGTGGATACATGGGATAACAGTATTCTCTGCATTGGCCGTTATTATGAAGGAGAGAAAATTTACGGCCTGTTTAACTTCAGTGAATATGATAAGACCGCATGGATTAATGAACGTGATGGAATTTATAAGGATCTGATCACTGGACAGGAGATGGAGGCTGCAGGTGTAAATGTGCCTGCATATGGCTTCTTCTGGCTGAAAAAAATTAACTGATGAAGAAACACCCGGGAACAGAGGATTGTCTCTGTACTCCCGGGTGTTTTTTGTGAACAAAGTTCACAGAAAACATGAGGATTAAGTTTGCGCAGCAAATGCTACTTCTTGTGCTTGTCACAAGAAGGTTCGTCTTTCTGTGCATCGCGAAGCGTGTTACTGGTCGGCGTGAACAGTAAATCATAAACAGTAACAATCTCCACTGGTATATGGTTGACACTGCTTCATAGGACTGTTAAATTATATTTACATATCTTAATATTTTTGAACGGCTTGCTGACAAGAAAGGATAACCATATGATAAAGCGAGACTTAAAAGACAATTTTCAGATATCCATCAGCGGCCAGGACACCTGGTATGACATGAATGTGCCCGGCTCCGCCATGGAGACTTTTTGCAAAGAAGGAATTCTTCCGGATCCATATTATGGAATGAATGAGTACAAATGGACAGAATTCTGGAAAAATGATTTTGACATCAGAAGCACTTTTTCTGTAAGCGCAGAAGAGATTGCCAGTGAGGAGATTCTTCTTACCTTTTACGGAATTGATACTGTGGCAGATGTCTTTTTAAATGGAAAGAAGCTTGGACATACTGAGAACATGCACCGCACCTGGGTCTACCAGGTGAAAGAACTGGTAAAAGAAGGCGAGAACCTTCTGGAACTTCATATCGCCTCTCCGGTAAATTTTATTGAGACTTACAAGCCGGAGAAAGGAAGAGAGATTCATTTTACCAACACCGGAACTACCCCTGGAAGCCAGTACATTCGTAAAGCACACTCCATGTTCGGCTGGGACTGGGGCCCAAAGCTTCCAGATGCGGGACTTTTCCGCGGTGTGGAGCTTTGCTGCTTTGATACTGCAAGACTGGGCGAATCCCTGATCCGCCAGGAGCATGTGGATGGAGCCGTGACACTTCATATTGGAAGTGAAATTGAGAAAGCAGATGGACAGGTTGTAAAAGCTGGAAATACTGCTATGCAGTCAAATGGAAATTCAGCAGCACAGCCAGAATCTGGCGGCAGCGCACAGCCCGGAGTCAGCGGCTTACAGCTTTTCTACGAACTCCGTGACCCATCCGGTGCTCTCATCTACACTGGCACCGATTCTGATATAAAAGTAACAAACCCTGCTTTGTGGTGGCCAAACGGCTACGGCAAACAGCCTTTATACACCCTGACGATCCAGCTGAAAGCCGGCGAGACCGTTCTTGATACCAGGGAATACCGCATCGGTCTCCGCACTGTCACGGTATCCCGTGAGGATGACCAGTGGGGCCAGGAATTTGCTATCATGGTAAACGGCGTAAAGATTTTTGCCCGGGGCGCAGATTACATTCCAGATGACTGCTTCTACCCAAGAATCACCAGAGAAATCCTGGAGCGCGATGTAAAAGCCTGCGTATTTGCAAACTTTAACTGTCTTCGCGTATGGGGCGGCGGATATTACCCATCCGACGAATTCTACGATCTCTGCGATGAATACGGAATTCTCCTTTGGGAAGATCTGATGTACGCCTGCAACATTTACGACGTAACACCGGAGTTTGCAGAGAATATTGCAATTGAAGCAAAAGACAATATCCTCCGTTTCCGCAATCATGCCTGCCTTGGCTGATCTGTGGAAACAATGAGCTGGAATGCGCATGGACAGACTGGAAGGATGTCCAGGGACATGCACCGTCTCTTAAGAGAGACTACCTGTATCAGTTCGAATTCCTCCTTGCAGATGTGGTAAAAGAAAATGCACCAGATGCATTCTACTGGCCGTCTTCCCCGTCATCAGGAGGAAGCTTCGACAATCCATGTGATGAGAACCGCGGTGATTGCCATTACTGGGATGTATGGCATGGTCAGAAACCATTCAGCGAGTACATGAAGCATTATTTCCGTTTCTGCTCCGAGTTTGGCTTCCAGTCCCTTCCATCTATCAAGACAGTAGAGACCTTTACCGGGGAAAAAGACCGCAACCTTTTCTCCAGAGTTATGGAGAGCCATCAGAAAAATCCGGCGGCAAACGGTAAGATCCTGTATTATTTATCCGAGACCTTCCGTTATCCGAAAGACCTGGAAAGCCTGATCTTCCTAAGCCAGATCCTTCAGGGATACGCCATGAAGGAAGCGACTGAGCATTGGAGAAGAAACCGCGGCAGATGTATGGGAAGTATTTACTGGCAGTTCAATGATAACTGGCCGGTTGCGTCCTGGTCTAGTATGGACTATTACGGAAGATACAAGGCCCTCCATTATATGGCAAAAGGCTTCTGCGACAATGTGGCAGGAAGCATTGAGAAAAAAGAGACTCACATGGCTTCTGGATTTCAAACGAGACACTTGACCCGGTAAGTAAAAGCGAAAATCGCGGTGAAAACACTGGACTTCCAGGTGATCGAGGAGCAGGAAGTATCCAAAGAAGTACCTGCACTCAGTGCGGAATGCCTGTTTGAGAAAGAATACAAGGAATTGATCGCAGGTCGTGATGACAGCGTATTCTTTGTTGTCGAATATGAGTATGAACAGAACGGACAGAAGGTTTCCAAGAAAGAATTCGAGACATTTGTTCCAGTCAAATATCTGGAACTGAAAGATCCTGCATTTAAGGTAACTGAGAATGCAGACGGAAGCGTTTCCATTCAGACAGATACTTTTGTTCCGTATTGCATGCTGGAGGGAATCAGCGCGGATACCATCTGGAACGAGAATGTGGTTGCATTTACAGACAAGGAAGCAGTCACACTTGTGCCGGTAGAAAACCAGAAGATTTCCAGAGACGGCGTCCGGATTTACGATATTTATCATACATATCATTAATAAAATGATATGGGTGTCAAACGGTCTTTTGACACTCATTTGATACCCGGATTGCTACGCAGCTACGCTGCTCCCGCAATCCTCCAAATATTCGAAATCCGCAACAAAACGTCAGATACGTAATTTTTGCTGGTAGACAGAGGTTTGTAGAATTAAGCAAAAGTAAAAATAGAGCGATCACATAAAATGTTACGATACATAGATCAACCAATCAGGAGAATCGAAACACGCATTTAAAAAATTCTCCCCTACATAATAGAGAAAGGAATTACACCATGGGATTTAAGAAAGATTTTATCTGGGGCGGTGCAACCGCTTCCTATCAGGTAGAAGGCGCAGCTTATGAAGACGGAAAAGGCTGAATATTTGGGATATTTTCTGCAAAGACGGCGGACACATTTATGAGAACCAGACAGGTGATGTAGCCTGCGACCAGTATCACCGCTACAAAGAAGACGTTCAGATCATGAAAGAAATGGGCATGAAAGCATACCGCTTTTCTCTTTCCTGGGCGCGCATCATGCCGGAAGGCACAGGCACAGTCAATGAAAAAGGTCTGAAATACTACGACAACCTGATCAATGAACTTCTGGACAACGGAATTGAGCCATTTGTTACCTTATATCACTGGGATCTTCCATACGCACTTCATTTACAGGGCGGCTGGATGAATCCAAATTCTCCATCCTGGTTTTACGAGTATGCAAAAGTAGTGGCAGAGCATTTCTCAGACAGAGTAAAGAATTTCTTCACCATCAATGAGCCGCAGTGCATAGTTGGCCTTGGATATCAGACCGGTGAGCATGCACCAGGCCTGAAGGTTGGCCCATCCGATTATTTCCGTATCTGGCACAACGTACTGAAAGCCCATGGACGTGCAGTAGAAGCGCTTCGTGAGTTCAGCAAACAGCCTGTAAAGATCAGTATGGCACCATGTGGAGCCCTTTATGTTCCGGAAACAAACAAGCCGGAAGATATTGAAGCCGCAAGAAAAGCAAACTTCAGTCTCCCGGAGAACTCCATCGGAGCCTGCAGCTGGGACGTTGCTCTTTGCTGTGATCCGGTTTATCTGGGACAGTATCCAGAGGATATTCTGAAAGAATTTGGACAGTTTTTCCCGAAAGTAACAGATGCCGATATGAAGCTGATTTCACAGCCACTTGATTTTTTTGGACAGAACATTTACAATGCCGTAACTGTTCGTGCCGGTGAGGATGGAAAAGCAGTCCGCGCAGCACGTTACGATGGTTTCCCACAGACTGCAATTGGCTGGCCGGTAACTCCGGAGGTTCTGTACTGGGTGCCAAAATTTATGCAGGAGCGTTATAAGAAGCCGTTTATGATCACAGAGAATGGCATGGCTTCCCATGACTGGGTAGGTGTGGACGGAAAGGTTCACGACCAGGCCCGCGTAGATTTTATGGCTCGTTATCTTGGCGCTTACAAGCGTGCAGCTGAGGACGGTGTGGATCTGGCAGGATATTTCGCATGGTCCGTAATGGACAATTTCGAGTGGGCATACGGATATTCCCAGAGATTCGGACTTGTTTATACAGACTACAATACACAGAAGCGGATCTGGAAGGATTCCGCATATTTCTACAAAAATATTATCGAAACAAACGGAGAGAATCTGTAATTCAGGAGGTTGCCCATGACAAATCAGAGGGGCAGAAAGAAAAGTGTAGCAGCAGTTTTTACTGGTTGAAAAAGCAGTAGAAAACGTATATAGAAACAACTAAAAACCTTAAGAGTTTGAGAGGATACATATATGTTTGAGAATAATCTGTGGACGATGGAACCAATTGGCAGACCGGAGAACACCATCCAGGGTGATAAATACCGCTTCACCCTGCTGACTCCCTGCCTGATCCGAATGGAATACAGGGAAGACGGCAAATTCGAAGACCGTCCTACCCAGGTCGTATGGAACCGTAAATTTGATCCGGTAGACTTCCGTGTGGAAAAGAAGGACGAGGGCTTTGAGCTTTTCACCGACAGAATGCACGTCACCTACACTGGCGGACCTTTTACCCAAAACAGTCTGAACTTAAACGCAGTAGGCGGTCAGAACGCCTATGGTGCAGTATGGTATTATGGGGAAAAAAGGTGACAATCTTGGCGGAACTGCAAGAACTTTGGATGAGGTAGATGGGGAATGCCCACTCCAGGAGGGAATTATGT
>ENA-OQEX01000215-OQEX01000215.1-human-gut-metagenome-genome-assembly--contig:-NODE-215-length-33430-cov-4.940486_pt1 | contig 33430 bp, 38 predicted proteins | sample MGYA00242802_ERZ504649 | MGnify/ENA primary metagenome ERZ504649 (study PRJEB26092, sample SAMD00036194) | human gut metagenome | host: Homo sapiens | study: EMG produced TPA metagenomics assembly of...
AATCCCCCAAAAGGAGTGAGTCTCTCAGATTTAATTTGTATCTTCGCCATGTCTATCGTCGGATTCTCTTGTTTTTTTTGCAACACTAAGATAAGTGAAAATTCTGACATGGCAAAATCCTGAGCAACTTTTTGTTGCTCAGGTACTTAAAAAGTTTAATTTATAATAGTGTTGCGGAATTAAGGATAATTCACAATTCCGCATCACTTCATCCACCGTTTCTTTGCGGGCAAGTAGGGTGGTATCTACCGCCCGATGAATTCCCTGTTGTCCGCAACGTTTCAGCATATCAATCAAGAATTTGGGATGAAGCAACGGTTCTCCACCACAAAAAGTGACCCCACCGCCCGATTGATCCATAAATGGGATTTCCTTTTCTATTTCATGTATCAGGTATTCGGCGGTATATTCCGTTCCTGATATCTCGATAGCCATTGCCGGACATTCTTCGGCACAGCGTCCGCATAACACGCATTTTTGTTTGTCGGTGACAATACCCTCGGGAGTCAGTGTCAGTGCACCGTTGGGGCATACTTTCAGACAAGTTCCACAGCCAAGGCATTTCTTGGCTGTGTATAGTTTGTCTTTTCCGTTACGAATGCCTTCGGGATTATGGCACCATACGCACGAGAGCGGGCATCCTTTCATGAAAAGTGTGATGCGGATGCCCGGTCCGTCATTGATAGCATAGCGTTTGATGTCGAAAATCAGATTCATTTTGTCAGAAGGTTTCTTGTGCCGTGCGGGCTATTACGTCATATTGTAAATCTGCGTTCATATCATTGAAATAATCGCTATACCCGGCTACGCGTACCAACAGGTCCCGATATTCTTCAGGATGCTTTTGGGCGGCATGTAAGGTGGCGGTATCTACTATATTGAACTGAATGTGATGTCCTCCTAAGGCGAAATAGCTGCGGATGAGGCTTGCTAGTTTGGCCAGGTCTTCATCACGTTTCAGCAGTGAGGGCAGGAAACGTTGATTCAACAGAGTACCTCCGCTTTTCACCTGGTCTAGTTTGCCTAATGATTTTACGACGGCGGATGGCCCGTGGGTATCTGCTCCGTGTGAGGGTGAGGTACCGTCACTGATGGCACGTCCGGCCAGACGGCCGTTGGGGGTGGCATTCATCATTTTGCCGAAGTAAACGTGACAGGTAGTAGACAGCATGTTCAAATGGAAGCATTCGCCTTTGGTGTTCGGCTTTCCTTCGATGGCGTCGTAAAGGTCGTTAAAGACCTGGATGGCGATACGGTCTGCATATTCGTCATCGTTACCGAAGAAAGGTGTGCGGTTCAGAATGAATTGTCGCATGGCTTCCTGTCCTTCGAAGTTGGTGTCGGTAGCATGGATGATTTGCTCCATATTGAATTTACGTTCTTCGAATACATGTTTTTTCAGAACGGAGAGACTGTCGGTAATAGTACCTAAACCGGTGCATTGAATATAGGTTGTGTTATAACGCGGTCCGCAGTTATAATAATCTTTTCCTTTGGCAATACAGTCATCAATGAACAAAGACAGGAAAGTGGCGGGAGCGTATTTGGCGAACATACGGTCAATGTAGTTGCTGACACGTACTTTCATATCTACAAAATAATGGATTTGTTTAAGGAATGCGTCATAAAGTTCTTCATAAGTCCGGAAGGTACGGGGATCTCCTGTTTCTAAGCTTACTTTCTTGCCTGACACAGGATCAGTTCCGTTGTGCAAGGTGACTTCCAATATCTTGGGGACGTTAAGGTAACCGGTCAGTACGTAAGCTTCTTTTCCGAAAGCGCCTACTTCTATGCATCCGCTACATCCGCCTTCGCGAGCGTCTTCCGGTGTCTTTCCCTGTCGCATTAGTTCCATGACGTATGTGTCGGGATTGAATACGGATGGGTAGCCGTAGCCCTTACGGATTACTTTGCAGCCTTCGCGCAGGAAACGCTCTGGGGTGCATACACTGATGTGCAGGGCGCTTCCGGGTTGTAACAGGTGAAGATCATCTACTGTTTCGAGCATGATATAGGATACTTCACTGACCCCGTTGCTACCATCGCGTTTGATGCCACCGATATTCAGATTGGTAAAGTCATTGTAGGTACCGCTTTCTTTGGCGGTGATGCCAACTTTGGGTGGGGCTGTCTGATTATTTATTTTGATAAAAAAACATGACATTAGTTCTTTGGCTTCTGCACGAGTCAGTATTCCTTCTTTTAGGTCATTTTCATAGAAAGGAGTGAGATGCTGGTCAAAATGTCCTGGATTCATGGCGTCCCATCCGTTCAGCTCTGTAATGGTGCCGAGATGGACAAACCAGTACATCTGTATGGCCTCCCAATAAGTACGTGGGGCATGTGCAGGAACCCATCGGCAGATTTCCGCTATTTTTTTCAGTTCCTTTTTGCGTTTCGGATCGGTTTCTCGTCCAGCCATCTTTTCGGCCAGTTCAGCATGGCGTTCGGCAAAATGATAGCGGCATCACAGGAGATGGACATGGCGGTCAGTTCTTCTTGTTTGTCGGTTGCTTCTGGATCATTCATGAAATCCAGATTTCTCAGCTCATGGGCAATACGTTCTTTCAGATCCAGCATGCCATATTGATAAACTTTTCCGTCCAAGGAAGTATGACCGGGGGCTCGTTGTTCCATAAATTCAGTGAACATTCCTGCTTCGTAAGCTTCTTTCCATTCTTTGGGAACGTGATTGAAGATGCGTTCGCGTTGGGTGCGCCCTTTCCAATAAGGAATAACCTCGCGTTCATAGGTGTCTATATCTTCTTGGCTGATGGTATAGCGCTGTAATTCGCGGGTGTTCAACACATGAAGGTCTTCCACGCTGTGACAGGTCAGTTCAGGGAAAGTAGATACGGCTTTGGGATGTGGTCCACGTTCACCTACAATCAGTTCGTCTTTACCTATGTATATAGTTTTCCGTTTACAGATTTCAAGAAAGTTCAGTGCTCTTAGAATGGGAATTGGATATTTCCCTTCGTTTTCTTTGTAAAATTCGGTCTCTATCAGAGCACGTTCTATGGACAGAGAAGGTTGTGCGTTAAAAGATTCTTGACGCAGGCGTTGGATACGGTCTGTCATTCCGTTGGTTGTTGTTATCATAAGAGTTATAATAAGGTTTATTTGTTCATAAATAGGAATTCCCATAAGGACGGATTGAAGGAGCCGACCGATTGATATGCAGAAGAAGATATCAATAGAATGAAACGTATGCCAAAAGTAAGATACGCTGTCATTCAATCCATCTTTATGGTGGCTAATGAATGTACAGTCTGCTGGCTTTTGGCATACCCTCCTGAAGAAGAAATGTTCTTAGCAGTAGAACATCAGGCAGTTGAACAGTTTTCTATAGCCTTTGGAGTGCATTCGCTTATACTTGTTTAATAGTGGTCGAAATTACTGTTTGTTTCGCACATAAACAAACCTTATATACTGTTTAATAACAGGTTAATACCGGAAACTGCTTCCTCCTAAAAATTCTCTCAGTAAAGAGGTAGGAGGCAATTCTTTATCTTGTACCGAAGCGAAATATTCCAAGAATTTGCGTAAACGATATGCTTCTGAATATTCCGGTTTGTTATTGGGGACATTCCTTAGAATGGGAATAGCATAATCTTTCATAATGGCCAGTTCAAACAATAGGGCAGAATTGAACATGGCATCTGCATTTTCTTGATATGGAAAGATCCATTTTTCTTCTCCAGCACGTACGCTGGGCCATCTTCTGATCGTTTCTTCTGCGGAATAGCCACGGTATTTGTGGTCGCGGATAATACGGCGCAACAAACGGTTGTCGGTAGTCGGAATATAATTATGATTGTCCAGCAGAATAGTGGTTAATGCCGATACATATATTTTATATTTATTTTCGGTGGGAATATGAGGAGTTAACTCGGGGTTAAGTGCATGGATCCCTTCGAGAATCAATATCATGTTATCGTCAATCTTAAGTTTGTCACCTTTAAATTCCCTTCTTCCTGTGGTGAAGTTGAAACGTGGTAATTCCACTTCCTTTCCATGAAGCAGATCTTGTAATTGCTTGTTGAAGAATTCTAAATCTAATGCATACAATGATTCGTAATCATAATCACCTTTTTCATCTTTTGGTGTCTTTTCTCGGTCAACAAAATAATTGTCCAGGGAGATGGGGTAAGGCTTCAGACCGTTTGCCATCAACTGAATACTGAGCCGTTTGCTGAAAGTCGTTTTACCAGAAGAGGATGGACCGGAGATAAGAACCAGTTTTACTCTTTGACCGTTTTTTCCTCTGTGGTATATCTCATCGGCAATATTGGAAATCTTTTTTTCCTGCAAGGCTTCGGACACATTAATCAGATCGGTGGCATAGCCTTCATTACAGGCCACATTGAAATCTCCTACAGTCCCTACGCCTAAAATCTGATTCCAACGACGATGTTCTTTGAATACTTCCAGCATTTTTTCTTGTTTTACCACTTCCTCTAGTACTTCCGGATTCTGACGGTTGGGGACACGCAGCAACAAGCCGTCATAGTATTTCACTATGTCGAATTTGCGGATATATCCGGTGCTGGGCAGCAGGCTGCCATAGTAGTAGTCAATGGTATTTTCCAAAGTATAATAATAGGAGTAAAGTTCTCCTGAAGTTTCAAGTAGTTTTACTTTGTCCATCATTCCTTTCCGGCAGAATAGTTCTACTACTTTAGTTGTATGACATTCAAAACGATGGAAAGGGATGTTGGCTTCCACAATCTCTTTCATTCGCTGCTTAATACGGGAAACATCATCCAGTCCGGTCTCGTGCCCTATCTGCAAGTCGCAATAATATCCTTTGGATACGGGATGTTCAAGCATGATTTTTCCATCAGGGTATAGGTCCTCCACCGCTTTGCACAAGATGAAGCAAAGTGAACGGACATAAGTGCGCATTCCCGAAGGATTTAGCATATTCAGGAATTCCACATCCTTATTATTATAGGCCCGGTAATTGAGCCTTCTACTTTGTTATTGACTTTGGCACTGACTGGTCCATATGGGATATCTAGATTAAAACCATTATAAATATCCAAAAGTGAGCTTCCGATTGGGAAGTTCTTTGAAATATTGTTATTTTTGCAACAGATTTGTAACATAATCGTAATAATTATTACTAACGTAGTGAAACGGCTTGAAATTTACTGAATAAAAGGGAGATTAGCCAATTCCTACCAAATTAATTAAAGATGGAGTATTCTTTTTATGATTTCTTAAAGCTGCTAGGTTCACTGGCGCTATTCCTTTATGGAATGAAAATCATGAGTGAGGGGCTGCAAAAGTTTGCTGGTGACAGACTGCGTAAAATCCTCACAGCGATGACCACCAACCGGGTAACCGGAGTGTTAACCGGTGTTCTTATCACTGCGTTAATTCAATCCTCTTCTGCTACTACTGTTATGGTAGTAAGTTTTGTTAATGCCGGACTCCTTACGCTTTCACAATCAATTGGGGTCATTATGGGGGCGAATATCGGTACCACTGTTACTGCATGGATTATATCTGCATTGGGGTTCAAAGTAGATATTGCTGCTATGGCGCTTCCGTTATTGGCTGTTGGCGTACCTTTATTATTTTCAGGAAAGAGTAACCGTAAATCCATTGGAGAATTTATATTCGGTTTCTCTTTTTTGTTTATGGGCCTCTCTCTCTTGAAGACGAATGCTCCTGACTTAAGTAGAAACCCCGAAATGTTGTCTTTTGTTCAGAACTATACCGATATGGGATTTGGTTCTGTTATCTTATTTGTTGTCATCGGTACAGTTCTGACTATGATTGTACAGGCATCGGCGGCAACGATGGCTATTACTTTAATTATGTGTGCTAATGGTTGGATTAGTTTTGAGTTGGGGGCTGCATTGGTGCTTGGCGAGAATATTGGTACTACCATAACAGCCAACCTTGCTGCACTGACTGCTAATACGCAGGCTAGGAGGGCTGCGCTGGCTCATTTGGTGTTTAATGTTTTTGGGGTTATTTGGGTATTATGTCTTTTCAAGCCTGTAACTATGGGGGTTTCATGGTTTGTAGAAGATATAATGAAAACAGCAGATCCGGCTGTTGCCGTATCTTTTAAACTGTCTGCTTTTCATACTACTTTTAATATATGCAATGTGTTGATTCTTATTTGGTTTGTTAAGTTGATAGAGAAAACAGTCTGTAAAATCATTCCTCAGAGAGAGCAGGATGAAGAATATCGTTTGCGCTTTATTACAGGTGGTATGCTTTCTACTGCGGAGCTTTCTATATTGCAGGCACGCAAGGAAATCAATCTCTTTGCAGAGCGTACTCATCGTATGTTTGGCATGGTGCGGGATCTGCTTCATACCACGAATGACAATGACTTTAACAAATTGTTCAGCCGTATTGAGAAATATGAGAATATAAGTGATAATATGGAGGTGGAGATTGCTAATTATCTGAATCAGGTATCCGACGGGCGTTTGAGTTCTGAGAGTAAGTTGCAGATTCGTGCTATGCTTCGTGAGGTGACTGAAATAGAGAGTATTGGTGACAGCTGTTATAATTTGGCACGTACAATTAATCGTAAGCATCGGAGTGATATGGATTTCACTCCGAAACAGTATGATCATATTCATCAGATGTTCCAGTTGACAGATGATGCTTTGTCCCAAATGGTTTCGTTGGTGGAAGATGAACATCATGTGGTGGATGTGAATAAATCGTTTAATATAGAGAATGAAATAAATAACTATCGTAATCAGCTAAAGAATCAAAATGTACTGGATGTGAATAATAAGGAGTATGATTATCAGATGGGTGTACACTATATGGATATCATTGGAGAATGTGAAAAACTGGGCGATTATGTAGTTAATGTGGTGGAAGCCAGTAGCAATGTGAAGGAAAAGAAATCCTAACCTGAAATGGCTATGGTGAACAGAACAATGATATAGATGCAGAGGTGCAAGGTTTAACTCATGACGGATTAAATACTTTGTACCTCTGTGTCTTTTTTAATAAAGTGTAATAAAGAAGAGGGTATAAATAAAAGAGAATCTACATGTCAATATTTGTTTTTTTGAAACTGATAGGCTCACTGGCACTTCTGATGTATGGGATGAAAACCATGAGTGAGGCCTTGCAAAAACTGACAGGCGGACATTTGCGTCATATTCTGGGGGCAATGACCACGAACCGTTTTACCGGGCTGTTAACTGGTACATTTGTGACAGCTTCTGTACAGTCTTCTACTGCGACAACGGTAATGACAGTTAGTTTCGTAAATGCGGGATTGCTGACTTTGGGGCAGGCTATTTCTGTAATTATGGGAGCTAACATTGGTACTACGGTGACCGCTTGGATTATGTCTATTTTCGGTTTCCAGATCGATATGAATAATCTTATTTTTCCTCTCTTTGCATTGGCTGTTCCTTTAATCTTTTCTAATAAAAGTCAGAAAAAATCTTTTGGGGAATTTATTTTTGGATTTTCGTTCATGTTTTTGGGATTGACTACGTTACGTGAGAATGCCATGCATATGGATTTGGAGCATAATGCAGCTATCATCAGTTTTATTACCTCTTGCAAGGAATGGGGATTTTTTTCCATTTTATCATTCTTGTTGATAGGTGGAATAATAACAATGTGCGCACAGTCTTCTGCTGCGGTTATGGCCATTACATTGATTCTTTGTTCCAGTGGTGTGCTTGATTTGTATTTGGGCATTGCACTGGTGATGGGCGAGAATATTGGTACTACTGTAACTTCTAATATTGCAGCTTTGACGGCGAATACGCAAGCAAGGCGGGCGGCGTTGGCTCATTTTATTTTTAATATATTTGGGGTGGTATGGATTTTATGTATTTTCCATCCGTTTGTAGATATGGTGAGTGGAATGATTAACCGCTTATTTCCAGGAGTATCGCCTGAAGTGGCAATTACTTATAAACTTTCGGCTTTCCACACAGCTTTTAATATCTGTAATGTGTTGATATTGATTTGGTTTATTGGACCGATTGAAAAGGTGGTCTGTTGGGTAATCAGACCAAAAGAGGATGAGGAGGAATTCCGTTTGCGTTTTATCTCTGGTGGTATGTTATCTACTGCTGAATTGTCTATTGTCCAGGCAAGGAAAGAAATTAATTTGTTTGCTGAGCGTACTCGCCGTATGTTTGGTATGGTGCGTGATCTATTGCATACTACGAATGAGAATGATTTCAACAAATTATTTAGCCGGATAGAGAAATATGAAAATATCAGTGATAATATGGAGCTGGAGATAGCCAATTATCTGAATGAAGTTTCTGAAGGGCGGCTGAGTTCAGAAAGTAAATTGAAAATACGTACCATGTTGCGTGAAGTGACTGAGTTGGAAAGTATTGGTGACAGCTGTTATCATTTGGCGCGTACTATCAATCATAAATTCAGAGGGAATGAAGATTTTACGGAAAAACAATATGACCATATTCATCAGATGCTTCAATTGACAGATAATGCACTACAACAAATGGTATCTTTGGAAGAAGACGAATATTATTTGGTTGATCCTAACAAATCATTTAATATAGAGAATGAGATAAACAATTACCGTAACCAGTTGAAGGATCAGAATGTATTGGATGTGAATAATAAGGAATATAATTATCAGATGGGGGTTCATTATATGGATATTATCAGTGAATGCGAAAAATTAGGCGATTATGTAGTTAATGTTGTTGAGGCGCGTACAGATATAAAGGAAAAGAAAATTTGATTTGTAAATCGTGGTAGTATCCATATTTTGTGTAAATAGAAACGGGATTCAGTTATAAGTCTCTTATATCTGAATCCCGTTTTCAAAAATAAGCATAAATTGGTTCATAATCAATCCCCAGTTAGTAATCGGCATTGTCCATTTCTTCTCAATCTCCATCAGAGCGAGGTATACCATTTTCTTCACCGCATCATCCGACGGGAATGAAAGTTTTGATTTAGTGTACTTTCTGATTTTTCCATTCAGATTTTCAATGAGGTTTGTAGTGTAGATTATTTTCCTGATTTCCAATGGGAACTGGAAGAAAACAGTCAGGTCATCCCAGTTATTCCTCCATGAGAGGATGGCATAAGTACTTCCCTCCCCATTTCTTTTCCAAATTATCCAGTTCCACGGCAGCAGCTCCTGTTGGGCGCGTTATAGATGCTCTTCATATCGGCTGTAAACTCTTTCTTGTCCTTGTAAACGACATATTTACAGGAGTTCCTGATCTGATATACAACACGTATTTGCGTGGAAGACAGAGGAAATACGGCACGTATGATGTCGGTAAACCCGTTCAGGTTGTCAGTGCAGGTAATCAGTATGTCCTGCACTCCGCGGGCCTTCAAATCTGTCAGGACACCCATCCAGAATGAAGAACTTTCTGATTTTCCCACCCACATGCCAAGGACTTCTTTCAAGCCGTTCTGTTTCAAACCGACACAGAGATAGACAGTCTTGTTGATGATTTTTCCGTTGTCACGAACCTTGAATACAATACTATCCATCCAAACGATGAGATAGACCGGATCCAAAGGGCGGTTCTGTTATTCCTGAGCACCCCTGGTTGACTTTGTTCGTGATGATGGAAATGGCTGATGTGGACAGTTCTATTTCATAGATTTCACGCATTTCCTCTTCAATGTCGGACACGCTCATTCCTTTGGCATATAGGGAGATAACAAGTTTTTCTATGGAAAAACCCACGACCCTCGTGTTTGGGAACAACTATGGACTCGAATTCACCGTTACGGTCATGGAGAATAGGTATGACCGCTTCACCGTGTTCAGTTTGGATTTTCTTGGGGTAGCTGCCGTTAGGGGAATTACCGCTGTTATGACCGGAAACCGAATTCTTCTCATAACCCAGATGCACATCCATCTCACCTTCAAGCATTTTCTCCAATACCTGCGCGTGTAGTTGTTTCAGAAACTTGCTGACATCAGCTTCTGTCTTGAACTGGTTAAGGAACTTCTTACTTAATACCTCACTGCATGATTCTTCTCTTTCATAATCTTCTTCATTTTGCAAAGCTATTAAATAAAAAATACGGAACCCAATACTGAATCCCGTATTTTACATTTACACAAAATATTTTATAGTGCCTAAATCGTATTAAATGAGGTTATTTTTCGATGCCAACTAGTTCTACTTCGAAAATCAAAGTAGAGAAAGGTTTAATCTGACCGGCTTCACGTGCACCATAAGCTAGCTCTTGAGGGATGTAAAGTTCCCATTTAGATCCTACTGGCATCATTGTTAGCGCTTCAGTCCATCCTTTGATTACCTGATTAGCACGGAAAGTAGTCGGTTCTTTACGATCATATGAACTGTCGAACTGAGTTCCATCAATCAAAGTACCTTTATAGTTTACTTTTACTTTAGAAGAATCGGTAGGAATAGCGCCGTTACCTTCTTTAATTATCTTATATTGTAAGCCGCTTGATGTAGTTTTAACACCCTCTTTCTTTGCATTTTCAGCTAGGAATTTTTCACCGGCAGCTTTATTTTCAGCGAACTGGGCTTCAGTAGCTTTTGCTTTGATTGCTTCTGCCTTAGACTGAACGTAAGCGTTGGCTTCTTCCATAGTAACATTCATGCCTTTTTTCTGCAAAGCAGCCATGAAACCTGCCAGAAAGTTTTCTTTACTTAAACTTTGAGTAGAGTCATTTCCGAAAATACGTTGGCTCATCATATCGAACATACGTCCACCAACTTGTTGACCAATCTGAAGACCTGCCATATAGCAACGTCTTTAGGCTAGTCTTGCTGGTACCTTCTTTAACACCTCTGATGAAGTCGGACATATAGCTGTATCAACGCCTAGTTGTTGGCTCATATACATATCCAGACCTTGCGTGTTGGTGATACCCATCATGTAAGAAAGTGAGTCTACGTCATTCTTCATGTTTGCTTTCGGTGCTTGAGCTGTACAAGAAGCCAAGCTGGCTGCAGCAGCGATTGCTACAAAAAACTAATTTTTTTCATTTGCCTTAAATGCTTTAATAATTATAATACTTCGATTAATTCTACTTCAAAAATCAATGTGCTGTGAGGAGGAATCATTTCTCCTGCTTGTTGTGCTCCATAGGCTAGTTCTGAAGGAATGAAAAGTTTCCATTTAGCACCTTCAGTCATCAGTTGGAGTGCTTCCACCCATCCTTTGATTACTTGGTTCACACCAAAGATAGCCGGCTCGCCGCGTTTGATAGAGCTGTCAAACAAAGTCCCATCAATCAAGGTACCTTCATAATGGCATTTTACACGGTCGGTTGCACTCGGTTTTTTTCCGTTACCTTCTGTAATCACTTCGTACTGTAAGCCACTGGGAAGTGTCATGACTCCCGGTCTTTTTGCGTTTTCCTCCAAAAATGATTTTCCCTTTTCAATATTCTCTGCATTCAATTTGGTTTCCAGCTCTTCAAAGTACTTGTTTACGATTTCACGTGCTTCGTTGTGGCTGATAGCCGTTTCTTTTCTATCTAATACGTCTTTGATTGCTTGAGCAAAGTCTTCAACATTAATACTTTGAGCACCCATGCTCAATAAATTCTGGCCAATACCAAGGCCGATGGCGTAACTGAATTTATCCATAACTATTTATTTTATAAGATGTTTTATACAAAACGCACAAAGGTAGGTGTTTTATTTGAATGAATCTGTTTTTAACAATTTAATTTTTCTTATTTTTGTGTGTTTAGTTAAAAGAGGAGGACTAGAAATGAAGAATTTAGTAGTTTTAACAGGTGCTGGAATGAGTGCTGAAAGCGGTATCAGTACATTTCGTGATGCAGGTGGTTTATGGGATCAGTATCCGGTGGAGCAAGTGGCTACTCCAGAAGGGTATGCGGCAAACCCTAAATTGGTGATTGATTTTTATAATGAGCGTCGTAAACAGTTGTTTGCTGTAAAGCCTAACCAGGGGCATGAACTGGTCTCTGAGATGGAAAAATTCTTTAATGTGACTGTAATTACTCAAAATATTGATAATTTGCATGAGCGTGCTGGAAGTTCGCATATTATTCATTTACATGGCGAACTGACCAAAGTGACATCTAGTTGGGAACCTAATAATCCAGCTTATATTAAAGAATTAAAGCCGGAAGAATATGAGATACATTTGGGAGACTTGGCCGGAGACGGTTCTCAGTTTCGTCCATTCATTGTATGGTTTGGTGAATCTGTTCCTATGATTGAAACTGCAATTGAATATGCTGAAACAGCTGATATCTTTTTAATTATAGGAACTTCGCTTAATGTATATCCCGCTGCCGGTTTGTTGAATTATGTGCCTGCCAACACTCCTGTTTATTTAATAGATCCTAAGCAGGTGCCCATTGCATCGGGGCGTAAAGTGCATGTAATTCAGAAAGGTGCGTCCGAAGGAATGGAAGAGTTAAAAAAAATATTAGTGAGATAGTTTGCAAGTAAACAATTTCATTGTATATTTGTTATGTATTTAAAGAACATTTAAAACATAAAACAGAGACAATTATGAAAAAGTACGTTTGCACAGTATGTGGTTGGGTTTATGACCCGGCAGAAGGAGATCCTGAAGGTGGAATAGCTCCGGGAACAGCATTTGAAGATATTCCAGATGATTGGGTTTGCCCTCTTTGCGGAGTAGGTAAAGATGATTTCGAAGTTCAAGAAGATTGATCCCATCTTATAACCGGATATCATATAAAGCGGAGGAGTTTCTTCTGTATGATATATCAGATAGCGCGATTAATTATTTAGTTGCGCTATTTATTTTACATTATTATAAATGGTTAATCTTTTAAAAAAGAGCGTAACCTATAACAGGTTGCGCTCTTTATGGTATAAATAAAGAATGTTCTTATTTCTTTTCTTGTTTTTCAGGACGAGGCAGTAATACTTTGTGAGAGAGTTTAAATTTACCTGTTTTGGGGTCAATATCAAGTAATTTCACTTCTATTTCGTCCCCTTCTTTTAAACCGGCCTCTTCTATTGTTTCAAGACGTTTCCAGTCAATTTCAGAGATATGCAACAATCCGTCTTTTCCAGGCAAGAATTCTACGAACACACCATATGGCATTACTGAACGGACTTTACCTACATAGACTTCACCGACTTCGGGAACAGCAACGATACCCTTGATAATGCGCATAGCATCGTCAATACATTTCTTGTTTGTTCCCGCAATTTCAATACGGCCTACCCCATCAGTTTCTTCAATCGTGATGGTTGCTCCAGTCTCTTCCTGCATACCTTGGATAATCTTTCCGCCCGGACCGATGATAGCCCCAATGAACTCTTTAGGAATAGTCATCGTTTCAATACGAGGAGCATGCGGTTTCAAATCTTTACGAGGCTCGGCGATACATTCGGTTAACTTGTTAAGAATATGTTCGCGGCCTTCTTTTGCTTGCAGTAACGCTTTTTCCAAGATTTCGAATGACAGGCCATCTACCTTGATGTCCATCTGTGTAGCAGTGATACCATCACGAGTACCTGTAACCTTAAAGTCCATATCACCCAAGTGATCCTCATCGCCAAGAATATCAGATAATACGGCATATTTTTCTTCACCTGCATTCTTAATCAAGCCCATGGCAATACCTGAAACTGGTTTTTTCATGGCAACACCGGCATCCATTAATGCAAGGGTTCCTGCACAGACAGTAGCCATTGAAGAAGAACCATTTGATTCCATGATATCAGATACTACACGTACTGTGTACGGGTATCCTGCAGGAATTTGTCCTTTTAAAGCACGCCATGCCAAGTGCCCGTGCCCGATTTCACGACGACCTACACCACGTTGTGCTTTTGCTTCACCAGTAGAATAAGGAGGGAAGTTGTAGTGTAACAAGAATCGTTCTCTGTGTTGATCCAGAACATCGTCTACAATTTTCTCATCTAGTTTGGTACCTAATGTGACAGAAGTTAAAGACTGAGTTTCACCACGGGTGAAGATGGCAGAACCATGAGGACCGGGCAGATAACCTACTTCGCACCAGATAGGGCGAATTTCAGTCGTCTTACGTCCGTCCAGACGCTTGCCTTCATCAAGAATACAACGACGCATAGCTTCCTTTTCCACATCGTGGTAGTAACGGTCGATTAATGTACCTTTTTCTTCCAGTTCTTCTTCTGTATATTGAGTTTTGAATTCATCGCGGATGGCGTCAAAAGCATCCTGACGTTCATGCTTGTTTCTGTTTCCTGAAGCAGCGATGGCGTATGCTTTATCGTAACAAGTTTCGCGTACAGCTTTGCGCAAATCTTCATCGTTTTCTTCGTGGCAATATTCACGTTTTACTGTAGAACCGACCTCTTCCATCAGCTCCATCTGCGCTTTGCAATGAACTTTGATTGCTTCGTGAGCAGCCTTCATAGCAGCCAGTAAGTCTTGTTCGCTGACTTCCTGCATTTCGCCTTCTACCATCATGATGTTGTCATATGTGGCAGCAACCATCAGATCCATATCAGCTTTCCCAAGTTGTTCGAAAGTGGGGTTGATAACGAACTGACCATCGATACGTGCTACACGTACTTCAGAAATCGGTCCGCCGAAAGGAATGTCGGAAACAGCTAATGCTGCTGAAGCGGCCAATCCTGCCAATGCATCAGGCATATCTATTCCATCAGCTGAGAAAAGAACAATGTTTACGTAAACCTCTGCATGGAAATTATCGGGAAATAAAGGACGCAATGCGCGGTCTACCAGTCGGCAAGTCAGGATTTCATAATCCGAAGCTTTGCCTTCTCTTTTGGTAAAGCCACCGGGAAAACGTCCGAATGCTGAATATTTTTCTTTGTACTCTACCTGGAGGGGCATAAAATCTGTACCGGGAACTGCATCTTTTGCTGCACAAACAGTAGCTAGCAACATGGTGTTACCCATGCGGAGCATTACAGAACCGTCTGCCTGTTTTGCCAGCTTTCCCGTTTCGAGTGTGATGGTTCTACCATCAGGAAGCTCGATCGTCTTAACAATAGGATTGATCATAAAAAATGTTTTAATATATTTTTCGTCTAAAATTCGTGCAAAGATAGGCATTTATTCTTCTAATTTGGTGAGAATGAGATAAAAAGTTACTATGATTACTGTTTTTTTTCATTTTAATGTGTAAGAAGGTGGATAAATGCTTTGACAAACCACGAAAAGACGTATCTTTGCATTCAAAATTATTAAGAGAACACACATTTATATTAATTTTAGCGATGAAAAAGAATGTATATTTTTTGCTCGCACTTCTGTTGATAGGGTTGAGCGCCTGCGACAATGAACCGAAGTTCAAAGTTCAAGGTGAAATTAATGGTGCTGAAGATAAGATGCTTTATTTGGAAGCGTCGGGATTGGATGGCATAGTAGCGCTTGATTCGACAAAATTGGGCAGTAGCGGAAGTTTTAGTTTTGCGCAGAAGCGTCCGGAATCTCCTGAATTCTATCGTTTGCGTTTGGATAATAAAGTGATAAACTTTGCTGTAGACTCTACGGAAACTGTATCAGTTAAGGCTGAGATAAATGATTTTGCGACTGCCTATCGTATTGAAGGTTCGGAAAACAATTTGAAAATTAAGGAATTGGTGTTGCTACAAGCTGATTTGCAGAAGAATGTGGACAAACTCGGTCAGAATCGTAATATCCCTGCGGGTATCGCACAAGACAGTCTTTGGGCTATGGTAAACAATTACAAGAATAAAGTGAAACGAGAATATATCTTTGCGGCTCCAAATATGCCATACGCTTATTTCGCTTTATTCCAGTCGTTGAATGGGTATATGATTTTTGATCCTTTGACAAATAAGGAGGATGTGAAGTGTTTCGCTGCGGTGGCTACGAGTCTGAATAATGCTTATCCACATGCAGACCGTTCACGTAACCTGTATAATATGGTTATAAAAGGAATGAAGAATACCCGTATTCCCCGTCAGCAAACCATGGAAATCCCTGAAGATAAAATCAAAGAAGCTAGCATTATTGATATTCAGCTGAAGGATTTGAAAGGCAATACACGCAGTCTGACCGATTTGAAGGGTAAAGTGGTGCTGATCGATTTTACTGTATATAACAATGCAATGTCTGCTGCGCATAATTTGGCGTTACGTGAACTTTATAATAAGTATGCTTCTCAAGGGTTCGAGATTTACCAGATTTCACTGGATGGTGATGAACACTTTTGGAAAACATCTGCAGATAATCTGCCTTGGGTCTGTGTACGTGATGCTAATGGTGTTTATTCTTCATACATTTCATTATATAACGTAACTAATCTGCCTTCGATATTTTTGGTAAATCGTAATAATGAATTGAGTGCTCGTGGTGAGAATATTAAAGATTTGGATGAAGCCATTAAAAAACTCTTGTAAAAAGCTAATTATGAGTTGAATTTGTTTAAACATGTTACATAGCATCCTTATAAACTTGACTCGTATTAGATAAAAGTCTATCTTTGCAGTACTTGAAATACCAAAGAGGGTTCCGACATTTCCATGTCGGAATTCTTTTTGTTTTTATAGGTATAACTGGAACAATAAATAATTATATAATTTAAAAGGAGGAAAACATTATGGCTTATATGTCAGAAGAAGGTTACAAGCAACTGATTGAGGAACTGAAATATCTGGAATCAGTAGAACGACCCAAAATTGTGTCGGCTATTGCCGAAGCGCGTGATAAGGGGGACTTGTCAGAAAATGCCGAATATGATGCTGCCAAAGAGGCGCAAGGTCTGTTGGAGATGAAGATCAGCCAGCTGAAATCAACTATTGGTGATGCTAAAATTATTGATACTTCAAAAATGAACGCAGATACAGTGCAAATTTTGACGAAAGTAGAATTGAAGAATGTCAAGACTGGAATGAAGATGGTTTATACTATCGTAGCCGAAAGCGAGGCGAATTTAAAATTGGGCAAGATTTCGGTAAATACTCCGATAGCACAGGGTTTGTTAGGAAAAAAAGTGGGTGATGTGGCTGAAATCACTATTCCGCAGGGTAAAATCAGCTTAGAAGTTGTGAATATTTCATTTTAATATTATAAGGCAGGTCCGCTATGCGGGGCTGCCTTATTTAATACTTATAGATATGGCAACAATATTTAGTAGAATTATTACAGGTGAGATTCCTAGCTACAAAGTGGCTGAAAATGATCAGTTCTATGCTTTTTTGGATATCAATCCGTTAACCAAAGGGCATACGTTGGTTGTTCCGAAATGTGAGGTGGACTATATCTTTGATTTGGAGGACAATGAACTGGCTGCTATGCATGTTTTTGCAAAGAGCGTGGCACTTGCCATTCAAAAAGTTTTTCCGTGTAAGAAAGTAGGTGAGGCGGTAATCGGATTAGAGGTCCCTCATGCACATATTCATCTGATTCCTATTCAGAAAGAGTCGGATATGATTTTTTCTAATCCGAAGTTGAAACTGACAAATGAAGAATTTGTGGAGGTGGCGACAGCAATCAATCAAGCCTGGGAAGGTGGTGACAAGTAATCTTTTTCTTTCTTAGTAAATATAAAGAGCGGGAAACGGATATTCTGTTTCCCGCTTTCCTTTATGATTAAACTCCGGTCACCTGTCTTTATACAAACTGATCTCCTAGCTTGATTTGTACGTCATTCACGAATTTTCGGATAGCGCTTTCGTCATCTTTTTTGCAAATGAGTAATACATTGTCTCTTGCGGCTACTAAATAACCTTCTAGATCCTGTATTACGGCTAATTTCCCTTCTGGCACTACTATTACATTATTATAGCTGTTATATAATAAGGAGTTTCCGTTTACTACAACGTTACCTTCTTGGTCCTTGGATGATATATCATACAGGGAGCCCCATGTACCTAAATCTGCCCATCCGAAGTCGCACAATTGGACGAAAACATTGTTGGCCTTCTCCATGATTCCATAGTCAATGGAGATATTGGGACAGGAAGCGAAATCTTCTTCTCCGTTAGTCAGTTTGGTACAAACTTCGGGCATAATCTCATTGAAGGCTTCTAAAATTGTATTGATATTCCATAAGAAGATCCCTGAGTTCCAATAGAATTCTCCACTTTCTACGAATACTTTGGCAAATTCCAGTTGGGGCTTTTCAATGAATGTTTTTACTTTAAAGAAGTCTCCTTGTTTTTCTTCCTCAATCTGAATATAGCCATAACCGGTTTCCGGTCTGTTAGGTTTGATGCCTAATGTTAGTAATTGAGGAGAGTTTGAAACAAATTCCAGTCCTTTCAAAATTGCAGCTTTAAATTCATCTTCTTTTAAAATCAGATGGTCGGACGGTGCGACAATGACATTGGCATTTGGATTGAATTTTTTTATGTGATAGGAAGCCCAAGCTATACATGGAGCAGTGCTTCTGCGAGTGGGTTCCAATAAAATTTGTGATTTGTCCAATTCTGGGAGTTGTTCTTGGACCAGTTCTTTATACAGCACGTTGGTTGTAATAAAGATGTTTTCTATAGGGACTATTTTTTTATAACGATCAAACGTTTGTTGTATTAGAGAACGTCCAGTCCCGAAGAAATCAAGGAATTGTTTAGGAAGGTTTTTGCGGCTATATGGCCAAAACCGACTACCTATACCTCCCCCCATGATGACACAATAATTATTGCTGTTTGTCATGATATAAAATCGTTTTAAAGTTTTCGCTAATATAGGGCTTATTTTTAGAAAACCATTGTCCGTTATCCCATAAATCGTAGTATATTTATCTTTTTTTTGAAAAAAAGTGCCGAAAAGTTTGCAGATATGAAAAAAAGCAGTACCTTTGCAACCGCAATCGAGAAACAAATAAGGTTTTAAAAGATGCCCAGATGGCGGAATCGGTAGACGCGCTGGTCTCAAACACCAGTGGATTCACTTCCATCCCGGTTCGACCCCGGGTCTGGGTACTGAGGCGGAGAAAGTTGAAAAACTCTCTCCGCTTTTCTTTTCTACTCCTCGTAACTCGTTGGTTTGCTGATAGATTAAGTCAAGCACTTTGTTGTAAGAATTGGTTCGATATGTTTTTCCGTCAAATTCGATTTTTTCGGGAAACATCGAACTTATTAGCTTAATCTTCACCCCTACAGACGCATTTCTTATATAGCTATCTATATTGTTTATCAGATTGATAGAGTAGTTTAGTTTTGGTTCGATATTACCACGGTTAGGGTTCTCACGCATTTCAATCTGTTGTTGCATGGCTGAGGCTTCTTTTGTATATCTCTCCAACATTCTGTTATATTCTTCTTTGGTTAAATCTCCGTCCAGATATTTATCTTCAATGCTGTTGATGCGTTTTTGGACGTAGAAAGTTCATTTTGTAGTGCTACTACTTCTTTCTTACTTTCTCCTTTGCGTTCGTTTTGCAAATCCTTTAGAATTTCGTTATACAAGTCCAATACTGTTTTATTGGGCTTTAATTGGGCTGTGTATCGAGCGAACTCTTCGTTTACGTTCTCTGCTCTCATTCTTATATGTTTTTGATTGCTACAACAAAAGTAGTAGGTGTATTTGCCGCCATTGCCCGAACTTGTAGCACCAGTTAAGGCGCAACCACATACGGGACAGATTAAAAACTTCCGCAAATACAAATCGGGATTTATGGCTTTGGATAGTTTAGGTGTTTTCTTTCTTTTGCCGTCTAATATTTCTTGAACTTTATAGAATGTTTCTTCGTCTATAATTGCTTCATGTTCACCGTTTACATAATATTCGGGTTCTCCTTTGTAGGCTGGCACACGAATTTTACCGATATAAAATTTGTTACGTAGCATTTCAAGAAATGAACTTTCAGGTATATTATATCCTTTTCTTGCAAATTTCCTACGGATATAGCAAGGTGTTTCAATATCTTTAGCCACTTCTTTAAACATGGCTTGTATAAATGGTGCTGTATTGGTATCTATTTCTACATGGGTTTCATGTTTGCTAATACGTACATTCTTATATCCTTCTTGGTGCTTTATTAGCACATTTTCCTTTTGCCAATGTTCCATGAATACCGTCCATTGTGTCTTTTGACCTTTTGATGTTGTCGCATTGTGCCTGTACTCCAATAATAGGGGCCAGGTGTCTGAATTGAAGTCTAAAGGTGCTTCAATTGCATTTGGTTCAACTCTCGATTTAAGTAATTCTTTTAGGTTCTCACTGGCACTGATAATGTCTCGTGAATATCTATCCCACTGCAAGAATAGTAATTTGTTTACTCTACTTTTGTTTTTACGTATATAATTCATTATTCCTTGTATGACAGGACGCTTTTCAAATGTTTTAGCACTCTCATCCTCTCTGTATGGGATATTGTCAATGATATTATATCCCATTTGGTTACAATACTTCCGTAGACGTTCTTCTTGTACGTCTAAGCTGGCTCCTAATGTTTGTTCATTTGAACTTACTCTATAATATATTATTACATTTGCATTCATAATTCTTGTTTTTTAGTTAATGCTATTTTTTCATTCTCTATCTGCAATTTTGCTAATTGTACCTTGCAGATTTACATACCTCATTTTTATGTAATTTAACATATTCTACTTTTAGCAAGATATTACTTTACAGTTGTTAACTCTTTTAAAGTGTCCGTATCTTCATTCCGATTGCTAAAAATTGTTTTCCTATTTTCCATCCGATAACTGTTTCCCGACAGCTGTATAATCTCACAACAGTAGAGCAGTCTGTCAAGCAATGCCGCTGCGACAGCTTCCTCTCCCGGTGTTACCAGTCATTCTGTAAGGGAGTAGTTGGCTGTAACGATAAGCGATGTCTTTTCCTGAAACTCATTCACCAGTTTGAACAGCAACATGACATCTTCTCTTTTCAAGGGAAAGAGTGTGGCATTGTCAATGGCCAGCAGCTGTGCTTCGTGATCCGTTTGTAAGTTTTCATCGCATGCCGGGAAACATCCCTTGTCTTCAGGCAGGTCAGAAGATCTTCCAGCGTAACCATATACGCCCTGTATCCGTTTTTCACCGCCTCATGGACAAGCCTGGCGACGATATAGGTCTTTCCTGTTCCGGACCTCCTCCCTGAGACAGGCGAGCAGAAACTCCGGATAGGTCAGCTGCTTTTCCTGGGCCTGATGCAGCAGTTCCTCCAGATGTTCGGCCAGATTGCCCAGCTTGAGCATACGTGCACATTCCATGAGTTCCTTCTTATGTCTTGTCATATTCCCTAAGTATTTCGTTATAAGACTGTATCAAGCCGCCTTGTCGGGGCAGGCAATCCTCCAGTCCGTATGTTTCCGTTCCATTGTCTTTCCCCCTGCACACATATTCACACAGGCTTTTAACCGAGTCCCCGTTATAGATGCCTTTGTCAAGGCATATGCGTATGGCCTCTATCAGCGTGTTCTTGTCATATCCGGGAATTATGCGCAGGATCACCTCCGGATTATCCCTGTAGTAACGTTCTTTCCTCCTTTTCAGATTATCCATCCACATGGCTACCTCCCTGTTGTCGGACACATGAAAAAGGATGCGTTCGGCTATTTTCACTCCGGCGTTTCTCGGTTTCCTGTGGGAGTCGTCATAAACGGTCCTTCTTCCGGGTACAGAGCACATGCCGGCAGATGAGCTTCCCCGTATCCTTGTTGTACAGCTCCACATTCCCTTCCGTCTCCTGCAGCCAAGTTGTCTGCCCGCTCCGGTAAGTTCCGCATGGCAGGCTGTAATAATTCCCCCTGTACTGCACTGTATTGTCCTTGCGGACATGGTATTCCCTCATCTCCTCCTGCGGTGGCTGTGGCGTCCCATGATAGGGTATGAGAAAACTTTTCTCCACGGCAAACTCTTCCCGTGGGACAAGACGGGCGGTCCCGTGCACCTTCCCGTTCCCCGTCCTTTCGAGCCATTCGAGGGCCTCCCTGTTCAGACTGTCGATATCACGGAACACACGTGCCACCAGAAAGTTCTCCTTCACATATTTCACTACGTTCTCGACCTTGCCTTTTGACTCGGGGTCGGCCTTATGGCAGAACACCGGCTGGAAATGCTGCTCCCTGACAAACGTCTGGAACTTCCTTGTCAGCACCAGGTCTCCCAGGTTCTCCCGGGAAATCAGCACCCTGTCCTGGTCATAAAGGATCTTTTCCGGTTTCCCTCCGAAATACTCAAAGGCGCGCTCGTGTGCATAGATGGCGAGCTCCGTGTCGAAAGGGCGACGGCTGAAACAGGTGAACTTGTAGCGTGAACGTGCCAGGACGATCGCAAAAAAATAGACTTTCGTGCTTCTGCCGTTTTCCGCGGACATCCATTTCTCCCCGAAATCTGCCTGCGCATACTTCCCATAGGGGGTATCCGGCAGTTTCTCATAGTCCCTGCGTATCCTGGCCTCCGACTTCTTTCCGATGCCATATTTGCAGCGCACCTTTTCTACAAAATTGAATACGGTCTTGTCGCACACTTTCGGGAAATCCGGATAGCATTCTCTAAGCCAGTCATGCATCCGTGCGGCCGATATGTACGGATATTCCTCCAGAGTCCCCCGCACATACTCCTCGTATCCTGCCAGTTTCAGCGTGTATTTGCGATGCGAATTCCGCCTCCTTACAAAATCCTCCCGGGACATCTGCAGATATTTCCGCACGGTGCTTCTGTCCACTCCCAGGTGCTTCCCGATCTGTGTCTTGTTTAATCCTTTCGACTGAAGCTCTCTAACCTTGTACCACATATACTGTTTCTCTTTAAAAAATCGGCTCGTTGTTATCATAATGATGTCTGTCTTTTTGAACCGGCAAAGATAGACATCCCCGGAAAAGTGCGGTATTCGCATTTTCCATTTTCCTGCTGATAAAGTTACAAATTACATACAGAAAGGAAAAATATACGAGGTGCAGTACAGCATCCCGGAAGGCTATCCCGAAAAACTCCTCCCGGTGAAGGTGAAGATAACCTCCAACCACAGCGTGCCCAGCCGCCGAAAGACCACTTTGTGGCCTTATACCAATGAGTTTCGACATCGTGCGCAACGGAGAAGCTCAAAAAGTCAATCCGCCTATGGGTTCAAGTACCTCTACACGATGGATAACTATGATTCTCCCGATGGAGCTCTTCCTTACTATTATGATTTGGGCTATAGGTTTACACAGAAATATTGGGGCAAAGGATATGCTACAGAAGCTTCTGCCGCTTTGATGGATTATGCTTTCAATAAACTGAAGATTCCGTGTGTCTATGCCCTCATTGAAGCCGACAATTTGAAATCAAGGCGTGTTTTAGAGAAAGTAGGATTCCACGAAGATAAGCCTATGACGATTGACGGTGTACCTCATGTACAATTCAAAGCAATAAAGCCAATGTGAGGACGTAAACCATATCTGTATGGGACATCATGATAAGGAATACGTTTATTTGTTTATGTGTTATCGTGATAGGAATGTTAGTTTTACCTTTTGCGGCACTCTCCTCGCATTAGAATATAACGGTATGACATTGTATGATATTATTCTTAGTCCTCAATCCAGTGTTCTCAATCGTATTGGGAACTTTTTTCATAAAACCGCTGAAAGAAAGAATAATATTTTTCATCGGTTTTATTTAGAAAGAATAAAGTTGTTCGTATATTTGCGAACATAAAAATAAGAAGACTATGGAATCCAAGAAATATACATTGGAACAAGAGCAGATAGCCCGCTTTGCCAAAGCGATGGGGCATCCGGCAAGAATGGCTATTCTTGAATTCTTAGCCAAGCAGGATTGCTGTTTTTTCGGAGATATTCACGAAGAACTCCCCATGCGAAAGCGACGGTTTCACAACATCTGAAAGAGTTGAAAGAAGCAGGTTTGATACAAGGAGAGATAGAAACGCCGAAAGTGAAATATTGTATCAATCGAGAGAATTGGAAAATAGCTTCGATGCTTTTTTCTAAATTCTTCGGACAATGTGTATGCAAAAAGGAGAGTTGTTGCGAATAGGGACAATTTTTTTAGGATTATTGTTCGTTGTTTTGCGAATAACAAACACAAATAACAACCAATAAAAACAAAAGCGTATGAACAGATTGATTTTAGCCTTGATTATCAGCTGCGGATTGACTGCTTGCAGTAACAATGGGACAAAGAAGAGTGCTTCTACTGATGTGGAGCAAACCCAGCCACAAGAACAGAAAGACCGTGTGGAGGTGTTGTATTTTCATAGCAAATAGCGATGCGCTACCTGCATGGCAATAGAAAAGAACGCCAAAGAAGCGGTAGAGGCAGAATTTGCTGACGAACTGAAAAACGGAACACTCGTTTTCAGAACTATCGACATTTCCGAACCGAAGAACGAAGCTATCGCCGAGAAATATGAGGTTACATGGTCTTCGCTTTTCATTAGCAAATGGAAAGCCGGCAAAGAAACGTATGAAAATCTGACCGAATATGCTTTTGCCAACGCCAGAACTGCTCCCGCCACTTTCAAGAACGGAGTAGCTGAAAAAGTCCGTACCTTATTGAAATAAAGTTCTATGGAGTGGTTACAGACATTATTGGACAGCAGCACGGCTCCTGCACTTACGGCTTTTCTTTTGGGATTGCTTACGGCGATTTCGCCCTGCCCATTGGCTACGAGTATCGCTGCTATCGGATTTATAGGTAAGGACATTGAAACCCGCCGTCGGATATTCCTCAATGGCTTACTATAACGCTCGGTCGTGTAATTATCTATACATTGCTGGGTATCGTATTGATACTAATACTCAAAGAGGGTTCAAGTCTTTTCGGTATTCAGAAGTTTATCGGCAAATACGGAGAACTCGTACTCGGCCCTGCCTTGTTATTGATAGGTTTATTCATACTGTTCGGAGGCAAACTGAAATTACCCTCTTTCGGTTTTAAGGGAAATGGCGAGGGCTTAGCCCGTAAAGGAGGATGGGGAGCGTTTTTGCTCGGCGTGTTGTTCGCTATGGCATTTTGTCCCACCAGCGGAGTTTTCTATTTCGGCATATTGATTCCGATGTCGGCAACGACTGTTGCAGGCTATCTGCTGCCCGTCCTTTTGCCATAGCTACTGCGTTGCCGGTTTTGATTGTCGCTTGGATATTGGCATTCAGTGTACAACATATCGGCAGTTTTTACGGTAAAATGCAGACTGTACAGAAATGGCTGAACCGGATTGTCGGGAGCATATTTGCGATTATCGGTTTGTATTATTGTGTGATTATGTATTTATAAAAAACAAAAACATGGAAATCAAAGTATTGGGAACGGGTTGCGCCAAATGTAAGACAACCTATCAGACAATCGAGAAAGTAATTAGCGAGAACAATCTCGAAGACGTGAAACTTACGAAAGTAGAGGATATTGTGGAAATACTCAATTCCGGCATTATGGCCACACCTGCCGTTGTGGTGGATGGAGCCGTTAAAGTCAAGGGACAGTCCCGTCCGAAAAAGAGGTAAAACAAATACTCGGTATTTAAGGTACAGTTATGGATACTAAAAAAGAGTTGAAAATCCTCTTTTGGATGATTGTGGTTTATGCAGCCGTATTTTTCATGCCACTCGGCAATGAGAGGTTCATGACGGCTGTCGATGCAACCCTCGACCTTGCTAAATGGTATGCGCAGGAACACGTTATGTTATGTCTGCTTCCCACCTTTTTCATCGCAGGTGTGATTGCCGTTTTCGTCAGTCAGGGTTCGGTTCTCAAATATTTCGGAGCAAATGCCAAGAAGTGGTTATCCTATACGGCAGCTGCTGTTTCGGGTAGTATATTGGCAGTCTGTTCCTGCACGATTCTGCCGTTGTTTACGAGTATTTACAAACGGGGCGCAGGGTTAGGCCCTGCTATAGCCTTTCTCTATTCCGGCCCAGCATCAGTATTTTATCCATCATTTTGACAACCTGTATTTTGGGTGTAGAGATGGGTGTTGCACGAACGGTTGGAGCTATCGGATTCTCCGTAGTGATAGCCTTGCTATGGCATTTATTTTCCGTAAGGAAGAGAAAGCCAAACAAGAGGAACAGATGATTATTGTTCCACTGCTGGAAAGACGCCCGATGTGGCAAACTTCGTTTCACTTTTTTACATTGGTACTGATTCTCGTCTTTGTAAATTGGGGTGCGCCCTTTGCTTTAGACAAAGGTTTGTGGACTTTCATCTTCACCTATAAATGGTATATTACGGGAGTTCTTGCTCTGATGCTCTGTTGGTCGCTTGTCCGAATATTGAAATTGCGTCCATTATGGGTATGTGCCGGAGTCGTGATAACGATTGTTTCTGTTTTCCTTGCAGACGCCCTTATTGCTAAAGCCAAATTAGTACCGCTCGTTCCGATGGTTGTGGGTATAGCTTCACTTTCCATCATCTTGCTGTTTGATAAACGAAACGAGGAAAATAGAGAATGGGCATTATCATCATGGGGATTCGCCAAGCAGATATTACCCTTGTTGGCCGTCGGCGTAGTGACAGCCGGATTTCTTCTGGGTTCGACACATGATAACACGTCGATTGCCGGAGTTATTTTTAACGAGTGGATTGAATGGGCAGTCGGTGGAAATTCGCTGCTATCCAACTTCTTCGCAAGTTTCACGGGAGTGTTCATGTATTTTGCCGCCCTGACCGAAGTGCCGATTATTCAAGGGTTGTTGGCTTCAGGCATGGGAAAAGGCCCTGCGCTTGCGTTACTGCTGGCCGGCCCGTCGCTGTCGCTACCGAATATGTTGGTTATTCAAGGTGTTATGGGGACAAAGAAAACCATTGTTTATGTAGCTTTGGTTATCATCATGGCAACAATATCGGGTTTTGTATTCGGAAATTTCTTTTAAGTTTCCCGTTTATATTGTTAAACAGACACGAACAAAAATTATTGCTCGTGTCTGTTTTGTGTATTCAAATAATTGCTTTATATTTGTATTCAGAAAGAGTTATTTGACAGCATAGCAATGCAAAATGTTGAAATTCGTACAGTTGCTAAATCGTTACCTCTATTTCTCAAATAATTCGCTAAAAGTTTATTCCCCAATTGGTTAAGTTAAACCGAGAAAAATCTAAAATAAAATGTTTTATTTTCATAATTGTTGGTTTTATGGTACCAGCAAAATGGGTTTACATGCAATCCTTTTTCTATCAGATAGGTATTACGTCTCGTGATGAGACAGGTTTGTCCTTTGGACTTTGTTATCCGATGGTGATGTCGCCCGACACCGTTGCCTTGTGTTTCTCAGCCCTGAATGGTTACACCGCTGACGCTGATACCGTTTTTATTGATATTCAGTTCTATGACTAATTGCTTGTCACCTTCCAAACGCTTGATATCCTGTCCTTCGGATGTGGTCTGTGGGAGTTTGGAAAGGTTGTAGTCCTTCGTTTCATTGCCTATCTTGATTTGTTCTTCTGAATTGAGAGAAAACAAGAATAGCATGTAATTTCCCATTCAAAAAGCGGACGGAGAGTGTCGGTTTATCGGTACTCTCCGTTTGCTTTTTTATGCTATCTTCATTGTCCGTATATAGGCATTTTTCAGGTTACAAATTATGCTGCCTATACACGGTTTGTGTCTATCGGCTAAAAGAAGACTCATTAAAAATAGGTATATTCCCCGCCTGAATCGCAGCGATTATGTAAAATTTATACCTAAAAAAAGGTATTGCAGATATTTTTGATGAAAATTAATTTTGCAGTCGTTTTTAATAAATAAATGAAAGAATGAATCAGGTCAAAATGGTATTAATTTTTGCCATATTATTATTTTTATCTTGTGTGAATGTAAGTGCCCAAGTAATAAAGGGAAGAGTAACCGATAGTACCACAAACGAAGCGTTAAGTTATGCCGCCGTGGAAATACGTTCTTTCGAGGATGATGTTTATATAGGAGGAAGCTCCACCAATGAAAAAGGAGAGTTTGAGTTTCATCTGAAAGGGAGGTATCCCAAAATTCGTATCACAGTTTCTTTCTTGGGATATAAGACAATACAAAAAGTATATGCCCCCGCTACGGAGTACAGTTACCTCAAATTCGAGATGCAGGAGGACTCGCAGACCTTGAACGAGGTCGTGGTGAAAGGATTGAGTCCTGCGGAAAAGTGACAGCGGTTGGCCTATAATGTATCATTGGTGGAAACGGCCAAGTTGAAAAGCACGACGATGGACCTGTCCAATGTCATTGACAAAATCAGCGGGGTGAAAATCCGTTCCACGGGAGGCGTGGGTTCCGAAGCCAACGTCACTTTGAACGGCTTTTCCGGTCGGCATGTGAAAATTTTCATCGACGGTGTACCGATGGACGGTATGAGTTCCGCTTTCGGGCTGAACAATATTCCGGTAGGTCTCGCCAAACGTGTGGAGGTGTACAAAGGTGTCGTACCTATCGAACTGGGCGGTGACGCACTCGGCGGGGCTATCAATATCGTTACGGACAACAGCCGGTGTACCCGTGTGAACGCCTCCTATTCGTTCGGTTCGTTTAACACCCACAAAACCAATGTCTATGCGGAACATACCACAAAGAAAGGTTTTTATGTTTCTCTGAATGCCTATCAGAACTACTCGGATAACGATTATAAAGTCAATATCGACAGTTACACGAAGTTCAACGAGGATGGCAGTAACCAGGAGGTCAAAGAAAATCTCACCGTGCGCCGCTTTCATGCCAAGTATCACAACGAGGTAGCCATTCTGAAGATTGGGATAGTGGACAAAACGTTTGCCGATCGTCTGTTGTTAGGCTTCATGGGAGGTTACGAGTATAAACAGACCCAGAATGCCTCCACTATGGACTGGGTGTATGGTGCACGCTACACCACGGCCAATACGCTGATGCCGCAACTGACTTACGAAAAGAGATTCAAAGTGTTGAAGGGGCTGCACGTGTCGCTGAACGGTAACTACAACTTCGGCAAGTCCTATTCTGCCGATACGGCCAGTTGTAACTACAACTGGCTGGGTCAGAGTCAACCGAAAGGCGTACCGGGCGAGTTGTCGTACATGAAGTACCGTTACCGGGACCATAATGGGGCGGCCAACTTCCGCATGGCACTCTTTCCCGCAGACGGGCAGTCCGTGTCGCTGAGCAGTACGCTCACCACCTTCTCCCGCTCCGGCAAGGACGAAACGGCCTACAAACCCACCTATGAGCATCCATCGCAGAGTATGAAAATCGTTACCGGATTGAGTTATAAGTATGACTACAAGGGCAAGTGGAACACATCTGCCTTTGTGAAGCACTATATGAACACCTGGAGCCTACCTCGATCCGGAAGGCGGAATCAATTATCAGGATTTCAGCAACACCACTTCCTATTGGGGAGGAGGTTGGGCCAGTACCTACTTTTGGGGGCGGCACACACAACTGCGGTTGTCGTATGAATACGCCCTGCGTCTGCCTACCAGCCGTGAGTTGTTCGGTTCTGGCGACGACATTGAGCGAGGCAACTCCAATCTGAAACCGGAATCAAGCAATAACGTCAATATCAGTGTCACAGCCAATGCTGTGGATTTGACCGACCACCGGCTGACCATCGATGCAGCTTTTCAATACAGAGAAATCAAGGACTATATTCGCCGCACGACCAACAACGACAGTGGGCGTGCCAGTTCACAGAACGATGGTCGTGTACGCAATTTGGGTACGGACTTGAGCATCCGCTACACTTTTAAGGATGCCTTCTTCGTGGGCGGCAACTTCAGCTACATCGACATGCGGAGCTTGACCAGGTACGTGACGGGTACACAGCAGGAGAGCAAGAACTACAAAGAACGCGTACCTGCTATCCCCTATATGTATGGTAACGGAGAAGCCGGGCTTACCCTGCGCGATGTGTTTGTGAAGGGAACAGTGCTGGACATACATTATATGATGAACTATGTCCAGAAGTTCAGTTACGAGTGGAATGTGTACCAGAATGCGGAACTTGATATACCTACCCAATTCTCTCACGACCTCTTCGTCAGCTACAACTTCGGAAAAAAATCGGAGTTTACCGTATCGGCCGAGTGTACCAACATCTTCAATGCCCGCCTGTACGACAATTTCAAGATGCAGAAGCCGGGACGCGCCTTCGCTATCAAGTTCGGCTATAGCTTTATGAAGTGACCATTATATAACAATTAAAAACGATAAAGTAAAAATGAAAGACAGATTCAAATTATTCAGCATGGCTCTATGCGCATGTGCATTTGCAGCTTGTAATGACAATGAAGGAGTTGATGGACCCGGTGACGGTGACAAATCCCCCGTGCAATATGTAGTGATGAGTGCCACATCGGACGGAACGGCCAACTATTTGCAGTTGGCCAGCGACCCCACCAAAGGTACGATTGACCCGACTGAAGCGAACGGGCGTATATCTTTCGATGCAAGCAACCCAGATTTTGTCAACTACAACAACGAACTGCTGATTGGCATGAACTATCCCTCACAGGGAGGTACAGGTGGCTACTCCTATGCTTGGAAGCTCATTGACGGGCAACTAGTTCAACATGGCAATGGTATAATGCTGGATGGCGACGTGAAAGCACGCGGCTTTTTCAATGACTACTTGCTCGGTCTGTCTGACCAAGCCGAGGACAACAATCACTATACACGCGTGAAATACGTCAAGGTGACTGAGTTCAGCAGTGTGGTCGTAGATGGAAAAATAAACTGTCAGGACCACAGCAAAGAACCGGCCAGCCAGATGGGCAATGAGGCATGGGGGGTTGGTGACATAGCCCAGTACGGCGACTACGTGCTGCTGGCCTATACCACCAAACATCTGGTGCAGGATGGTAACTACACCTCAAAAGCAGCAAGCACCCGTGCGAAGGCTTCCTATGGTACAGACTTGGACAACAACTTTTATTTGGGTGTTTACAAGTTCGACCCGACAGATGCGGATAAAGAATATTTGAAATACCAAAGCATGATTGTCCGCAAGAGCGAAGACCATCCGGGAAAAGAAGCCGGACAGATCAAAGGCAACTCTAGGTCGCGCACGGAAACGGGTATCGAAGTCGTTGGTGATAAAATCTACCTGTTCTGCCAAGGCGGCAAGAACTTCCAAACGAACAGCCTAAGAGTGCCTTCTGCTGTGCTGCGCATCAGCGGTAGCAATATTCAGAGTGGCAAGCCCGTAGATATCGACAGTGATTACTACGTAGACCTAAACGATAAGACAGGCGACCGCTATTTGTGGAGATGTTACTATCTGGGTGACAACAAGTTCTGCCTGCAACTCTTCACCAACCCCGGAATGGATGGGTACACGGAAGGCACACACAAGACATTCGGCATCTTCGACGTAGAAACGCAAAATTACACGCCTGTGACCGGTATGCCTGAAGCCGGCGACATCAATGACATTGCGCTTGCTTATGCTTCTGACACGGACAAGGGTACAGTGACTTTCGAATTGATGACTACGTCGGGTGCAGTCCTGTACACCATCAACCGCAATGGCGTGGCCACGCCTGGCACGAAAGTGGAAGCTGAAGTCATCAAGGGAGCAAGTCTGTTGAAACAAAAATAGGCCTTTGTATGAATAAAGTATTCCGAAAAATACATTTATGGCTGTCTGTCCCCGTCGGGTTGATAATCACGGTTATCTGCCTTACGGGGGCGGCCCTTGTTTTCGAGCGGGACATAACGGAAAGCCTCAATCCTAAAATTTATAAGGTCGCATATACGGAAGGGGACACTCCTCTGCCGCCGTCCGAACTGGTCGCCTCTATCCGCCAGCAGGTTCCGGATTCGTTGGAATTGCTCTCCCTGCAACTGTCGGGTGAACGGGACGTCGCCTGCATGGCAACATTCAAAGGTGCGGGAAAGCGTTCGTTAAGCGTGAATCCATACACTGGAGAGGTGAACGGTTGGACCAAGAGTTACCCTTTCTTCCAGACCATGCGTAAACTGCATCGGTGGCTGATGGACCGCCTGCCTATAAGGGGGCAAAATCTGCCGGCAAGGTTGTCGTGGGTATTACTACCTTTGTAATGGTTGTTATCCTCGTTTCCGGTATTGTGATATGGATACCGCGTACCCGTAAGGCGCTGAGAAACCGTCTTGTCGTATCGTGTACGAAAGGTTGGTGGCGTTTTTGGTACGACAGTCATGTCTCGCTGGGCATATATGTTACCCTGTTTTTGCTGGTCATGGCTCTGACAGGGCTTACATGGTCGTTCCAATGGTACCGCACGGCAGCCTATGGACTGTTCGGTGTATCGACAGCCCGTCCCGCCATGTCCGCTCCGCAGCAGCAAAATAAGGATGAAAAGAAAGAAAAGGCAGAGTTCGATTATGGGATATGGGATAATGTGGTTTCCGAACTGCAGGCCCTTTATCCTTCGTATGCCTCCATTTCGCTGACGGCCGGAAAAGCACAGATAAGCAAGCCCGGTAACATGCGAAGCAGTGACACGGCGGCGTTTGATACCCAAACAGGAGAAATCACGACCGTTACGGCTTATAGCGATGTTCCCAGAGCACAGAAGATGAAAGGGTGGTTCTATGCTTTCCACACCGGGTCATGGGGCGGAATGACGACAAAGGTCCTTTATTTTCTGGCCGCTTTCATCGGAGGAATCTTGCCTTTGAGCGGTTATTATCTGTGGTTGAAAAAGAAACGTTTATCAAAGAAAAAAGTCTTTAGAACTATCTTTGAAACAAAATGTATATAAAAATCCTAACAAATGTCAGTCAGATTTTTTTATGAATAATTTCTTTCCAAAATCTAGGAGGAAGGAAAGTAGAAATAGCGTGTAATTCCTGTCGTGAAAAGAAAACGGGGAGTGGCGGTTTATCGACACTCTCCGTTTGTTGGTATTGCCTGACGGATGCAAGTCCCGAGTGAATCCTAATAGCAGGAATCGCATAACCAATGGCAAGGGTGTCTATCGTGAGATGGCTTCTGAAAGAAGTTGGCAGCAAACATTTGGCTTGACGGACAAAAACTTCATACAAGGTATTTAATCGTGGACAAGGTTACCAAACAGACCAAAGCCTCATAGCTATTCAGAACGGTTGGTGCAAATAAAATAAGTATAAGATGAAAAGACAAGATCTTTATCCAAGGAGGTCACACAAACATGAAGGTCAGTTTTTTACGAGTCATGTAAAGTTTGCTGCAAGAAATTAGTAGAGACCATAGTACTCGAGGCATTTTACAAGTCTTTTGTAGCTAGATGTCCGAAAAGAACTCTCTATCCACACAATAGGGTGGAATCTGAAAATAAGATAGAAGTGATGCCATTTATTAAAAGGATGGCTGAAAATAACTTGTCCAACTTGGATACACCAGGTTACGGACAGTATATAATTTCCGTATTTCAACTACACTTTGTTTACCATTCGTAACGTCCAATCTACTGGCAATATATTTTCAGAAGTCTCCGCAAACAGTGATTCTTATTATTTTTCGATGCAAAATTTTGTGTTCCAACCCACTCGAACCTTATTACAAATACATATATCATGATATATTGATTATTAGAGTATTATTAGTTTGAATTCTCCAAAAACAAGCTATATACAAAACCGAAGCTATTTACTTCGTATTATTGCATCAAATCAGAATAAAAAAAAA